>PVMS01103510.1_pt1 | contig 20360 bp, 21 predicted proteins | sample 1853461 | NCBI WGS metagenome assembly PVMS01 (sample SAMN08582032, study PRJNA380276) | Marine sediment metagenome, whole genome shotgun sequencing project. | isolation source: ocean sediment barecode stripped | collected 2017 | reverse complement strand
TATAGAGGACGGTGATCTTCAAATTCCAAAGTACAAATTGAATGCGTAGGGTACTGGAACGTTTCCCAGCTCTTCCGATCTGGGAAACGTTCCAGTAGCCACTCTAACAAATCTATTTCGGCAATACTGTTGCGTTTTGCGATTCCAATCCTTTCGGAAAAATTACGAATTGCGGTGGATGTGTATCCTCTTCTACGCATACCACTGATTGTCGGTATCCTCGGATCATCCCAACCAAAGACATGTTTTCCGTCAACTAATTCTAATAATTTCCGTTTACTCATAATAGTGTAATTTAAATTTAAACGAGCAAACTCTATTTGTTGCGGATGATAGACATCCAATTCTTCCAAAAACCAATCATATAGAGGACGGTGATCTTCAAATTCCAAAGTACAAATTGAATGCGTAATTTTCTCAATTGAGTCTTCCAATCCATGCGCCCAATCATACATCGGATAAATGCACCATTTATTTCCTGTATTGTGATGTTTAGCATGTAAAATTCGATACATCACCGGATCACGCATATTCAAATTTGAAGAAGACATATCAATTTTGGCGCGTAATGTACGAGTGCCATCAGGGAATTCCCCGTTGCGCATTTGTTCAAATAAATTAATGTTCTCATCAATAGGACGATTACGATAGGGACTTTCCTCTCCCGGTGTGGTTAGCGTTCCTCGGTGCTCACGGATTTCTTCAGCATTCAAATCACAAACAAATGCTTTTTCTTTCTTAATTAGTTGAACTGCATATTCATAGAATTTTTCAAAATAATCAGATGCAAAATACAAACGGTTTTCCCAATCGTATCCGAGCCATTTAATATCTTCGATAATCGATTTTACATACATTTCCTCTTCTTTAGTCGGATTTGTATCATCAAATCGAAGATTACATTTTCCGCCATATTCATCGGCAATTCCAAAATTGAGCGCGATCGACTTGGCGTGACCAATATGTAAAAAACCATTCGGTTCCGGAGGAAATCGCGTATGAACACGACCTTGATATTTGTCTGTTTTTAAATCTTCATTAATAATTTTTTTAATGAAGTTAGATTTAGTTGATTTTTCGTTTGTTTTCATCATTTTCTAATTACAATTAATATTTAAACTTAATATTAATATAAGAATTATTGATTCTAATATTTTTTAGTATTAATCTAAATTGAATCGGAAACCGTAGTGGATTCTGTCGAGGTGAAAGATATTGACTCTAAATAATCTTTCCAATAATTCATGGTTTCCAAAAACGATTCCATATTATCAGGATTTACTGGCATAACCGGCGGAGATTTTACTTTTAAAGGATCAGTTGCGTTCCCATATTGATAAAATCGAAAATCAAGATGTGGTCCTGTTGATAAACCGGAACTGCCAACATAACCAATTACTTGTCCTTGCATTACGTACGCTCCACTTTTGATTCCCGTCCCATATCGTGACAAATGCAGATATTGCGTTGTATAGGTACCATTATGCTTTATAGTAACTATCCTTCCGGCTTGCCCTTTTCTGCCCGCATTAACTACAATTCCATCCCCAACAGCATGTACCGGTGTCCCGATTGCAGCTACGTAGTCAACTCCCAAATGCGGCCGTCTGATCTTTAATATTGGATGTCTCCGATTATATGAGAATCGTGACGAAATTCGACTAAATCTTAGCGGTGCTTTTAAAAAAGCACTACGCAAACTTCCACCCTCTTCATCGAAATAATCACCAATACTATCTTGCTCAAAGTAAAATGCATAATTATCATTATTAATATGATTAAAGTATGCTGCAATAATATTTCCGATACCAACGAATTGAGTATCAGCATACATCTTTTCATATACAATCTTATAACTATCATTTGTATATAGACCGAAAAAATCAATTGTCCATGCATATATTTCTGATAGTTCTGTTGCAAGACTTGGATCATCATCATTTTCTAACATTGTTAACCATAAAGAACCATTTATCACACCCGTTGTTTGCACAGTATCAACAGTTATTGGTTTTGATCGGAGATAAACATTGAACGAATCGGTTAAACCAAACACTACGAAATCGATGGGATTACGTTCATAAATCAAATATTTGGGGACGTGTATGGAATCGGCATTAGATAATATAAAATAAGGATTACCAGCCCTCATTTTTCTAACATCATAAATATCTTGTGCTTTGACTGCTATTTGATCAATAGTTTGATAATCTATTCCATGTTCAAATAAAATATCTGATAGGTTTTGTCCATTATTGATGGTTTTTTTTTCTACATCTAAGGAATCGGAAGATATTCCGTAAATATTTTCAAAATGGTCAACTACTTCAATATTCGGACTTGAACAGCTCAGTAGAATTATTAAAAATATAATCGATAGGTATTTCAATGTATTGAATTAGAGTTTTGATTAATAGTAGGTATTACTATGAATTGTGAAATTTGTTTCTATATAATTAATATTTAGTTAATTATTCAATAATAACGTAGCCCGTACGGGAATCGAACCCGTGTTACTGCCTTGAGAGGGCGGCGTCCTAACCCCTAGACGAACGGGCCAATCTTTGTCTCGATAAATCGGGACTACGATTGGTAAACGAACAAGCAAATTCAATAACAAATATCTTGCCAATCGTAACATCGTGTAGATTGGTACGCCCGGAAGGACTCGAACCCTCAACCTCCTGGTCCGTAGCCAGGCACTCTATCCAATTGAGCTACGGGCGCATATTGGGCGCAAAGTTACTATATTTCAGAAGTATTGGAGAATAAAATATTCAACAAAATTAAAATTAATTTACTCTCTTATATCACTTTGCAAACTGTAAATCAAACCATCCCTAATTTTTCATTGTTTATTAGCAATTGAACTGCTTTTTCAGAGCGTCTTTTTCTTGTATCTTCTTTTTTTGCAGTACCTATCCAATAGATATATTGCTTTTTATGTGAAAAGGCTAATTGATCAAAGTTTAAGCGTGCGATATTATTTTTAGATAAGGCAATTTCCAATTCAACCGGAATATTTTTAATATTTGTAAAAGTCTGAATTTTATTCCATGAACCGTTCTTTTTAGCAATTCTAATCTTATCCATACCTGCTTTGGTCATTTTTCCATCTTTAATCAAAATTACAACTCGTTTCTTATTAGTATCCGACCAATTACTATTTTCGTTTCTAGGAGTAAATTTTTGCATATAGCATTCATCATCAATTCGTTTTACTATTGAATCTATCCAGCCAAAGCATAATGCTTCTTCAACGGCTTCAGGCTGTTTTACAGATTTATTTAAGGTGTGTTTCTTATAGTAGATCAGCCATACTAACGTTTCTTTGTTATAATTATTTCTTAGCCAAGACCGCCATTCATTACGAGTTTGGAATAAGATTTGTTTATTCATTAGGATCAGAAGACCAATTTTCTATTAGTTTTCCTTTTTTGTAGGCTTTCTTTTCCTTCTTTTTATATGTTATATCTTCGTCGGGATAATATACTTCATCGTTATCATCCTGTGTTCCGCAATCTAGTATAATTAAAATATCATCACTATTATTTATAAATTGATGGGCAATCCCATTCCCTGCCGGTTTAGCGAAAAAATCGTTTGTTGTTACCGTTAATTCTTCGTCATTAAATCTAAGTAATCCTTTTCCTTTGAGAATTGCAAAGAATTCTTCTTGATGAGAATGCGAATGATATTTTACACTCTTTCCGCCGGGTTTGACATAATCAATGTTTATATATAGTTCTTTGCTACCGGCTGCAGCACTTAAATACTTTGTCCTTAATTTAGACTCAAATTTTGGATCATCGATAAACTCCGTCGGCAATTTTGTTAAGTTATGTATTTTGACCATTATATTGATAATGCTTCTGCAGCTTTATCATAATCATCCGGACGTACATAAATCAGATATCCATAACTGCCACTACCATCTGCTATTGCGGTTGATGAAGCTATATTTATATTTGCACTATGGAGTTTTTCGTGAATCTCAACCAAAGCACCCATCTCATCGGTACCTTGTACAAGTATTGCATTATACGGTCCGTCTAAATTTAATCCTGCGTTTTTTGCCACACGCACTAATAAAGACTCATCTTCAGGAAAGAATGTTATTTGGGATCTTTCGGGACCCATCTGCATCACATTAAATGCGAGTTGATTCACACCAACATTGGCTAAGATTGAAAGAATTTTATGTGCTTCACCGGGTTTATCTTGAGTTATTGCATAGTAATAATTCAACTTACGTATTTTATAAGACATAGGTCCTCCTATTAACAATTAACAGAATTATTGTAAGAGCTGGGGAGCAGGGATTTGAACCCCGATAGCAGGAACCAGAATCCTGAGTCTTACCATTGGACGACTCCCCATCGTTACTTTATCAAGATTGGGGTAAAAATTAAGAATTGAAAGTATAAATCGCCAACGTCTTTTAATTATCATAACGGTAAAACGTTTAGGGCTTTTTGTAATCTTCTGATACAGGTCTCTTTTCCTAACAATTCCATCATCGCAAATAGCGATGGTCCTGCTGATGTGCCACTAATAGCTAAGCGTGTAGGATGAATTATTTCCCCGGCTGATATATTTTCATGTTCTGCAAGATTCCGTAAAACAATTTCGATTTGTTCTTCATCCCACATTTCAATATCAGCTAATGATTTTTCAAATTTAGTGATTAACTCATTGACTGATTTTTCTTTCCACTTTTTCTTTACTGCTTTTTCGTCATAATTATTGGGATCTTCAAAAAACAATACTGTCATTTTTTGCATATCGCGCAAGGATTTTACTCTTTCCTTCATTAACTCAACAACTTTGAGCACATAGCTCTCTTCTTCGGTTTTCCGCCAGTCAGGATCGTTAGAACGTATACTATTTAATATCTCTGCTGCTGTTTTTTTATAAATATGCTGTCCGCTCATCCACTGTAATTTTCTTTCATCAAATACGGCACTTTTTTTCTGTACTCTTTCTATAGAAAATGCATTTATTAATTCGTCAGCAGAAAATATTTCTTGTTCTGTTCCAGGATTCCATCCAAGTAATGCCAGATAATTGATTAGAGCACTTGCCAGATATCCCTGATCACGATATTCTTGTACACCGGTAGCGCCATGACGTTTACTTAATCTCTTCTTATCCTGACCTAATATCATAGGGAGATGTGCAAATTCTGGAATCGGAAGATTTAATGCATTATATATCATTAGCTGTTTTGGTGTATTTGATATATGATCTTCACCACGTATAATATGAGTTATTTTCATATCGTTATCATCAATTGCAACTACTAAATTATATACAGGGGTTCCATCGGTTCGTGCGATAATGAAATCATCAACTTCCTTATTATTGATTTTAATGGCTCCATAAATTTTGTCAGTAAATTCTGTATAACCTTTCGGTACGGCAATACGTACTGAGAAAGGTTTACCATCTTCAATATTTGCTTCAATTATTTTCTGATCAAGATTACGACAGGTGCCGGAATAATAATATCCACCCCCTGACATTTCTGCTTGTTTTCGCTCTTCAGCAATGTTTTCTTTTGAGCAGAAACAACGATACGCTTTCCCTTCATCTAATAATTTCTCAATTGCACTTTTATATAGCTCAATGCGAGTAGATTGGAAAACGATTTCTTCATCCCAATCCAAACCAAGCCATTTTATTGATTCACAAATTTGATCGGTATATTCCTGCTTTGAACGGAGTTTATCAGTGTCTTCAATCCTTAAAAGAAATTTTCCACCATGTTTCCTGGCAAACAGCCAATTAAATAATGCAGTCCTGGCTCCACCTAAGTGAAGTTGTCCGGTTGGACTTGGTGCAAATCGAACTCGTGTTTGCTCAGATTTCATAGTATAATAATTGAATTGTTTAAATTATATAGGAAGAAAATAGTAACGCTATACAAAAATAACTATCTCAAATTGATAAGATAGTTATTTATTTTTAATCTCGCGGAGAGGGCGGGATTCGAACCCGCGGTACATTGCTGCACACACGCTTTCCAAGCGTGGACCTTAAGCCGCTCAGACACCTCTCCCAATTTTCAATAATTAGCTTGAAATCTAATTGCGGAGGCGAGAGGGTTCGAACCTCTGAAGGGCATTAACCCTTGCCGGTTTTCAAGACCGGTGCATTCAACCGCTCTGCCACGCCTCCAATATAATAATTTAATTAAGCTTCTTTAGCAGGTTGTACGGATTCAGCTTTTTCAACATTAACAGCGGTATCAATCTTTGTATCTACATCAGTCTCTTTTGCTTCAACAATTTCTTCAACTTTTGCTTCAACAACTTCTACTACTTTTTCGTCAGATTTATTATCAACTATCGGAGAAACATCCTCAATGGAGGTCATTTCTTCAGCTAATTCTTTAATTTCTTTTTCCATTCTACTTAAAGCTTGATCTAAATTTTCATTGGTAGCAAGCCTAATAATACTTTCATTAAAACGCCAACTACCGGTTTTATCTGAACGCTCGCTTTTTACAAACTTAACTGTTTTCCAATCTTTTTGTGATTTCTGTTTTGCTGCTTTTTCAGCAAAACTCAATTGTTTCTTCGCCATAATACATTTTTCTCCTAAAATTTTGCCGGGAAATTTACCCGAAATTTATTACATCTTCAATCTATATCATTTTCATAAGTGCCGCACAGATTAATGCTGCATAAGTACCAACTACATAACCCGCAATGCCGAGCATTACTCCCACAGTTGCTAATGCCGGATGAAATGCCGATGCAACTATCGGTGCTGAAGCAGCTCCTCCTATATTAGCTTGAGAACCTACTGCCATAAAAAATAACGGTGCTTTGATTAATTTCATAACTATTAACATTATTATTATATGCACCGAAATCCAAGTTAGTCCCATTGCAAAAAGATACGGATATTGAACTACCTCACGCAAATCTGCAGCTGCCCCAATTACGCCTATAAGCAAATATAGCATAACCGTTCCTAACTTTGAAGCACCAGCCCCTTCAAGATTCCTGACTTTCGTAAATGAGAATATTACTCCTAAAGTAGTGATAATTATTATTTTCCAAGTTGTGTGTGAAATGATATCGCCAAATTCGGGTAAAACATTGCCAAGTACAAATGCTAACCATGCTCCTCCAAAAGCCAATGCCATGATAACCATATAATCAGTGGTAGTCGAAACCCGATTAGTTTTGTTTTGAAAGTTGATAACTTTTTCTTTCAACTCTTCAATCATTGTATTATCGGCATTTAGACGCTTATCAATAGACTTATATCTTCCTGCGAGATATAAAAGTATTCCTGTCCAAATATTTGCTACTAACACATCAACAACAACCATTAACCCTAGCATTGCATCAGTTGCACCTACGGATTTACCTATTGCGATGAAGTTAGCACCACCACCAATCCAAGAGCCGGCAAGTGCCGCCATTCCTCGCCAAATTTCATCGGGGAGTTGATTCCTAAATATAAATAATGCAATCGGTCCACCGATAACTACACCCAGTGTTCCTGAAAAAAACATTATTAATGCTTTACTTCCAAGCCTGATAATTCCCTTTATATCTACTGCTAAAGTGAGCAGCAATAAACTCGCAGGTAATACATATGTTTTGATTTGTTGATAAACAACAGCTTCTGATGGTATTATGTTAAAAGCGGTTAAAATTGTAGGAATAAAATATGCAAAAACTAATGGAGGAATAATTTTGAACATCTTACCGTATTTAGCATGAGAATCGATCATAAAGATAATTGCAGGTATTATGAGTAGAACCGCTAGTAGTCCAAATGAATTATTAATAAATGCCCTATCCATATTTCTTTTTTATACGATTTATTTGATATTTTGAATGATATTAAAAACTATTCATTCAAACGGGAATGCTTTTGTGTGGAAAGTCGTTTTTTACGACGTTCAATCGCAAGTTTCCGCATGTCGATAACAGAATCATGTTCATCAACAATTTCTACACCCAAAAGTGTTTCAATAGCGTCCTCAAGTGTAATTAACCCGACAATTGATCCAAATTTATCTTCCACCATAAATATTTGTTGATGACTTTTTACAAATTCATCCAAAACTGTTGCTACCGAAGTTGATTCTAAAATAGTCGATATGGGTTCCATAAATTCTTCCATACGACTTTCAAAATCGTCAACTGCCTGTTTCTGAACAAGATCATAACGATGAACAAATCCGACGATATTATCTAAATTATTCTCATAGATTGGAATCCTAGAAAAAGCGATAGGTGTATGGGTTTCTATAACTTCTTTTACAGTTTTGTCTTTTTCAAGCGCAAAAACTACAGAACGTGGTGTTAACACTGCTTCAGCTGAAACGTCTTTTAAGCGAAGCAGGTTTTCAATTACATCACTTTCCTGTTCTTTTAAAGCGCCTTCATCTTCTCCTCTCTCTGCCATTGCAATCATCTCTTCTCTTGTTACGGCGTAATGATCATTAGTTGATTTAAATAATTTTGAAAATCCTTCCGAGAGATATACAAATGGCAAGGCTATAAAAGTTAATGCTCTAATTGTATAAGCGGTAAATCCTGCTAATTCTTTATAATATACTGCACCTAAGTTTTTTGGAATTATTTCAGAGAAAATTAATATTGAAAATGTCAGTATTCCTGATGCTATTGCAACCCATTCGTTTCCGTAAATTTTAAAAGTTTCTGCGCCTACTCCGGCAGCACCAACAGTATTAGCGATTGTATTCAATGTCAAAATCGCGGCAAGGGGACGGCTAATATTCATTTTCTGTTCTTCAAGAATTAACGCAGTTTTACTTCCCTTTTTTTTCATTATATGAATATGATTGAATCGAATTGAGAGAATCACAGATTCGATTAGCGAGCATATAAATGAAACTATTATTGCCAATAAAAAATATAAGATAAGATTATTCATAACAGATAAAATTAATTATAATAATTGATATTAATTACAAAAATAACAAATTAGTATGTTCTAAATTAAGTAATTCTTGTTTTGGTTCATATTTCTACGTACGACTTGACGATAAATGCATCAATTTTGATACTTATATACTAAACTCAAAATTTAAAATGTAGTTGATAGTAGTCTTTGAAATATCCATAGAGGCAAATCGAATATTGGGCATTATTTTTAATCCCTTTTCAGGAGAAATTGCAACTCCTAAAATTGCATAATTCGATATTGCAGAATTATTGTTGAGATTATCCAATCTTACAAATATATCGAATTGCTTACTTATGGAATAATTCCCATATCCGGAAATTATGTTCATTGATGCGTCAATATCCGAATCCATTAATTGTCCGAATTCTGCACCGATTCTAAAATGACCTGATGCATATCCCCCAAATAAACCGACAACAAATTTAGATTCTGTAGTCCCTCCTTCTAAGTAATACGGTTCATATGTAAAAACGAAACCTGAGTTCATGCCGTCCTTTGAATTCAATTTACCCTCGCCATAATAAACTTGGGTAGATAATTTCTTATAAGAATCATTCTCAGGTAATTTAAACCCGGTACCGTTTGTTATTAACACATTATAATTCAAACGGTTATAATTATTATAATAGCCCAGTCCGATATCTGCTGAACTTGCCCAATTATTTTTATTCATTACTGTTTTATCAATAGATCGATATCCCCAAGTGTTTTTTTGGATATCGAATACATTCATACCCTGCATACCAATTACAATTTTTCCAAATTGTGTGTTCCAATCAACCTTTGCATTTTTTATATATACTTCTAATCGACCATCTTCACTTCGTCTTCCGACATCAGTTAGAAGTTTATAGGAAAGTGAAGTAGATATTTTTTTCTCTAATCCGAAATATACACGGCGAAACTCAAATTCATTGGATATATCAGCTTTTATGTCAGAGTAATAAGAATATTCATAATAGGCTAATGCACTAAATTTAATTTCCTCAGCAATGCTTATCGATACCAATACAGTAATAAATAATAATAATTTTTTCATATTTTTGCTAAATGATCTTCCGATTCTTATCTCTTTTCCTATCAAGTTCACTAAGCGATATTTTTCTTAAGCGAATAGATTTTGGCGTTACCTCAACATATTCATCATCTGCAATATATTCTAGGGATTCTTCCAATGATAACTTTGTTGCAGGAGCGAAAGACACTTTTTCATCCGAGCCAGAAGCACGCATATTGGATAGCTTCTTCGTCTTTGTTACATTTATTACTATATCATCGAATCTTGTACTTTCTCCGATAACTTGGCCGGCATAAATTCGTTCGTTAGGATCAATGAAAAATTTACCCCTATCTTGAAGTTTATCTATTGAATAAGCAATAGATGTACCTGTTTCCATAGCTATCAGCGCACCATTCCTCTTAACTTTTACTACGCCTTTCCACGGTTCAAAACCTTTAAACCGATGTGATATTACCGCTTCGCCCTCTGTTTTAGTTAATATTTGATTGGTAAGTCCGATTAATCCTCTAGAAGAGATCTTAAATTCATGATTTATTCTATCATTCTTTTTCTCAATATTGATAATATCTCCCTTACGTTTTGCAACGATCTCTATCACTTTTCCTGAGAATTCTTGCGGAACATTTACATATAAATATTCTATCGGTTCATTTTTTATAACCATCAATATCTTTAATGACTACTTTAGGTTGACCAATTTGAAGTTCGTACCCTTCCCTCCTCATCGTTTCAACGAGAATAGACAAATGAAGGATTCCTCTACCATAAACATGCAATTTATCAGGTGAATCAGTTTCTTCCACTCTTAAGGCTAGATTTTTTTCAGTTTCTTTATATAGTCTATCTCTAACATGTCTAGAGGTTATATATTTCCCTTCTTTTCCAAAAAACGGAGAGTTATTAATAGTAAACAGCATGCTCATAGTAGGTTCATCTATAGCAATGGGGATCAAAGCTTCGGGTTCTTCAAAATCAGCAATGGTATCTCCAATATCAAAATTCTCAAGTCCCATGACTGCTACGATTTCACCCGATCTAACTTCTTCTTTGGTTTTTTCTTTTCCCAATCCTTCAAAAAGATACAGCTCCTTCACAGCAGATTTATGAATCAGGCCATTTCTTTGAACAATCGACACCTTATCGCCCATTTTAATACTTCCTCTATGTATTCTTCCTACCGCAATTCGTCCGGTATATGATGAATAGTCCAAAGAGCTAATCTGCAATTGCAGAGTTCCAAGATTTTCCTCCGGTGGATCAAAATAATTAATAATTGTATCTAACAAATATGAAACATCACTTGTTGGTTTTTTCCAATCAGGTCCCATCCATCCCTGTTTTGAAGAACCATAAACTGTTGGATAATTCAGCTGTTCTTCAGAAGCATCCAAAGAATACATTAGTTCAAATACAAGTTCGTTCGTTTCATCTGGATTGCAGTTTGATTTATCGACTTTATTGATTACGACTATAGGGTTTATTCCAAATTCTAGTGCTTTTTGTAGAACAAATCGTGTTTGTGGCATTGGTCCTTCAAATGCATCAACAAGTACCAATACACCGTCGGCCATATTTAAAACCCGTTCAACTTCGCCACCAAAATCTGAGTGACCGGGTGTATCAATAATGTTTATCTTTGTACCTTTATATCTCACTGATACGTTCTTAGACAATATTGTGATGCCCCTTTCGCGTTCCAGATCATTTGAATCCAGAATCAAATCTTGTACATCCTGATTATCTCTGAACAAATTTACCTGATGCAGAATTCTATCGACCATTGTTGTTTTCCCGTGGTCAACGTGTGCAATAATTGCAATATTTCTTACATCCATAATACTTTTTATCCTATTCTAAAAACTCATAATACTTAACAAATTCTTTATTGGGAAAATAATAAAGGGAAGCTTTTCCACTTCCCTTCTTTTATATATCAGATATATATACGTATTTCCAGTTTGCAGTAATTTTTCTTAACCAAAATTTACACAATTAATGCATCATAAAGTGGCATATTTCGGAAAACTAAAATGGAAGAATTAGAATATCAAATATATTAATTACTATAAAAATATTAATGAAATAGATAAATACTTTATTGATTCAATGAAGTGTAATAATAAGCAATAATATTTTTATTTCTTAATTTGTTATCCGATATTATTTTGAATCTGTGTCACTGGTATTTTGTTCTAAATCAGTTATTTCCTTTGCCATATTTCTTAAGTAAATATGAATTTGTTTTAACATGTCCATAAGGTCCATGTGGATTTCATGTGTCAATATTGATTTTGATTTTTCATTTTGTACGCGTTTAATATGCGCCATTCTATACTCAAATTCAATATTTTGATATTTTACTTCTTTGGTTAATATTTTATTTGCCTTATTGAAATCCATCTCAGTTAAGGCATTTTCTAATCGACTGATTTGCTTCATAACGCTAATATGATAATCGATGATCTCTTTTTTACCTTTATTAGTAAAATCTTTTTTCAATACATTTTTTTTATTGATCAAAGGCAATAAATTTCTATGGACAACATCACCAATGCTCTCCATATCCTTTGCGATTGCCATCATAGCATAAACCTCTGACGCTTGGCTTTTACTTAACTCCTCTCTAGTGATACGAAAGAGATATTCAGTGACTTTTTCTTCAAGGAAATCAATTTTTTCTTCTCGCATATCGATTCCCTCTCTTAGCGTCAATTGCGGATAGATTTCATCCCTTTTCTCTTCATTAGAAATGAACGGGAGTATTATTGCGTTTAGCATTCGTTTGGATATTTTTGCCATCCTGGAAATTTCAGTTTGCGCAAGTCCAATGGCTAATGCAGGTGTTGAAATTGCTGAATCATCCAAATGCCAGATAACAGGAACTACCCCTACTTCAGCATCACGTCTTGGAAGGATTATCAATATTAGTTTAGAAAATAAAATAGTAAATGGTAGGAATATAAAAGCTAGACTTACGTTAAAAAGAGTATGGGCATTCGCAATTTGTCTGGGAGTTTCTGCCGCTAATTTATCCAATCCAATAGCATTGGATGTTGGTGATATACTCCGAATTATATCTGCAAAAGTCGGTATCCATAAAACAAAAAGTAATATACCACCTACCTTAAACATAGTATGCGCTAAAGCGACTCGTTTAGCTTCACGGGATGCTCCTATACTTGCCAAACCTGCAGTAATACAAGTTCCTAAATTAGAGCCGAGAATCAATGGTATTCCGGCATCAAGCGTAAGTAAGCCTTGCTGCGCCAAAACAATAATAATACCTGCAAAAGCACTACTACTTTGTATTAATGCAGTAAAAACCGCCCCTATCAGTAATCCAAGCAAAGGATTCTCTAACCCTTTTAATAAATCAATGAATGGTGCATACGTTCTTAGTGGTTCCATTGCCTCGGACATAAGTTTCATACCAAAGAATAGGATACCAAAACCCATTATTACTTCACCAAGATGTTTGCGAGTATCTTTTTTCGAAAACATCCTAACACTAAATCCAACCGCAATCATAAGTAATGCATAATCTGTTAAATTGGAGGCAATAAGCTGGGCGGTAATTGTCGTACCAATATCTGCGCCAAGAATTACTCCTAAAGATTGCACAAAGGTCATCAATTGAGCTTGAACGAAACTAACTAGCATTACCGTGGTTGCGCTGCTACTTTGGATCATCATTGTGACAATCGCACCCACTGTCAATCCCATTAATCTGTTATTTGTCAGAGCAGATAAAATTGAACGAATACGATCCCCCGCAGTTTTTTTCAAACCGTCGCTCATTTTCTCCATTCCATACAAGAATAGTGCTAAACCACCAAATAACCCAAATATTAGAAATGTCCATTGAATAGTTTCTTCTGAATCCATTGCTGCTAGTGGTTGAATAAAACTTATTATTACAATGGCAATTATTATCAATCTTTTGTTTATTAATTTTTTCATAGCTAAGAAATCTATTTCAATTCTTTGTTCTTCTTGTTCATCATATTAATCGTCTGAAATTTTCCAATTAGAATATGGATTTTTTATCAACATAGAGTTGAAGTATTTTACTTCACCAGTTACCTCATCTCCTAGCCAATCAGGTCTATTGAAAAATTCTTCTTCAGATGATAGCTCAATTTCAGCTATGATAAGTCCCATGTTCTCTCCGTAAAATTCATCAATTTCAAAAACATGTTGTCCATTCTTTACAATGTACCGTGTTTTATCGACAACTCCCGGTTCACAAAGCGTAAATAAATCATTGGCATCTGTGACTGATATTTCTTTCTCCCACTCAAAACGTGACATACCTGAGTTGCTTCCTAAACCTTTAATAGTAATAATACCCTTATCTCCTCGAATGCGAATTCTCACCGACCTTTCGGGAACAGAAGATAAATATCTTTGAGTAATCCTTATCTCTTTTTCAGATTCACTTTTAAAAGAATCGTTTTTAACCAAAAACTTTTTTTCAATTTCTATTTTCATAATTTGAGTTAATTTACTTGAGAATTGTTTATCGTACCTTCTACATCATATATTAGATTAAAATATTGTTAGCAAGTTCATCCTTGAAAATTAAAAAAGTAATCATAAATATTTGATTAATAATTCTTAGATATGTAAATAAATATAAGGAAGTATAAATACTTCCCTTTATTCTAGTACCTGGGGGTGGATTCAAACTGGCACGGACTCATCATCTGAGCGAATTTAAATACTTTGCGTTGGTCAGCTATCTACTGTTATTGTTAGACTTGGGGATATTGGCAAAAAAGGATAATATCTCAGTATTACTCAAATTTTTGTATTTTTGCAATGCCCCTTAATAACAATTTCAAAGTTCGCTCTAATTTTGTGCCAAACTACTTTTTATTACTGTCTACTAATGTCAAATAGAAAACATCTCTATAACCTTTTGATTTGCAACTCTTATATTTAACTCGCCGGTATAGGGTGTGCAATAACTTTTACTCTTTCCTCAAAATTGAAAGGTTTAAAAGTTGGGCTTTTTTCATTATGGCAGGCAATACAAGTTTCTTTGTTAATTGTATGAAGTCCAACCGTTTTTCCATCTATTTCATTAGCATAAATACTTTTCATGGTGCTACTAGATTTATATGCACTACCTGCTCCATGACAAGATTCACATCCAACTGATTGCAAACCTATCATTCTTTTCACAGCTTTGGCACCCGCCTTATCCTCTGCAGCAGGAGACCAGAATGATTCTTCTCTAATTTCATATCCACCATTACCATATCCGGTTGTATGGCATTGTAGACATTCAGGTGCATTCCAAGCTTCAGTTTCAATTCCTTTGTCTTTTGCGATTTGGCTTGCATTTTCTGATTTGAGGGTTTCAAAAGCACGGGCATGACGGCTTGCCTCCCATTTTGAATTTGTGCCCCTTTAGCCTCTTTATTATGGCACATTTTACAACTAGTACTACCGACGTATTGTATGTCTTGAGACATAATAATTGTTGACAATATAACAACAAGTATTAATATTCTTTTCATATTGGCTCCTTATTTAATATTATTTTTTTAAACTATATAATTTAATCAATGCATAAATATCTATTAGACACATTGCTAAGGGAATTATCATCGCTATCATATTACCGCTTAATGCATCCTGAAGGAAATCCATTAAATCAACGACGCCGCGTAATATAAAAACAGTTTTTAATACTTTAAGCCTCCGATCATATAATGCAAATAAATATACTAATATAATTGCAATATTTCGCGATAAGTAAAGGCTCAGTGGACCTGTCCAAGGATCTCCTTCTCCTAAATTTTGACCTGCAATATAATGTACATCAGGCATAACGTATCCAATTATGGTATAAATTATAGTCATTATTGTGACAAACCATAAATAAACAATAATCCATTTTGGTATAACAGCTTTCATGATAATTCCTTATTAACTAACCTTAGAATAATTACCTATCAAATTTTTTAATATTTAGTCAATTGTTTACGCTGCATTGTTTTTAGTTTTAAGAATAATACAATTATTGAAAAGGTGATTATGAGTGAAAATAAAAGCAGGCCTTTCTTTCTATAACTCAATTCATCTAGTGCTCTATTTGCACCAGCCGTTGCCTCGTTGATGGCGCTAAATCCGGCTTCGGCAGTTTCATTGAGGTAATCAACGTCAAAACTATGAATATTCGTGCGAGTTTGGATTAATATACGATGTGCATCCTCTAAATGAATATACATATCAGAAACTTCCATCCCTTTTCTCTCAGCAATTGATACTAAATTTTCTACAGAATTCAATTGAGTATTGAGACTATCAATGGTTCGATAAAAAGTTAAGGACATTTCTTTGGCTTCACTGTCTCCATCGTCATGACACTCTAAACAAACCGACTGATTATTCCAATTTAACATTTCAATCGTAGGTATCGATACTTCGTGATTCCCATGACATGCCTCACATTCATTTATACCATTCTCTAAAAATAATTCTCTGTGGAAACTATTTTTAAATAGATCTTTATTATTGACATGGCATGACCCGCAAATATCTGATATATGTGCAACATCAGGAGGTGTGGCACCGTGGTTACCATGGCAATCATTACATGCTGGCGAAAACGTATCCTGTTTATCCAGCAATGCAACTCCATGTACGGAAAGCTTAAATTGATCTAACTGATCAGTTGGAATTTTATATTCTGCCATATATTTAACATCGCTGTGACAGGATGCGCAAGTATTCGGTATGTTTAATGCATATGCAGTTGACCTGGGGTCATTTGTTGGGTAAATACCATGTACACTGTGGCAACTTGTACAGGAAGCCACTTTTGTATCTCCACTTTTCAGTAAAATACCGTGACGGCTAGTCCAATACTGATCAACTTGATCTGTTCTAATGGAAGTTGAATAATTTCTCATATAAACTGAATTACTATGACAACTTCCGCAAACCTTTGGTTGCTCTTTTTTGTTTATTGCACCAATGAAAGATTCATCGTCCCACATTGCAGACTCAGGATCATCAAATGCAGTTGGGTCACCACCGTGACAATCCGCACAACTTAATCCATTCTGAATATGCACATCATTAATCATATTTGACATAATCGGAATATCAATTTCTTCATCAATGTCTAAATGGCAAGAAACACAAGCATCGTCTTGAAATGAGTTGTCGGCAAAAAGAAATCCTGAAAAAAAGAAAATCGGTAAAATAATTTTAATTAACTTCATTGGATATATCCCCATATTGTCATTCCAACCATGTAAATAATTAAACCTATACCAAAAATACTCCAAAATCTAGAACGAACACCAATTATCGCCTTGCGATCAAGGATTGGTACAAAGAACCAGATAAGTCCACCAAACATAAATACTAATATTCCAAATAACTCACCCTCAATAAAAAATATATGTGGCGGAATCAGTTTAAGTGTTTCAAACATAAATATAAAGTACCACTCCGGTCTTATTCCGGCAGGAGCCGAGGCTAGGGAATCCGCTTTTTCTCCTAGCTCCCATGGAAAAAAGACTGCTAATAATGCAATTATGTTCAATACCACCATCCATATTATTAAATCATGCATTACAAAATCAGGGAAGAACGGTATTGATTTTCTTTTCTCTTCAGGTAACTTTTCTAGTTCTGGTGGAACGCTCATCCCTTGAATTTGGATGAAAGCCAGATGGACAACTAAAAACATCGTGAAGATAAGTGGCAATACAGCTATGTGGATGCCATAAAAACGAGTTAATGTTGCGCCACTAACTTCATCTCCAGAACGCAGTAAATTTAACATAAAATCTCCAACCCAAGGTACAACACCCGCAATATCAGTACCTACTTTTGTGGCAAAATACGCAAGTTCATTCCATGGCAGAAGATATCCTGAGAATCCGAAAATCAAACTTATGAATAGAAGAACCATACCAGTATACCAGGTCATTTCTCTGGGTTTTCGGTAGGCTTTTGCAAAAAATACGGTAAACATGTGACTAAAAACAAAGAAAATAAATAAGTTTGCTGACCACGCATGGATTTCTCTAATCAGCCACCCAAATTCAACCTTACTAACGATAAACTTTACACTTTCAAAAGATGTGCTTTCCCCTGGTTGGTAGTATAAAACTAGTAAAATTCCAGTAATGACTTGTATAATAAAAAGGAATAACGATATTCCTCCAAGAAAATACCACATACTTCCATAAAAAACAGGAACGCGTTTTTTATTTGCAAATTCAATTACGGAATCAATGGGAAATCTGTCCTTTAACCATTCTAAAATCGATTTCACGACAAATCTCCTTTGCTTACAATGATCTTATCTTCACTTATATTTACTTGGAATTGTGCCAGCGGTTTAGGAGGAGGACCTGAAATATTCTTACCTTCAATATTATAGAAACCATTATGGCAGGCACACCAAATTTGCTCAGTATCTGGTTTATATTGCACATTGCAATCAAGATGCGTACAAGTTGCAGCTAACGCCCTAAAATCACCATTTGTTTTCCGGATTACTATAATTGGCTTTCTGCCGAACCGAGTAATCTTTGATGAGTTTATAGGAAATTCCTGTATCGTTCCAACAGTAACGCTATTTACACTTACTTCTTGAACTGCCGGTGGAATTAAATATTTAATCACCGGATATAATATTGCTGCAAGCCATGTAAACAGGCTAAAATTAAAAATTATATTGAGAAATTTTCTGCGTTCAATAGTTTTAATGAAGGTTAGTTGTAGATACAACTATTTTCCTATTTATTATATAAAGATATATAGCTTATTAATATCAATGTATAATAAATACGGGGACTGTAATATAGTCTTTCCCTAGTATATACAAAATTGTATTTTATTATTTAGCTATCTATTCTTTCCTTAACCGCTTCTTTTCCTTCGCCACCATTACATTTTTTCTGACTATGTTGACTTTCAATACATTTGCGCTCTTTCGCATCTTCTTTTGTCTTGTCACCGTCACATTTACTCATGCAACATTCCTTATTGTAATCTAAAACACCGTTCATATAAATTGAAAATCCATAAGGTACTTCTGCCCCGCACAGATCTGTACAACGAAAGTTGTACTAATGTTTAATTTATAGTATGCATCAACAAGAAAGGAGCAATATATTTATTAACATATAATTTTGGTACAATGAAAATGGTAAGTTTTTACACTCCCCTTCTGCTACCTATCTGTAAATATATCAGATACTTGTTAGTATCCTGAGCAGGACTCGAACCGGCAGGGACTCATCATCCGAGGAATTTAAAGTACTTTATGTCATTCTGGCATCTGCCTGTATAATTGCATTTATGATGTTCTGTTACTTGCCTTATACCGTGGTTATACCGGTAATTTGTGCAAAGATATTTGGAAACTTACAACCTGCTATTTTTTAGATTTCTATTTTGGAATATTTTCGTTTTAATCGTCTTTTTCAATAATTTGTGGATTATAATAATCAGGGTTAGCAGCCATTTCTGGCGAATAAAATGATTCTATCAGTTTAAAATCTTCAATCATGTTACCGGTCGGATAAAATATCTTCATAAAACCGGCTTGCTTTTTTTTATAATCCAGAAAGGCTAAAGCAATAGGAATGTTGCAATCTATTGCTACTCGATAAAAACCAGTTTTCCAACGCTTCACCCTTTTTCGTGTTCCTTCCGGTGGGATTGCCAAGTAAAGCGTGTCTTCATTTTTAAGTAATTCAGCTAGCTCTCCTGTTAAATTGTTGCTTCTACTTCTATCTACGGGAATAGCACCGGTTACTCGAAAGAACCATGTTGCTACTGGGTTCTTCAACATGCTATCTTTTATTAAGTAGCGAATTCTATAATCATATATATAGAGTGCCACACGGGCATAAATAAAATCCCAATTTGACGTATGCGGAGCACCAACAATTATACATTTCTTAACACTTGATGGTATCGCTCCTACGGTTTTCCACCCCGTCAGTTTAAAATATAATTTGGATATAGATTTAGCTATCAATGTATCCTTTTAATCCTTCCGTTATCCAGTCATTTAATCAAATAACGACTATGTTTAACTCTTCAATACTGTAGTTTATCGAGGGCTAAATTTAAATATATTGGCATCGTTTCCCTATTTAATCTTGGCTATAATTGTAATAGTAATTATAATATTAATTAATATATTTAAATATTTGATTTTCAGACACTTCAAAAATATTCAGTAAGCTAAAAACAACCCGCAAGGGTTGTTTTCTTTAGCTATTTGCGTAACTGTAATACAATCCGGATAATAGCAATAATAATATACCTCGCAAGCATTAGATTCTCACCTCCTTTCTATTGTCTTTTTCAAGTTCATTGATTACTTCTTTTTTTTTTA
>PVMS01050764.1_pt1 | contig 20368 bp, 17 predicted proteins | sample 1853461 | NCBI WGS metagenome assembly PVMS01 (sample SAMN08582032, study PRJNA380276) | Marine sediment metagenome, whole genome shotgun sequencing project. | isolation source: ocean sediment barecode stripped | collected 2017 | reverse complement strand
TCAGGGTCAAACTTTTTTGAGATGAATGGGTTGTTTAAAAGGCTGTTGACTCCCGACCTAATCAAAATAGGGGTGTACAAGAGCAAAGTTAGAAAAGCAGTAACAGCAGCAGAACTAACGTAATCTTTCCAAAATTGATTTACTGCATATTTGTCTTTAATGTCCCCCACTAAGCGCATGGCCCAAAGCCAAACCATGATGGCGGCATATGGATATATCATTATTGGAATTGTGAAAAATCCCAAGGCGGCAAAGATGGCAAAAAGAGACCAGGTGAAAATATTCCGTTCGCGGGCCAACTGTATTGAGAGGATCCAAAGCACAACTGCAATGAGCGCGATCAATGAATATCCTCGGGCTTGCGTTGAAAAATAAATGAAATAGCTGCTGAAAGCGATTAATGCTGCGGCCAATAATCCAGCAAGATTATTAAAAGCCATCCTTCCGGCAACATATACAGCAGGAATAATAATCACCCCCGCCATGAATGCTGGAAAGCGAACAACCCAGGGGCCAAAGCCAAGCAGTCGCTCAGAGAAATAGACCAGCAAAGTGTGAAAAACATGATTGTTTGGCAGGTGGTAATCGCTAATTAGGCTAAATAAGTCTCTGGATGCAAATGCTATATACGTATATGATTCATCATGCAGCATAGGCCGATCCAGCAAAATTACTCGCAGGACAGCCCCAATAATTACGATAAGTGCCAGCAACTTGGTCTCAGATGATCGAGAGAAAAACCTTTTGCTTGATTGCCAGAAAGATGCAGCGTCCTCGCGATAAATTTGCCAAAATACTTTTAACTTTTCAAACTGCTTGCCTATCCAAATTTGAGACTTATTTTTTCGAGAAACAAGGCTTAGTAAAATTACGAAACCAATGCCACCCAAAATGCCCAGCACAAGTCGCAAAGCTGAAAATGCTTCCAGGGTCAGGCTTTCCAGATTTCCATCAGGCGTCAAAAAATTGAGCCGGTCGCTTATGACAGAATAGGGGAGCATGTTTATAAGCAGCCCAAATAATGCCGCGAGTGCAGCCCCAAATATTAATGTCAGCCAGGTGAAATGCTTTCTTTTCATGCTAGGAATTCAACTCTGAAAATCTTGATTCCGATCGTTTTATAGCTTGCCCCCCGCTATTACCTGGAGCGCTCGATCAAGTGAAAGCGAAGCCTGCAGGCAAGCTTGGAAAGTAGTGTTGTTTTGTTCAGTTTCAGCAAACAAGCCGCAGCAAGCTTATCATAAGCAGCGCTGAGACTACCTATTTGTGCAATAGGATATTTCTCCTTTTCTGCACATTCATTTTTCCTTTCTAAATGATGTTTCCCCATGTCCATTTCACCGATCTAGAATCAAGAAGCCCTCAAAAGCGAGGGCTTCTTGAATGTTCCGCCGGTAATCTTTTTCACTATCGCTTTGAATACTTAATTTACACGCTCTATCGAGAAGCCTCGCCTTGCTCACTAATTCGGCGCACCGTGCTTCCTACCGCCAAGCCGCCTGTGATCAAGATCAAGTTTTTTATCACGAACTCGCCCTCAGTGGTCAAGAGCAGCGGATTCCCGCCCTGAAAAGAGAGCTCAGGCTGCACCAGCAAAACCAAAAAGGTGCCTGCCAGTTGAAGCCAATATAGAAAGAGCGTGAGCCGCAGCTTGTATTGAAAAAGCAGCCCCAGCCCAACGATCACTTCCCAAATCCCCAGGAAAGGGATGAAGATTTCCGATGGGATCCAGGGCACAGTATTTGCCACCAAAGCCTCAACCGGACTGTAGCCAATGACTTTCAACACGCCAAACCAGATAAAGACCAGGGCCAGCGAAATCCGCAATAAGCGGATGCCATTGCTCGACATGAACAGCACCATCTGTTCATCCAGGCGATCAAATCTCTTGCGAAAAGTTTGCGCATCTAACATGAAATCCTCTCTTTCTCCTTGAAAAGTTCTTTATTTCACGAACATTTTATTTCGCGAATATAAGAAATCCATTAATTCAGTGTATTTTATTTGTAAAAGACTGGAGCAAGATATCTGCATTCTCCCTCACCGATTGATTCAAAGCACCCAATATCCGGGGAATGAACTCGAATCTGATTTTCCTTGCCAAAAAGAGACTTGTACACTCCGCGTAATCCATCCTCTCAATTTTCAATCGGAAGATGAAATAGCGAAAAAAGTACATTTGCCCTCTAAAAAGGGGGCATAAGGCACTTTTCCTTCATGTAAATAATCTCATACGTAGATAGTTACAAACATTCGCAAACATATTTTAATTAGGAAAAGGAGAAAGTATGCCAGATAGATCAAAGAGACCAAGTGGTGGGAGAAAAATGGAAAGAGCAGAGGAAGACGAAAGAAACGTAAGGTCCTCCTCTAGCCGCAAACAGGAAAAACCAAAAGGCGACAGAAAAAGAGATGGAGCAGGGCGACCAGCAGGCGGGCGCAAAATGGAAAGAGCAGAGGAAGATGAAAGAAATGTAAAATCCTCCTCTGGCCGCAAGCAGGAAAAACCAAAGGGTGATAGAAAAAAAGGTGACCGGCCCAGGGGCGGCAGCACTTCACCCAAAGCTCAGCGAAAGATGGAGCGAGCTGAAGAAGATGAAAAAAATGTAGTTTCCAATCCTGGCAAGGGCACGAAGAGTGGCTTGCTAGAACCCCTTATCTACCGCCGCGAATCAAGAGATAAGAAAGGTCCAGGAACAGACCCGCGCAAAAAATAAAAAACCAATTGAAGAGGAATCGAAGTTAATAACCTCTGGGATTAATAAAAAGAGGCCTCAACATTGAGGCCTCTTTTTATCCGATCTGGCAACTCAGATGTGTCCGAATAAATTTGGAATAGTTCAAGAAGCTCTGCCACTTACCCCCGCCCTTAAATCAAAAAACCCCCAAAATCAGGGCTTTTTCCACGCACACAATGAACTTAATCGCACTACTCGCCCCTAAATCATTGCCCAATCCCCCCTATGGAGAATGGGGTTCTTCCATTCTCCTGAATCAATGCGAAGCATTGATAGCCCGCAACCCTCAAGCGAAATAGTGTCATATAATAATAACAATGCTTTTCTCCATCACGCTAGCGTTGGATTTAATAGCAATGGGGGTGACCCTCTGGCTGGCCTTCTACATTCTTTCTCGAGGATTTGCTAGCCTTCTATCCCTCAAAGCCGTTGTCCTCCTACTTTCTTTGTCAGGCTTTTTTGCCAGCGCATATCTAACCCTCTTTAATCCCATTGCTGGCAATGCGTCTCTGCGCGCCATCCTGCTGATCATTGGTCTCAGCATGTTTCTCAGCATGGTCGATCAATTGGCCAAAGAATTTGCCAACATGGAAAAATCCTGGCTGGTTTATTTTGTTTACCTTTTGGGTTTAATTGCTGCAATTGGTCTTCTTGTAACGAGGTCCGCCTTTCTTGGCGAGGAAACAAATCAGATCCGTGTTGCCCAAATGTCATTGGACTGGCCATTCACCCTATATGGTATTTTCCAGGCCGCTACTAGCCTAACTGTCCTTTATCTGCTTGTCGGGAAATCTAAATTTGGTTTCACCCTCCAGGGACGCTTTTTTCTCTTGGCCGCTATCACTTCTTCTATCGGAGTAATTTATGGCGTTTGGTCCTTGGCAACTTCTGCAAATATGCCTCGCGTAATCCAGGATAGCATGATTTTTATTTCCATTTTCATCTTTGGCCTATCTGTTGCTCGGCATCAAGTCATGGTTGAAAGGCGAACCATTCGCAGAGATCTTCCAATTTCCAGCCTTTCCATTGTGGGTTTGTCGGCCTTATATGCCTTTGGCGCATATAAGCTCACCGATTCACTGGAAATGTTGGGCATCGTCTTTTTGTTCGCTATCCTCACCCATTCCCTTTTTGATCTTGCTCGTGAATATCTTGATCATAAGCGCCGCAAAGTAGATACTAAATTTCGTCATCAGCTTCGTCAAATCAAATCGGATCCTTCCATCTCAAGCACACAAATGGAAAATTTGCAGACAGGCTTGGATCTCCTTTGCCGTGAAATTGGCACCAAGGCAGGCTTTATTGCCATTCTGGAAAAAGAGTTCTTTGTAGTGGCCGCAACGCACAATTCTCTGCCCAATGAATCTTCCTTTTCCGCCTCAGCCTTTTTATCAGATGATCTTTTAGAGACGGATGCCCCATTTTTGCCGGATATTCGATGGCTGGCCCCTGCATTTCAAGGAACCCAACAAGTCGCAGTCGTGGGAATTGCTTCCAGCGCATCCAGGCTTAGTTATTCAACTGACGATCTGGATCTCTTTGCCGAAGTGGCAGACAGAATGGGGCCGATGATCGCTTATGAGAATTTTCAACCTGATAATGCAGATGAGGGCAATAAACATGCTTCTGAAAAAGCCAGCAGTGATACGAGTGAAATGATTAATGTTCTGACCGTCAGGCCCTCCAAGGACTTTGTAAAGGAAGTCGAAGAGGCATTACGGAATTTATCTGATTACATTAAGTTGGGCCAGCTTGGGCTTGTTGCATGGGCAAATATTGATGAGCAAACCCATATTGAAGCGGGCAAAAGTTTGAGAAAGCATTGATCGAATCTATTGAAAAACTGCGGCCGATTGGCGATCGCCCACCCGAGCCCCTGCCGAGAGAGTGGTATTACTACGTCATCCTTCACGATGCCTATGTTGAGGGCGTAAAAAATAACGAGATCATTGCACGCTTGTATATTTCTGAAGGCACTTTTAATCGAACTCGTCGGATTGCATTGCGTGGCTTGGCACGCTTGTTAATCGAGCAGCAGAATAATGCGAATACTCCTGAATAACACTCATAGCTAGTTTTTCGTGGGCATGCACACTTTTTCGAATCGTGTGCCTACTGGCAATTTCAACTCCCTTTTTTCCCATTGACTTTGCCAGTTTAGGCTGAGAGATGATCTCCAGAAGTTCAATTGCCAGCGCTTCCTTATCCCCCGGCTCTACGAGCTTTCCATTGAAATTATGAATGACGACTTCATCAACGCATGTTGCACCATAGGCAGCAATCGGAACGCCGCAGGAAGCCGCTTCCAGAAAAGTCAATCCCTGAGTCTCAATTTGGCTAGCGCTGACGAATACACTGGCCTGTCTATAAAGGCTGCTTAATAAGCCCTTCTCTCGAACAAATCCTGGAAAATGGGAATTTTGCCCAATACCCAGATTGCGGCATCTTTGGATCAGTTTCGATTTTTGTGTTCCATCGCCAATGATTAGCAGATGCGCATTGTGCGTATGCATGATCTGTGTTGCAGCATCCACAACATGGTCCACATCCTTGTCAACATCGAGCCTCCCAACGTAGAGGATCAAAGGAGCGTCTTCAGGGATTCCTAGCTTTTGCAGGAAAATCCTGCTTTCCTCAGGCTTGCTTTCAGCGCTAGTGAAAATTTTCTGATCCACTCCATTGCTGATCACATAGGGCTTGATCCCCGTTTTATTTTCCACCAAATCCCCAACCATTTTTGTTGGCGAAATCACAGCTGCCAGCCCATTCATCAGCCAACGCGAATATATCCACATGAGCTCTTCCACAAAATGACTTACTCTTTTCAACTTTGGCAAGCTTGCGCTGATGAACCAGGGAAGCTGATGCGTGGTCAGGATCACCGGGATTTTCCGGCTTTTCCCATAACGCCTGGCAAAGAGGGCTAGCTGCAAGGGATCGTGTACATGGATGATTTCTGGGCAAAAACGATCCAGATCTTCCGCGATTGAAGCATAATTCCAACGCGTGTAGCGCTGTCCCGCCCGCAAAGGATTGTTATGCGAGCGCTTGCGAATAACATGAAGCTGCCTGACTGTCGTTTGATAAGCATCCGCTCGATCACTGGCTGTGAGCACCAACACCTGATGCCCCGCTTTAGAAAATTCTTCAGCCAGCCGCTTGCAAACCATTGCTGCCCCGCTGATCATGGGCGGGTAGGATTGTGTGAGATGTGCTATGCGCATTTTATTCCCTCCTTCAGATGAAAATGATGTCCTTCATTTGTTGCCGAATTCTTCTCAGGAGAGTTGCGCAGGGAATGTTTGCGCGAATAGATTTTCCACCCCAGGAGCATTGCCGTCAATCCAAGCCCACTCACCACCCAAAATACCGGCGACATCTGCAAGCCCTGAGCCCCGATCAATGTGATGAAGCCCGCGATCACCACTCTGCCGCTGATATTTGCGGCCAGAAATCGCTTAGCCGATATGGTGCCCAATCCCGCCACATAAGTCATCAGGTCGCTTGGGAATATAGGCAGCACAAAAGTGAAGAAAAAGAAGATCGCGCCTTGTTTGTTTGCCATCTTGTCCCAGCGCTGAATAGTTTTTCCATCCGCCAATTTATAGACAACTGAACGCCCCCACTTTCGGCCGATATAAAAAGCAATTTGGCTGCCCAGCACGGTGCTAAAGGTCGTGAGTAAGAAGCTGGGCCAAAAGCCAAAAGAATAGGCCCCGGCAAGGATCAAAGCATGCCCGGGGATGATCGCCACGAAAACTTGCAAGATCACCAGAATAAAAAACACGATGGGTGCCCATATCCCCATCTGTTCAATGCTGCTCACGATCGCTTCACGATCTGAGAACCACTGCGAAATATTTTGTACTTGGTCGCGCAAGGCCAAGGCAATCAGGAGCAATAAGGCGATTGCTGCGACGGATTTTATAGAGGGCCTAATATTGAGAAATTTCTTGGTCATCGTAATTTCCTTTCTTCTATGTTGAGTGTCTATAACCATGCAGAAGCCAGATTGGAAGTTCGGCTTAGCATTTTCTTGGAAATGGATCTTTTTTGAAAAATATCCTGTGTCTGCAAGTAAGCATGTCGAATATCAGCTGCAAATGAGGCATTGAGTTCTTTGCTGAGTTTTGCGCTTTTGAGAGAAACAACATTTTCGAAATTCTGATAGTGTGAACAAGCATCCATGTTGGCAGATCCCAGCAAAACCTCATCGTGGTTATTCCAGGCTGCTTTTGAATGCATATAGCCTTTGGTAAAACGAAATGTGCGGCCTCCCGCTTTTGCCAGGCGATCTGCATGAATGAAGTTCGCTGCATCCACTGGCCGCACGCGTGTTTTGTCTGATAGCAAAACATTGACTTGTACGCCGCGCTTTGCCTGCGCGCATAGGGCCTCTAAAATTTCCTCGTCAGGCAGGAAATACCAGGTGCGAATATGCAGCGAACTTGAAGCATTGTTGATCAAATTCAGCATTGCCTCACGAACATGTGTATGCTGCCGTGGAACCGTCATCCAAACCCGCAGATCATCTGTCAGAATTTGTGTGGGGTCCAGGAGTTCTCTGGAATTTCCGCCCTGCTTGGAGTGAAAAGATTGCACATAGTCATAGATCTGATGAAAGGTGCTCCCGAAATCCCCCTGCAATTTTAGATTCGTATCCGACCAATCCAAGTAATGATCAGCGATATTCGAACCGCCCATGAATACCTGCTGCTCATCTATCGCTGTCATTTTGCAATGCAGACGATTGGCTAGCCCCAAATTTTTCAAATTCGGCTGAAATTTCGTAACCTGTACGCCGGATTTCTCAAGCCTATTCATTAATAAATGATTGCGAACAATATTTTTGGGATTTTCCGAGATCAAGCCAGCCAGATCCACCATCAAGCGCACATCCACGCCCGCCTTCGCTCGCTCACACAAAGCGTTAGAAATTTTCTGTGCCCAGCGCCCATGATCGAAAGCAAAATACATCATCGAAATTCTTTCTTCCGCTGATTGAAGGCCCTCGTTCAGCTCTTCGTAAAACTTCTGCGTATCTGTAAAAAGTTTGCTTTGCACGGGCATGGCTGCGTCCTTTGGCTGTTTGTTATTTCCCCCACATTCTGACGTCAGGAAACTGCCTATAAAAGACAAAAAACTGCCAAAACCCGCCGAATTTCCCCCAAATCATCAATCCTCATTCTGCATTCCCAATTTCCAACTAGATTTCAATCTCAATCCCTCAATATCCAGTTCGCGCATGATGGGAAATCACAATCAGAAACCCAAAAGCTAGCCTTCCAGCCACCTTTAGACTTATGCGCGGGGTTACTAAGGGCCATGCAATGGCCCTTAGCGGGTGCAGGGTCGGAGACCCTGCGAAGAGAAATAGTCAAATTATTTGCTAAGCGATGCCACGCATCGCAAGAGTCAGAAGCCCTGCGTATTAAAATTGTCGAGCCTCTGCGCTTATAAGTTGGATCCGTCTCTCAACTTCCTTGGTGCCATCTCCCCGTAGGGGCGGCTTTCAAAGCCGCCCGTCTCGTCTTCCCCCAATCCGCCAATCACTATTCACATATCTGCATTCAGCAATCCCAACTCCAACTCTCCCTCTTGATATAGCACATTCGTTCTAGTATAATCTCTACCCCTCAAGGAGTGAGATGCCCAAAAAACTGCATTTTCCTGCCATCAACAGCCAGGGCCGTCAGCAGCTCCTCAGCCTCGTGCCCGATGCCCAGGCCGGCAGCATCTATCTCATCACCGGCGAGCTCGGCCTCATCCGCCCCCTCGTCCAGGAGCTAACCGATCATTTCGCCATTCGCGGCCCCTTGCGCGTCGTCGTCGGTGGCAATCGCATCTCCTTCGATCGCATGCCCCTGCACCTGCTCGATCAGCCCAGCCAATTCGAAAAGATCCTCGATGCCATAAAGATCACCCGCGGCGAAACCTGCTATCAGCTCCTCCACGCCCTTCAAAAGACCACCGCCAGCAGCCAACCCCTCATCGTCACCGACATCCTCCAATCCTTCCACGACGAAAACCTCACCGAAAAAGAAGTCAATTGGGTGCTCGAAGACAGCATCCACAACCTCAAGCGCCTCAGCCGCAGCGCACCCCTGCTCATGAGCGCCTCCCCGCATCCCAGCCGCCCTCATCTACTAGACCCGCTGCTGGCCGCCGCCACCCACACCATCAATCTGCTTCCCGAAGATCCGCGCGCCAACCCGCGCCAGCCAGGCCTCCTCTAATGGGCCACACACTCCCCACCATCACCGGTCACTTCGACCGCTTCCGCTCCAACCTCTCCGCCTTCCGGCGCGCACTGCGCCGCAGCGATCAGATCGCCCTTGATGCACTGCTTAGCGACGCCAAGCAGCATCTGCCCGCCGCGGGCTATGCCAGCAACGTCATCCCCGGCGTGGCCTTCCTGCTCTGCCTGCTGCTCGAAAAGCACAAGCAGCTCGAGCGCCATGAAGCCGAGTTCGAAAAGCTGCGCCGCGAATTCCGCGCTGAGATCGCCAAAGTGAAAGAAGATTTTGTGGTGGAGAGGGCCAAAGCGCGCACCGAATATTTCATGAAGGGCATCCACCATGCCGCAGATCAAGACGACTGAGCTAAAGGGCTGGCTCTTCGATGTCTATGCCGATCGCCAGCAAGGGCTGGTGCTCTGGTTCATTAGCGAGAATGGCGGGCGCTATCGCTTCACCCAGCATTTCCCGGTGAGCTTCTACCTCGCGGGTGCGGATGCGCGCCTGCGCCCGGTGCGCGAATATCTATCCAAATTGAAGATCAATCTGAAAGTCGAGATGCAGCGCCGCAAGGAGCTCTTTGAAGGCGAGATTGATGTGCTCGCCATCGAAGTGCAGAATCCCGCGCTGCTTCCCGGCCTCTTCCATAAGGTGCACGAGCTCTTCCCGCAGCTCGATTACTATGATGCCAACATCTCGCTGGCCCAGCGCTACCATTCCGCTTTCGACCTATTCCCGCTGGCCTATTGCAGCCTCAGCGTGGGGCGCGATAGGCGCGTGCTGCGCATTCGTTCGCTGGATGATCGCTGGGCGCTCAATGCCCAAACGCCGCCCCTGCGCATCTTGAAAATTAATCCCGAGGGCAACCCCAGCCACGCGCTGCCGCCCTCGCTGGAGATTCTCTACGAGCAGGAAAGCCGCACGCTTAGCACCAGGGATGAGCGCAAGCTGCTCCGCGAGGTCGCCGCTTTGATCGAGTCCTACGATCCCGATATCCTCGCCACGCGTTTTGGCGATCAATGGCTCTTCCCCTATCTATTTTCCATAGCCAAGAAATTCAATCTGTCCTTCAATCCCAATCGCGATAAGCGCCGTATGCCCATTCAGGTGAAGGCCAATAAGTTCTCGAGCTACGGGCGCGTGGTACATCGTGATCGCCAGACGCTCTTGCTGGGGCGCGTGCACATTGATCCGCAGAACTCGATGTCCTTTGAGGATGTCGGCATCTATGGCGCTTTCGAGCAGGCGCGCATCTCGGGTCTGCCCTTGCAGAACGCGGCGCGGCGCAGCCCGGGCGGTGCCTTCACCGCTATGCAGGTGCGCGAGGCGATGCAGAACGGCGTCTTGGTGCCGCTCAATAAGAAGCAGCGCGAGCGTTATAAATCGGCATCCGAGTTGATCGCGGCGGATCGCGGCGGCATCATCTATCAGCCGATCACCGGCCTGCATCGTGATGTGGCCGAGATCGATTTCTTTTCGATGTATCCCAGCATCATGAGCCAATGGAACATTTCGCCCGAGACGGTGGGCGTGGATAAGGGCAATCCGCGCTTGCTGCCCGGCATTGAGCGACCTATCTCGCAAGAGCAGCGCGGCATCGTGCCCAGCATCCTGGCTCCTGTGCTGAATAAACGCATGCGCGTCAAGCTCAGGCAAATGGAGAAAAATCTCGACCCAGCCGAGGAGCATTATCTGCAATCGGTGAACGCTTCGCTCAAATGGCTGGGCTGGGTTTCCTATGGCTATCAGGGTTTTAGCGGCAATCGCATTGGTAGCATCGAAGCGCATGAAGCCATCAACGCCGTGAGCCGCGAACTGCTCCTGCGCTCCAAGGAAGCGGCTGAGGATTTTGGCTTCGAGGTGCTGCATATGTACGTGGATAGCCTCTTCATCACGAAAGAGGGCCACGATAAGGATGAGGATTTCTGGCCCCTGATTGATGAGATGAACGAACGCACGGAGATCACGCTGGAGCTGGAGGGCATCCTGCGCTGGATCGCCTTTCTGCCTTCCAAGCAAGATGAGAAGGTGCCGGTGCCGAATTGCTATTTTGGCGTCTTCCAGAATGGTGAGCTGAAGTGCCGCGGCATCGTGGCACGCCGGGACGATACACCGCTCTTCATCAAGCAAAGCCAGATGCGCGCGATCAAGATGCTGGCGCGCGAAAAGAAATTCGAAAATCTGCGCGGCCTGCTGCCCAAGATCACCAATTATTTCAAGCATCAATACGATCAGATGATGGCGGGCGAGATCGAGATCGAGCGCCTGATCATCGCGCAGCGCCTCAGCCAGGATCTGGATAACTACAGGGTGCCCTCAGCGGCAGCGCGGGCGGGCATGCAATTGGCCAGGACGGGCAAAAAGATTGGCGCCGGGCAAACGGTGCGCTTTTTGCGCACTCTGGACGAATCGGGCGTCTTGGCCTGGGACCTATCAGCGGGCGTGGAGAATATTGCGCTGGACTACGCTTGGTATGCGAAGATCTTTCGCCGAGCAGCCTTTGAGGTTTTGCAGCCCTTTGACGTAGAGAAGAGCGCGGCGGGCGATTGGCTGGGGGAGGGCGAGAGCTATTTTCAGCCGGATGATTATGCTGAGGCGGGGGCAAAGGATCTGCCGCTCTTTGAATATGGGAGGGGGAAGCGAGAAGCATTTGACGAGAGCAGTGATAGCGTTCTCTATTGCACGCCATGCACAAGTGAGCTTTATTACTCTGACTCAGAAAGCCCTGCTTAGACCTCAGGATCCCTATCCTATATTTTGAGCGATTTCCTCTCCAATAATGGCCCAAAGATCACAAATATGAGCCTTCCTTTTTAGGAGCTTCTTTATTTTTGCTGCAATTTAGCTGCATTTCAACAAGTTAAGGGCAGTCTAATTCCTATGCAAAAGTGATATCATTGTTTGTGAATTTTATAACAATAAAATCTATTTAAATTAAGGATTAGGAGCTCTAAATGGATAAACTGAAGAATAATCGTTTTATCATTGCTGGGGGTACTCTGCTAATTGTAATATTGGCTGCCGTTCTCATATTACAGCCTTCCGCAAAGGATATTTTACAAAAAACATTGGAAACCTCGAAAACAATAAATAGTGGGCATTTTATTGCTGAGTTGGAATTCACAGCCCCCGACCAAAGCGGGGAAGGAAAGATTGAGCTTTGGGTCCAGCATGATGAGGAATCTGGAATGTTCCGCATGGAAATACTTGAATCCAGCCGAGAGGAAGCGAATGGCGCAGTGATTGTCAGTGATGGCGAAACTCTTTGGGCATATTCCCCAGATCAAAACAAAGTTTACACCGGGACGCTAGACGAAGCGAAAGCAGCCTTCGAAGAAAATCAGTCTCATATGGAAGATTTTGATTACAATATCGATGATTTTGAGCATCCCGAAGATGCTGAAGAAGCTATAGACATGCTTTTCGAGTATGTGGATGCAAAGAAAGCAGGAACCGAGACTATTGCAAATTCCAGCGCATACAAAATCGAATTGAAACCCATTCCAGAAAAAATGCCAGCTGAATATACCGTCGTTGGTGGAATATTCAACCTGTGGATAGATAAAAGTCGAAGCATTCCCTTAGCCCTTTCCTATTCAGGAGGAGCAATGGGAGAAATTTCCATAACAGCCATCGAAGCTGAAATCAATCAAGCCATCGATAAATCAATGTTTTCATTTGATATTCCGGCGGGTGCAGAGATTATTCAGCTGGTGGATTTAATTCCAGAATCACTTTCCGTAGAGGACGCAATCGATTCTGCTGAATTTGACCTTCTTCTCTTAGAGGATTTACCAGAAGGCGCAACCTTAGTAGATGTAATTACTATTCAAGGTGTGATCGTACAACGCTATACATTTGAAGAGGGTGGTTCCTTCTCCGTAAACCAGGGCTTGACTGTAGAAATTCCAAATCCTCCGACAGAAATGGAAACGGTTGACGTGAGAGGTGTTACCGGCAATCTCTTTGTTTCTAAAGATAACGATCGAGTTTTGCTATCTTGGATTGAAGGCGAAGTACATATCTTTGTTGCTGGTGATATCACCGCAGAACAAGCGATTTCAATTGCGGAATCTCTTAAATAATGGTCAAAGCGATCCGTCTAGTAGATGTATCTAGACACTTTGAACTTGGCACCACAGAAGTATCGGCATTAAATAACATCGATCTGGAAATTGAGCGTGGAGAATTTATCGCGCTAATTGGTCCTTCCGGTTCTGGAAAATCGACATTGCTAAATTTGTTGGGCGGTCTTGATCGCCCAACAAGTGGGAAAATTAACATTAATGAGTGGGCATTGAATGATGCTTCAGAGTTAGAGCTAGATGCTCACCGACGTCACAATGTTGGTTTCATTTTCCAATCATTCAATTTATTGCCTACGCTTACTGCGCTTGAAAATGTTGCCCTTCCCTTGATGATAAGTGGGAAACCTCTTCATTATCGAAATGCTGAAGCGCAAAAATTACTAAAGCGCGTGGGGCTCGGTCATAGATTGCAGCATCGCCCAGGGGAGATGTCCGGCGGAGAGCAACAAAGAGCCGCAATCGCCAGAGCATTGATCAACCAGCCAAAATTAATTCTCGCAGATGAGCCAACTGGAAACTTAGACTCTTCCACCGGGAAAGAAGTGATGGCTTTGCTGCAAAATCTAAATAAAGAACAGGGCGTGAATTTAATTGTTGTTACACATGATCCAGATGTCGCAAAATTTGCGGATCGAGTAGTGCATTTAAAAGATGGAGAAATTGAAAAAATTGAGATTTTGAACCAAGCTCAAAAAAAGAAAAATGATAAAAAACTTGAAGAATTTCCGGCAACGCTCACCCTAAAAAGTGGTCTTTCCTTTCGGGATTTGCTACGAACCGCCCGAGACAATTTGATTCGGCGTCCAATTCGTAATATTCTGACGGCCGCCGGAGTATTAATCGGGATTGTTACGCTGGTAGCGATGGTTTCCTTTGGCGTAGGTGTTCAAGAGGAGGTCAAGCGAAATTTTGCCGCACTCGGTTTAGAAAATGTTTTCATTTCACCTGTATTTCCTGAAGAGGATAATGCCTTCGATCCATTCGGATTTTCAGAGCCTATCATTCCTCTCACGCCAAAGATTGTTGAACAATTTGAGGAAATGCCTGAAGTGCTATCTGTTTCTCCAGTTTTAGAATTTCCAGATAATATGGAGATCAGCTTATCCATCAATGAAAAATCAATTCCCGTAAGGCTATCCGATAGCTTTTCCGCTCGTGGTGGGCCAAGAATGCCATCCCCTCCAGCCATGCTGGAGGCGCACGTCGGCGTCTCATTAGGGGAAGGCTTCACTCAGGGATTGACCATGATTAAAGGATTGGCAGATCAGTTTCTACAAGATTCAAATTTGGAATATGCTGATCTGATTGGGCAAACAGCTTTAATAAACATTCGCCTCCCTCGAGGTGAAACAAAAACATTTGAAGCAAATATTATTGGAATAGAAAGCGGATTTGGAACCAACGCCATCTCTCTCGGCCTCGCAGAAAGAAGTGAAATTAAAGCATGGTGGTATGGTCGCCCCAATACTTTGCAAACAGATGGCTATGACATGCTTGTAGTTAAAGCGGATAGTCAGCTTGTCGTTCCAACCATTCTTCAGGCAGCTGAAAGCATGGGGCTTGAAGCGCAATCTTTGGGAGCCGTTCTCGAAATTGCGAACCGAGTTTTATCGATTATGCAAGCCTTGTTGGGATCTGTAGGCGCATTAGCTCTCTTAGTTGCCACCCTTGGGGTTGCCAATACAATGATGATGTCCATCTATGAACGCACGCGTGAAATTGGCGTACTGAAAGCCCTTGGCGCAACCAGCAAAGAAGTTCGCCGATTATTCATGGCCGATGCTGTGCTTTTAGGATTAATTGGGGGCTTTGTGGGCGTGATTTTTGGAACGCTCCTGGGTAAGTTTGTGAATTATGTGGGGCATTTATATCTAGAATCACAGGGTGCCTATGGGATTGGACAATTGTCAGTTGTACCCTACTGGTTGGCGATCGGTGCACTGATTTTTGCAGCGCTGATCGGCGTACTTGGAGGCTTATACCCAGCCTCCCGAGCCGCAAAACTGGACCCTGTAATTGCATTGAAGCATGAGTGAACCCAGCTTTAGCTGATTACGGATCAAGTTATTCTGCCCAATTTATCCCACCTACAAAAATAAGGAAAATAATGAAATTAGCAATATTTGGCGCAACAGGAAAAACAGGGCTCGAACTAGTAAAACAGGCCCTTGAACAGGATCATAAAGTTACTGCATTTGTGCGCGATCCCGCCTCTTTGCTTATTGAAGATGAACATTTAACTTGCATTACCGGTGATGTCTTTGACAAAGCCAGCGTTGCGAAGGCTGTGGAGGGGCAAGAGGCAGTTATTTGCTCCTTAGGCTCGGGTACGGATCTAAAAAAGACAATGATTCGCGCCAATGGCACAGCGAACATCATCAATGCCATGCAAGAAAAAAAAGTGCAGCGCCTGATCGTCGTATCTGCGATGGGAGTTGCAGAAAGCTGGGATGATCTATCTTTTCTCAATAAATCCATCTTCGCCCTCTTTATGAAGAACACTCGTGAAGACCACGAAGCGCAAGAAGCCGCTGTAAAAGAAAGCGGGCTGGATTGGACGATCATCCGTCCCAGTGGCTTAACCAATACGCCCCGAACGGGCCTTTATGAGCTTGGAGAAAATATCTCTGCGAAAAGCTCTAAGATTTCCCGAGCCGATGTTGCCGATCTGATCCTAAAAGAGCTGGGTAAAAACGATCTAATCGGAAAAGCCGTCACCATCACAAATTAACATTCAAGTTTGAAGCTTTTGTGGCTAAGTATTTTTGATATTGCAGATCCCGAAATTCAGTCCGTTATATTTCGCTTTTTCCCTTTGATCCGCACGATGGACAAAAGAGACCAGATAGAACCTAAGAATCATTCCAAACTTTTGGGGTGGATGATTGGGATTTTCATAATTGTGTTTATGATTGCCATATTTTTTTCACTGCTAGCCTAATACATTGCCAATTGCCACATTATTTTTATCAAGAGCCAATGATTGAATAAGAAAATTGTACGCTGGGATTGTTCGGCATAGTGCTTTATTACTCTGACTCAGAAAGCCCTCGTTCGACCCCAGGCTCCCCATTAACAGATTGCTTGATTCTATACAAAATCCTAATGTTTATTTAACACTTTCACTTTGGTTTTTTGGCGCACAATATTCTGTGCTATATTGTTGAATACAAATAATCGAAAAAGTGGGAGTAGAGATGTTCGCCAAAACAAAGTCCACCCTCATATTCGCTACGATACTTCTATTGCTAATATTGTCAGCCTGCGCTGCACCTGTTGAAGCGCTGCCTACTGCTACCCCTGTCCCTCCAACTCCCACCTCTCAGCCGCCAACAATTGAAGATGCCATAGATGAATACATCACTTCCGATATGCGCCAATCGGCCTTTAGCGGGTCCATTCTGATAGCTAAGGGCGATAACATCTTGATAAGCAAAGGCTATGGCATGGCTGATATTGAATCTGACTTACCGAACTCTGCGCAGACAATATTTCGTCTGGGATCAATAACCAAGCAATTTACCGCTATGGCCATAATGATTCTGCAAGAAGAAGGAAAGCTGGATGTGCAGGATCCAGTTTGTGATTACATGATCAACTGTCCCGAGGTTTGGCAGTCAGTCACCATTCATCATCTTCTTACCCATTCTTCTGGAATACCTAATTACACAAGTTTTTCGGATTTCGACTTTGAGAAAAAGTATACAGTAAACGAAATTATCGATACCTTTATAGATAAGCCGCTCCATTTCCTACCTGGAGGTGGGTTCAGATATTCAAATTCAGGATACATTGTTTTGGGCTTAATAATTGAGCAATTTTCGGAAAATAATTCTTATGAAGATTTTCTGCAAGAAAACATTTTCCAGCCGCTAAATATGACGAATACCGTCTATGAGCAAAATGATCAAACCCTGGATAATCGTGCCTTAGGCTATGTTCGAATGCCGGACGAGACTTTGAGAGATGCGGACTATCTTGACATGTCTGCCCCTTATTCCGCTGGAGCTCTTTATTCCACTGTTGAGGATCTTAATCTTTGGGATCGGGCCCTGTATACCGAAACGCTGGTGAGCGAAAATTCATTGGAAACGATGTTTACGCGTCATATGGCTGATTATGGCTACGGTTGGTATTCCATAAAAATATCTAATCGCAATGTTAAAGCTCACGGTGGAGATATAAACGGTTTTTCGGCCAATATTGCCAGGTTTGTGGATGACGATCTTGTGATCATCGTATTGAGCAACGTTGAAAATGTAGATACCTTAAATCTTACTCGAGCATTGGCCGCTATTGTGTTTGAAGAATAGTTTCAAGCCCTGACTGACAATAATAAACACCCATTATTGTTCGCTAGTAAATCATGGAACAAAGGCTGTCTGATTTCTAATCAGACAGCCTCTTTGTAGAATATCCTTCCCTTTTATACTCAATTTAAGTTTGCAGTGTGCCTCCACAAATATTCCGTGTTATAGTAATGAAACCCAAATAATTCGTCTTAGGAGGGAAAATGTTTGCCAAATCGCCCAAGCTATTCCTCATTACCTTCATCTGCTGTCTGCCTCTTGTAGCGGTCGCTTGTGGCGCAGCCACAACCAATGTCCCAACAGCCACCCCGCCTCCAACATCTCCGATACCTACGACAGCAGTTCCCCCAACTGTTGCGCCACCCACTGATGTTTCTCCTACCCCAACTTTTATCGCCCCTAGCACAAAAAGTCCAACCCAGGAAGATAAGCACACCTCAACACCTCGACCCAGTTACACGCTATCAATTACAAGTATGTATGATGGAGATGGAGGTGTACGAGTGCGTATCTTGAGCCTCAATAACTTAGACATTGCTGGAACTTTATTCGAATACATGCAATCTGAAGAATATTCCCTGCCTGGAGACAGGTACAAATTATTTCTTACACTATATGATGTTGATGGTTCTACCGCAGATACGAAGACTCACTTATTTACATTAGGCGCGGACAAAGAGATTTTGATAAACAATATCAACGATGTCGAAATAAAATAGCCTTCATTTGCTTTCAAACAATTGTTATCGCATCAACAATTTATTCATGGATCCTAGCAAAGCATGAGCCAATGAAGCACACTATCAGTTGACGATTTGTGACTTTCTATCGAGACGCATTCTCGATTGACGGAATGTCCGAATGAACTCTAAATATGTCAATTACTGCAGAGACAGCCAGTTTAGTTTTTGATGGCCACCCTATTGAAAATTATTTCCTCACTAGATTGGACCATTTAGGTCTAAAAAGCATGGGATGGAAGCAATGGAAAGCATCCTGCGGCATCCGGGGGTTGAAGGCTCGAATCCTTCCAAGGGCGCTACCGTAAATTGGTGGACAATAATTCATTAGGATTACGGTTCCTTTATAGAGCAAAAGTTGTTTGATTTCTAATCATTTATTTTTTGTCAGCGACTCGGACTTTTTTCCACTATCATTAATCCATGTTAAAACAGAAATATGCTCAAATTGAGAGAGAGCGCAGATTTCTAGCAAAATCACTCCCAGAAGCTTTCGAGGAAAAGAATGAATGTTCGCTAATTCATGACCGCTATATTATTGGTAGCAATTTGCGGCTGAGAAAAATCGAGACGGCAGCGAAAAAATTAATTCAGTACAAACTGGGCCAAAAAGTTCCCGTAGAAGAGAATAAGTATGAAAAAGTTTGGATGACAAATATTTATCTTAACGAAAAGGAATTCGAACTATTACGAACATTGCCAGCCAACAATCTTAAAAAGCGCCGTTACCCTTTTCATTTTCAGAATAATAAATTCAGCATTGATGTGTTTGATGAAAAACTTTCCGGATTAATACTGTGTGAAATTGAAATCCCTGTCGACGACAATAGCCATATTGAAGCTCCACCTTTCGCTGTCAAAGAAGTTACTGAAAATATCATGTACTTGGGATCTAACTTAGCTAAAGAAAATAGCAATCAAGATTAGGGCTGTCTGATTTCTAATCAGATGTTTTGATTTCTTTTGGATAAGACAGCCACAAACCTAATCCTGATAGAAATATTACGCCAATTAGAATTGGAGCAGGCCATGGCCAGAAGAATAAATGAACACTAACTAAAATTGGCACAATAAACAAAATGCCCCATGCTCGGCGACTCCCCTCTCGCAAACCAGTCGATGCGGTCAATAGTGTAAGATTCGCCAAGGCAAGTATCCATATACCAGAAAATCGGAAGTGAAACTTGATGTAATCGATGATCTCAGGTTCGGTGGTTAGCCAAGCCCAACCCCGATCGGGGTCAAGGACATCCAAAGCAGGAATCACAAAGAGATTATCGTAGGCAAAGTACAAGAATGCCAAGCCTATAATCATAAAAATAATCCAGCCAAACTTACGCCTTGAATAGGCCACAGGACGATTGTTGTCCCAGCTTATCCATAGAGACCAAACCGCGAGGGCCAAAAGTGGCACAGTAATAAAAAATATCCAGTAAGCCTGGATTGTCAGGATAATAATATGAACCGGGAGATAGGCCAGCGCCCACCTCGCCCAACGCTCTTGATGTTTAAATGCAGTTGCGGCAATTAGAGCAAAAAACAGCCCAGTTGCAACTGACCAAATCCCACGGATAGGGGACCACCACTTGATATACTTTATTACCTCAAGGTCAAAAGTTAGCCAATCCCAATGATCAGTTTGAGTTGGGATAACTAATATCTGATTAAGTCCCCAACCGACAAATAAAAACCCAATTCCTGCAAGAATTTTCCATGCATTCGATTTCATAATTATGTTTGCTTCCCCTCAAAATAAGCTGCAATTGCAATCAACAACCATCCCAGTCCATATACCAATCCTGCATTCTCTGTCGAATTATCCGCAGATCCCTGCAAAGAATAACTGTAAATGGGAAATAATATTATTGGTAACCAAAATAACTTTCCAAATAATCTTTCTTTCAAATTCATAATTCCGAATAAGATTAATCCAATCACTACAATCATCTCTCCGAATATTGAAATAAACCAGGACGCTCCCCCAACTGTTGCTGCTAAAATTGCTCCAATTGCAAAAATCAATTTCCCTGATGCCAGCACGAGCATCCCAATTCTTGTGACTAGGTTTTCAACAGAGGATCTTGATACCAATACTCCTAGCGCGAGGAACATTGCACCAAGCCCAGCAATCCATACATAATTAGCAATTACTGCAGATGAATAATTTTTTCCAATTTGCAGATACCAAACATAAAATGCTACCCAAAGGCTAGATCCGATTAGTAAATAAATCCATTCCTTTACCTTGAGTATGCG
>PVMS01137539.1_pt1 | contig 20381 bp, 18 predicted proteins | sample 1853461 | NCBI WGS metagenome assembly PVMS01 (sample SAMN08582032, study PRJNA380276) | Marine sediment metagenome, whole genome shotgun sequencing project. | isolation source: ocean sediment barecode stripped | collected 2017 | reverse complement strand
CTACTGGATGAACACCACTTCCGAGGGTCCATCCACATGCAGGGTATCACTCCCATATCCCACATAGCTTACAATCAACATGTGAGCTCCCTCTTCCCGCTCCAGGGAGAATTGGCCCTTCTCATCAGTGCTGGTTCCCGAAGTGGTGTTCATCCAGTAGATATTAGCCCCCACCAGTGGTGTCTTAGAACCATCCTCACCGATTTCTGTAACCAATCCCGACACCCGGTTACCGGTCTCTTCATCACCGGTCACCTCGTCAACGGTGACTCCCTCACCAGGGGCCCCTATGGCTTCATTGTGGGTTTTAAAATCCCTGTACTTGCAGCAACTGTGAAGTGCATCATATACGGGATCGGGAGCCAGCAGCTCCCTGGTATCATGCCCTGCACTGGCGATGCTGTAGTGAAGCTTCCTCTCCTTGAATTTATCAGGATTTAATGTCAGATCTAACATACGGGTTTCTGTGCTCCAGGAGGCTGATTCCACCCCCCGGACCTTTAGAGCCGCAGTCTCTATTCTATCTTTACACATCCCACACAGTCCATTTACCCATATGCTGAGGGTGTCTGATCCCAAAGGCGAAATGCCTTTCACTGGATGGCTGAATGCGATCAATGCCACACACAACAACATCCATGAACCTAATTTCATGGTCTTAAATTTTAGTTAACTGATAAAGCGTTTAAAAAAAACTCAGTTAACCCAGACGTGGAGGTTGAAAAAGGGGTATGAAATAGTCGAAGTGGTAGCTGTCCAGATAGTTTCCGTAGTGGTAGGTTTGAACATCCGTACCGGGCAGACTCATAAACTGGTAGTTAATGGCAGTGAGTTGAAAGCAACAGCCACAGTCGCATCCCGGTGGACATTGATGGTCCGGACTATGATCCGTGGTTTCTTCATTAGCTCCAAAATCATCCTCAATAGCGCAGCAATCTATATAGCATGATGCTTCAACCAAGGGCTTTGGATTTTCCATGCCGTGCATAAACCTGTTAAGTCCCATAAAGGCCAGGCTTACAATCAGAATATATGCAATTGCCTTCATCGAAGGCGCAAATATAACAAATATAGGGCATCATTGTTTTTAAAACCTGAAATTAACACGGGCGCCAAATCCCTTATAGTCCCAATCCTGGAACCCCACATATACCCCCAGATCCACCAGGAAGAAGATCTCATTAAGGCTGTATCCCACCTGCATATAGTGAGGTATGGCAGGAGTATAGAGGTATGCAGCACTCAGAGATTCGGTCCAGAGTCTTTGACTGAACCAGGGCAGGAATTTGATAAGCAGGTAAGATGAGGTGAGTTTCACATCCCCTCTGAACCAGTGATCGGAGGTGCTTGCCTCGTAATAATTCAAAAGCATCAAAGCATCGTCGAAGCTGGCCATATCCAGGATCAAGGGATTGGATTTGAAGTGCCTGAAATCCGAGAAATGCATGGACTCATTTCTAAAGAAAAGTCCCGACACCACGGTCCACCTGATTTTAGACATCAGCCCAAGGTCGGTATTCTGATATATGGCGGCCTGGATTTGACCGAAGTCCGACCAGCCCGTTTGCTCAAGAGGGAAGGCCTGCTTGTATTGTAAAGAGAAAGTAGGCCACTTTGATCTGCGCATCTCTTTTCGATAATTGCGAATCCTGTAAAAGTGCTTGGGGGTATAATCCAGTCGCACGAGTGCATTCAAAAATTGTTGGATCTGAAGAGAGGGGTCATCTATGGGCAGATCGCGTGGGGTGTTGTCTGTAAACTCCTTCTGGTTTGTATAAAAGAATGAGAAGTCGGTGTTGTTCTGTTGCTGTCGCTTCTCCCCGTAGGTGGCCGAAGTGGTGAGTACCAAACCATTTCTAATGTCTATGCGATTGTAGAGCATCACATCCAACTGTTCGTACATTTTCATGTGGTTCTCCCGGTAGAGAAGGGTGTAGAACATGTTGGTGACCTTAGGTATGCCCGTGGAGCTGTTAAAGTCTCTGGATGCATAATTGAAATGGAGGGCCACTTTGCCTCGTCTCAATGGAGCATAAAGGTAGTCTGTTTCCCACATCAATAGGGGAGCGCCCCTGTGAAAAGCATAGCCGGCGGTCATTCTGGAACGGAGGGTATGGATGCTATCAATTTTCCAGTTGATCCTGGCATCCTGCCCGTAGGAAAGCCCATCTACGGTATTGTAATCCAGCATCTCCAGGTCCAACAAACCTTCGTAGGTGAAACGGAATTGTCCCCGGTCTCTTAAATAGGTTTTCCCGAACAAAAGGTTATTGACCCACTTACTTTTTTTCTTAGCTGGTGTTAGCGAATCTGTGGCAGTTACTGGTTGTTGGATTCCAATGATTGAATCCCTTGCTCTCAAGGTTATCGTTTCCTCAGGAGTCAGGGGGATGGGCCTGACTTTATTCCAGTAAAGGGAGTCATTCTTCACTGCATCTTCATCCACAGTGAATTGTGTGCCAGTCTGGTTGAGCTCCATGTTTTCTTCCTGAGGTTCAGAACCTTCAGTCTCCTTTTGCATCAACTTTGAGAGCTTGGCCATGTCCCTGTTAGAGAGCTCTTCCTTTTTAAGCAATTCATTGATTTTCTCTTGCTCTTTAGATTTGGCCACTTCTTCCTCCGATTCAGCATCAGGATCTTGCTTTGTTTCGTTCATGGGAGTGAAATAAGCCTCCGGAAGATTGGGATTTAAGGTCACCTCGGAATATTTCAGGGAGGAGACATAGGTAACGCTCCCCTTCACACCTGCAATCTGAACATCAATCTTAAGTTTATGACTTACAGGCAACCAGGCGTCCATAATCACGTTGGAATAGAGTTGTTGAAGGTAGAGGGTTCCTGCAATGGTGTTCACTGAGAGATCTGAAGAATGAATGCACCATATGTCTTCTACAATATAGAGGTATCCCTCCACCAGTTGCTGGCTCTTTCGTTTGGGTGTGACCTTGATCTTGCTGACCACATAGGTGCCTTCCATAAAGGTGCCTTCAAAAGAGAACTTGTAATGGGAGAATGCATTGCGGGCCAGGGGAGATACCACCGTTTCGATTTGCTCCTGGTAAAGGCTGGCATTCACATAATCCATGGGATTCACATTCTCTGAAAACCCGGGAAGTGTATTCTGAGATGCAATAATCCGCATGTCGTATTGATCAGGTGCAGTAAATTTTACTTCATTTAATGATTCAAGCATATAGGCCTGATCCTCCTCTACCTTAAAATCGTTTACCTCCATACGTTTGGCCAGGACTTTGGGCATTTTGTCGATGATGGCCGATCCTTTAATGTAGATCTCTGCATTGTAGTTAGAAACTTCATGCAGGTGATAATTGGCAAGCCCAATGGTTTTTCTCATGATCCAGTAGGCCGGATCCTCTCCCGATGCGCTCACCCTCACTTCTGGAATCATATAGGTTTGTGGGGGCAGGGTGATCATCAGTTCTGTATATTCCGGTCCGACCTCCACTGTTTTTGAGACTTCGGTGTACCCCAGACTTCTGAAAATAATGGAATAGGTCCCTTCAGGAAGAGGAAGTGAAAACAGACCCAGGCCATTGCAGGTGGTTCCCCTGGTCAGTTCTTTAATGAATATAGCAGCAAAGGGGACTGGTTCACCCTCCCTGTCACGGATCTCACCACGGATGCCCTGTGAGAGAACCTGCATACCCATGGCAAAGAGTATAAGTACAAAAAGGACCGGTTTTCGCATCACTGTAATTCCATTCAAGTATAAAACTACTATGCGTCTAACTAAAAACCAAAATAATTCTTCGCATTGAGATAACATACATTGCTGATCAGTCCATCAAGCAAAACGCGATCGTTTGGAATCTCACCCTTTTCCACATCGGTCCCCACCAGGTTACAGAGGATTCTTCTGAAATACTCATGCCTTGGATAAGAGAGGAAACTTCTTGAATCAGTAAGCATTCCCACAAAGCGACTTAACAAACCAAGGGATGAGAGGGTGTTCATCTGGTCAATCATTCCATATTTTTGATCCATAAACCACCAGCCAGATCCAAATTGCATCTTCCCCTGAGTAATCCCATCGTTATAGTTGTTTACCATGGTGACTATCAGGGCGTTGTCCACTGGGTTCAGGTTATAGACGATGGTTTTGGTCAGTTGATCCAGGGAATCCAGTTTATCAAGAAACCTGGACATGGAACGTGCCATGCTATAATCTCCGATTGAATCGAATCCCGTATCGGGGCCTAAATCGTGGAAACGCCTTGTATTGTTATTCCGGATGGCACCCACATGAAACTGCTGAGTCCAGCCCTTATCATTGTCCATGACGGCCAGCTCAAAGAGCATGGCAGATTTGAACTGCCCGATTTCAGACTCATTGAGTTTCCTTCCTTTCCGGACCTTCAGGAATATTTTTTCAACCTCCAGGTGATCAAATTCCTCTGCAATGAATCCCTCCATGCCATGGTCAGAAATTCTGCAACCCATCTGGTGGAAAAATTCATGCCGATCCTGAATTGCAGTGAGCAGGTCCATGTAAGTGGTAATATAACGGTCCGAGGCCAACTCCAGTTGCTCCAGATAGGCATTGTAAGTCTTTGGGTTTTCCACAGCCATGGTTTTATCTGGCCTCCAGGCAGGTAGTACCTTGGTTTCAAATCCATCGTCCTTTAGCTTCTGATGATGTTCAAGGCTATCCACCGGGTCATCGGTGGTGCAGATTACCTCCACATTCATTTTTCGAATGAGGCTCTTGACGCTGAAATCATCTGTAGCCAGCATCTCATTGGCCTGCTGATAGATCCTTTTTGCAGATTCCGGATTCAACAATTCGTTAATGCCGAAGTAGCGTTGTAGCTCCAGGTGGGTCCAGTGATAGAGAGGATTGCGAATGGTATCGGGTACGGTCTCTGCCCATTTCATAAACTTCTCCTCATCAGTGGCATCACCCGTGCAATAGCGCTCGGGTACGCCATTTGCCCGCATGGCCCTCCACTTATAATGGTCTCCAGCCAGCCATATCTGGGTAAGGTTCTTAAACTTTTTATCATTGGCGATCTGTTCCGGAATCAGGTGACAATGGTAATCGATGATGGGCATCTCACTGGCCACATCGTGATACAATGCTTTTGCCGTATCATTTTCCAGCAGAAAATCTTTATCAAGAAACTTTCTCATAAGGTCTAGAATAAACGTTGAATATGCCTTTCAAAGATATTGATCATAACCTGTTCTCCTACTATATCTTTATGCTCACCAAGCATCTTCAGGTATTCACCCTCCAGTTCTGCGGCCACTTTGTATCCCACATGGATGAGCTGCCTGAATCCTGCATGGTATTCGGGATGTCCGGGAATGTGCCTGAGGGTGTTGGCAAACTTCTCACCATCCCACTGATCGACTGCCTCCGGGGTGGGAAGATTGGCCGGGTCAATATCGATAACGGTGGCATAGGGCCCGCAGAGTTCATCCTGACGTTCATATGCACTGGCATAGATGGCTTTGGCCATCTTCAATGCACGTTTTCCTGCCATAGCCAGACCAATTATTTCCTCCAGCCAGGTGGTTCCTGCTGTTTTCACATGGATGCCCTTGTCATATTTTTGAATGAGTTTCCCCATAATAGGGTAGATGGTGAATTTATCACTTCCAGAGTGTACACTCAGTTTCAGGTTATCGGGCAGGCCGAAGGTTTTTACGGCAAAATCAATGACAAGCAAATCCTGCTCAAACTCCTTGGTAAACTGTTCCACATTACCCACATAATCCACACCTTTGTTAAATCGGCCGGTAAACTTGGGAGCGATGGTTTGTGCTGGAATCCCATATTGCTGAATCATCAGCAGGATAAAAAACAGCTCCACGGGAGTCTGAGGATTTTCTACTTCATCCATGGAGACTTCCGCAATAAAATTATTGACCCCTTTCTGGTCAGCGATGTGGTTAAAGATTGCAGCTGCTTCACGAACAGCTCCAAGGAAGTTCTTGGCTATTCCGACCAGGTCATCTTTAGAAACCTGAAAGGGTTTTTCAATTCCCGGAATCTTGAGTAATCCTTCATAGCCTGAAGCCAAAGCCAGAAATTTTTCAATTTCTTGCTCGGAAACCTCACTGCCAATGTAATCTGCCACATCCAGGGTGAAAAAATCTGAATGCTCAATAAATGCATCTACCGTATTCAGATTGATGTGATCGGCGTCCACATGGTAATCATCATTCCAGTTAAGGGCTCTCACTGCTTTATCAGCCTCTGCCCTTGTATCTGCAGGGGAGGAGCGAATAATCTCATGCTCTCTGTTGGATTTGTTCCAGACAGGCACGATCTCTATCCCGATCTCTTTGGCTTTTATAATGGCCTTTAATTGTGCCTCACCCTGCTGGGCGAACCGGTCTCCAATACCGAAGGAATATTTCTCTAATTTCATATAAAATTGGTTTTATCCGTGTGCGAACACGAAATTAGCACTATTCATTGGTTTAACCAAGAAATAATACTTATTTTTGAAAGAAGTTTCACCATAGTGCAGCTAGTATGCGTTATGCTTAAAATACTGTATATTAATGAAATGGCTAAGGTAAGAATTAAAGATATCGCTGAAATTGCAAATGTTTCCATTGGAACTGTGGATCGGGTTATACACAAGCGGGGCGAAGTTTCTCTGGCCACGCGTGAGCGAATACAAAAATTACTTACAGAATATAACTACACCCCTGATATCAATGCAAGTTCCCTGGCTTTAAAGAGACAGATTCGACTGGCTGTGGTAATGCCTCGCCTCGTTAACGAACACGCATTTTGGCAATTGCCCCAATCCGGGATCCAAAAAGCATTGGACGAGCTATCGCACCATAACCTCTCCATAGATACAACCTATTTTGATCAGTTTGACCGGGCCGATTTTTCAAAACGGATAAAAAACTTCCCCTATCAACAGGTGCAGGGAGTTCTTTTTGCCCCTGTTTTTCATGAAGAGTCCATCTCATTCTTAGAGAGTTGTAAGCAGAAAAATTTGCCCGTTATACTCTTTAACTCCCTGCTTGAGGATGCCTCTTTCAGGAGTTTTGTGGGGCAGGATGCTTTTCACAGCGGTTATGTGGCTGCCAAACTCATAAACTATGGAATTGCACCCCGAAGGGATGTGGCCATTATAAATATGTCAGCAAGGAAGGACCACTACGCCCATATCATACAACGTGAAAAGGGTTTCAGAACCTACTTTGAAGAACACAGTGACCGTCTGAATCATTTGATTACCATAGATCTGAATGGGGTTAATGATGACAAGTTGTTTCAGAAACTGGATGAAACCTGCAGCAGGTATGATATAGCCGGCCTTTTTGTAACCAATTCAAGGGTATATAAAGTGGCGGAGTTTCTTGCTGGAAGAGGATCAATGAATGTACGCCTGGTGGGCTATGACCTCCTGCCTGAAAGTACGAGCTATCTGAAACGCGATTACATTGACTTCTTGATTTCTCAAAAACCAGAGGAGCAGGCGTATACGGGCCTATCTTCTCTTTTCTACCTGGTGGCATTTAACAGAGAGCCAGAATCCCGCCAGCTACTCCCAATCGATATTATCACCCGTGAAAATCTACATTATTATCAACCAAAACTATATAAATAGATGGAAGAATTATCTTTTAAAGACCTGAAAAACAAGGTGTGTGTAATTACTGGCGGAGCCGGTGTTCTTGGGTCGTCCATGGCCAGAGGACTTGCTTCTGTGGGTGCCATTACAGTCATACTGGATATCAATGAAGAAGCTGCTACTAAAACCGGCGAAGAGATCACCGAAGAATTTGGAGTGAAGAGTGTGGGTTACAAAGCCAATGTGCTGGATAAGGCAAACCTGGAGGAGGTACAGCAAAGGATTGTGGCCGAGGTGGGTGAAGTGGATGTGCTCATCAATGGGGCAGGGGGAAACTCACCTCAAGCCACTACAAAACTGGAGGAGATCACCGAAGGAGACCTGGATAACCTGGAGAGTGGTTTCTTTGGTTTGGAAGCTGAAGGATTTCAAAAGGTATTCAGCCTTAATTTTACCGGAACCCTGTTGACTACAATGGTTTTTACAAAGTCGATGGTAAAAAGGCAACGTGGTGTTGTGCTGAATATCTCCTCCATGACTGCTTTCAATCCTCTGACCAAAGTTCCTGCCTATTCTGCGGCAAAAGCCTCCATTAATAATTTTACCGAATGGCTTTCTGTCCATTTTGCGAAAGTGGGTGTTAGGGTTAATGCCATTGCACCAGGTTTTTTTCTGACCAATCAGAACAGGTTTTTACTGACCGACGAGAAGACAGGCGCACTTACAGCCCGTGGAGAGAAGATCATTGCCAATACACCCATGGGAATATTTGGTGAACCCGAAGATCTTAATGGAACAGTTCTGTACCTCCTGTCTGACCTGAGTAAATTTATCACCGGGATTTGTGTACCCGTGGATGGAGGTTACAGTGCCTATGGTGGCGTTTAATAAAAAGAAAGTTAAAGAATAACAATATGATCTATTTTGAGGTGGGATCACCCACCACAGTACTCTCCGACCAGGAGCTCAAAGAAGGACTCTTTGAAGCACTCGGTAAAATAGGGCCCAGGAAGAAGGTTCTGGCCATTCCTCCTGATATTACCAGGTATTATAGCAAAGCAGGCCAAATTACCCAGATGGCCTGGGATTACTATGGGGAAAAACTGACCGATGTCCTGCCTGCTCTGGGAACACATGCAGCTATGACCGATGCTGAGATCAAAAAGATGTTTGGAAACGTTCCCCGTGAACTTTTCAGGGTGCATGACTGGAGAAACGATGTGGTCACATTGGGTGAGGTTCCGGGCAGTTATCTGGAAGAGGTCTCCGAAGGAAAAGTATCCTATGCCTGGCCGGTGCAGGTAAATCGTTTGCTGGTGGAAGGAGGTTTTGATCTGATTCTTTCCCCCGGACAGGTGGTTCCTCACGAGGTCATTGGAATGGCCAATTACAATAAAAATATTTTCGTGGGTACAGGTGGGCCGGAAGGAATCAATAAAAGCCACTTCCTGGGAGCTGCCTACGGAATGGAAAAGATCATGGGTCGCCCTGAAACGCCCGTCAGAGCAGTGCTGAATTATGCTTCAGATCATGTGGCATCCCAGCTGCCCATCCTCTATGTACAGACAGTTATCGGACGTGATGAGGAGGGCGGACTGGTGGTTCGTGGTCTTTATATAGGAGACGACAAGGAGTGTTTTATGAAAGCTTCGGAACTCTCACTGAAGGTGAACTTCGAGATGTTGGATCATCCGCTTGATAAGGTGGTGGTCTATCTGGAACCAGAAGAGTTCAAAAGCACCTGGCTGGGAAATAAGAGCATCTACAGAACCCGGATGGCCATCGCCGACGGTGGAGAACTTGTGGTTCTTGCACCAGGGCTCAAGGAGTTTGGCGAGGATGGGGAGATAGACAGATTGATTCGGAAGTATGGTTACCAGACCACCCCTGAAATTCTGGCAGCTGTGGACTCCAATGAGGATCTCCGAGAGAACCTGAGTGCGGCAGCTCATTTAATCCATGGCTCCACCGAAGGAAGATTTAAGGTAACTTACTGTCCGGGACACCTTAGCAAAGAGGAGATTGAATCTGTTAACTATGAGTATGCTGAACTTGAGGGCATGATGCAGAGGTATAATCCCGAAAAACTGGCGGATGGTATGAATGAGATGCCAGATGGGGAACGTATATTCTATATTTCAAATCCAGCCCTTGGGCTTTGGTCCTGGAAGGAGAAATTCAAATAGCGCAAGCGATGATTCGAATTGTAGCCGATGATAAAATCCCCTTTCTAAAAGGTGCATTTGAGGAGGTAGCTCAAATCAGATACATTCCCGGAGGAGAAATCTCCAGACGCGACCTGATGGATGCGGATGTTTTAATTACCCGTACCCGTACCCGTTGCAACAGCGATTTGCTGGATGGTACCCCCGTCAGGTTTATCGCCACAGCCACCATCGGCTATGATCATATCGACACAGAATATTGTGAAAATCAGGGAATTGAATGGGTTAATGCAGCAGGATGTAACTCCTCTTCGGTTCAGCAGTACATTGTATCCACCCTGCTTTACCTGATAAACCTCCGGGATCTGAGTCCGGCAAAACTAACACTTGGAGTAATCGGTGTGGGGAATGTGGGTAAAAAAGTGGCAAAAGCAGCTGAAATACTTGGAATGAGGGTGCTTCTGAATGATCCTCCCCGACAGCGTAGCGAAAAGAACCAGCCTTTTGTGGAGCTTGATTATTTGTTGAAGGAATCAGATGTGATTACCCTGCACGTCCCCTTGAACCGGGGAGGTGAGGATAATACCTTAGAGATGGTCAATGACCGATTTACCGAATCGATGAAACAGGGAGCTGTTCTGATAAATACATCCCGTGGAGCCGTGGTTCAGGAAGAAGCCCTGCTGAGATCCATAGAAAATGGAAAGTTATCCGAAGTGATCCTTGATGTATTCCCTGAAGAACCCTCCATTAAGCCTGAACTCTTGAAGGCCATAACCCTGGCAACGCCTCATATAGCGGGCTACTCCCTGGATGGAAAGGCCAATGGGACCACCATGTCGGTCCGGGCCGTGAGTCGGTTTTTTAACCTGGGACTCGACTCTTGGGAACCTGTATCTATCACCCCTCCACCTGTTACCGAATTGCTGGCTGATGCTGCAGCGGGAAATCTCTATGAGACACTCTGGGAGGTTTATCAACAATCATACGATGTAAGCTCCGATGACCGGGAGCTGAGATCAAAGCCTGGTGCCTTTGAAAAATTGCGGGGAGACTATCCCATAAGGAGAGAACCCCCTGCTTACTCAGTTCGCCTTTTTCAAGGCTATGAGGAGATCCGGTTAAAACTTGAACAACTGGGTTTTTCGGTATTGTCTGACCATTGTGCCTGAAGTATCAATTGCAAAAACTTAAGAATTAAATAGAAGAACATATAATTAAAATCAAATAACTAAAAATGAAAACAAAAGCTGACATTGGATTGATCGGACTCGCGGTGATGGGGGAAAACCTGGTGCTGAATATGGAGAGTAAAGGATTTACCGTAGCCGTTTACAACAGGACGGTAAAGAAAGTAGACAAATTTATGAACGGGCGGGGTAAAGGCAAGAACTTCATAGGTGGACATACCATTGAAGAGTTTATCGCTTCCCTTGAAAGGCCCAGAAAGGTAATGATGCTTGTAAAAGCAGGGCAACCGGTGGATGATTTTATTGAATTGCTGTTGCCTCATCTTGAAGAGGGGGATATCATCATCGACGGCGGAAATTCCCATTTCCCTGACTCCATTCGCCGGACAAAATATGTGGAGAGTAAAGGCATGCTCTTTATCGGTACGGGAGTCTCCGGTGGTGAAGAGGGAGCTTTGCTGGGACCATCTATTATGCCCGGTGGATCTGCCAAAGCATGGCCCTATGTCAAAGAAATTTTCCAAGCTATATCTGCCAAAGTGGAAGATGGTACTCCTTGCTGTGACTGGGTAGGAGACAACGGAGCCGGCCATTTTGTGAAGATGGTACACAATGGGATTGAGTATGGAGATATGCAGTTAATCAGTGAAGCGTACAACCTGATGAAGAACCTGTTGGGAATGAATGCCGATGAGATGCATCAGGTATTTACCGAGTGGAATGACGGGGATCTGGACAGTTACCTCATTGAGATTACCAGGGATATTCTTGGGTACAAGGATGAGGATGGGGAAGCACTTGTGGAGAAAATACTCGATACTGCAGGACAGAAAGGGACCGGTAAATGGACCGGTGTTGAAGCATTGAACCTGGGTATTCCCCTTACATTGATTGGAGAATCTGTTTTTGCCAGGTGTCTGTCAGCCATTAAAGAGGAGAGGGTAGAAGCATCTAAAATATTATCAGGACCCACTCCATCATTCAAGGGCGACAGGTCGGTCTTTATCGAGGACATTAAGAAAGCACTATATGCTTCGAAAATTGTTTCATACGCACAGGGTTATACCCTTTTGAGAGAAGCTGCCAAAGAGTATGGTTGGGACCTTAATTATGGAGGTATTGCCCTTCTATGGAGAGGTGGATGTATCATACGTTCGGTATTTCTGGACAAAATCAAAGCTGCATTTGATTCAAATTCCGAATTGCCAAACCTGTTGCTGGATCCCTTTTTTAAGGAGAAAGTGGAAGCTGCCCAGGAAGGATGGAGAAAGGTAGTAGCCACAGCACTGGTCAATGGAATCCCTGTTCCTGCCTTTACCACTGCCCTCAACTACTTTGACAGTTACCGTTCCGAGCGCCTTCCTGCCAATATGCTGCAGGCACAGCGCGACTATTTTGGTGCACATACCTATGAACGAATCGACAAACCCCGCGGTGAGTTTTTCCACACCAACTGGACCGGAAGGGGAGGAGATACCAGTTCGAGTACTTACAATGTATAAAGGTGAAAGTATGCAGGTATAAAGGTGAAAGTATGCAGGTATAAAGTATGCTAGTAAAAAAAATGAAAGGCCGGGATGCGATTACGCTCCCGGCCTTTTTATACTTTATACTTTTACCTTTCTACTGTTTTAATGGCTGTCAGCCATTAAAACCCCCAACCCTGGTGTAGTTCTCCTGGGCGTTGATGTAAAATGCCTTATACTTAATGTAGTGATTTCCTTTCTTGAATTCCCAGTGTACATTTTTGGCTTTAAAGATTTTGCCTATGCAAGCTTCAAAAATCAATGCATAACCGATACCTGTCACTTGTTCTGCCTCCAGAATGCTTTTAAACTCGACACTGCGGTCGGCAAAATGGCCTATTACAGGCAAAGAATATTTCTTCTGGGCCCTTTTTTTCTTTGCTCCTTCATTGACAATGGGAAGCCTTCTGCCCTCTGCTGGTTTTTGTGTCATGCCACCTGTTTTTTCTGTAATACGTAATAATGGTGTAAATTGTTATGCGTTTGGTAAAAATAAGAAAAAAATAGAATCCAAAGCTAGAGGATTTGTTAACAAATAGTGTATTTTTGGCACCGTCGTAAAGTCACCCAAGCTTGATGAAAACACTGATCGCTTATTCCACTACACTCGGCTGCACAGAGCAATGTGCATCTAAACTAAAGGAGGATTTGGGCGAAGGAGTAGAGATGGTCCGGATTTCCCGCAGACGTAAATATAACTTTCAGGATTACAGCAATATCATTATTGGAGGCTCCATACATGAAGGCATGATCCAGCGATCCGTATTTAAGTTTTGTGAAAACAATCTGGACGTATTGCTGCAAAAGCAAGTGGGCCTTTTTGTCTGTTGTATGGATCCTGATGCAAATGAGAAAAAACTAATTGAACAGGCCTTCCCGGAGAAACTACTAAAACATTCCTTGGCCAGCGGGTTTTTTGGAGGTGAGTTGAATATAAAAAAAATGAACCTTCTTCAAAAAATCATGACCAGAAAGGCAGCAAGGCTGAAGAAGGAGCCCGACATTGATTTCCAGAAGATACTCGACTTCGCAAGAAAAATTCAGGAGCTCTAGCGTTTATAAGCTATTGATTTCGATGGAGCCCTCATAGACCCGTTTGGCCGGTCCGGTCAGATAGATCTCAGTAAAATATCCATTCTCCAAAGTCTTAAAAGTAACCTTCAATTCCCCGCCTCTGGTATGAACCTGGTATGTAAAAATGTCAGGTTTATGATGAAGGTATGAACAAATGGCAGCTGCAGACACACCCGTGCCGCAAGAATAGGTTTCCGCCTCAACTCCTCTTTCAAATGTTCGTACTGAGATTTGATCGGGACTGGCTCCCTGTTCCAAAAAATTTACATTAACTCCTCCCGTACCAAAACGCTCCTGATGCCTGATCTCCCGGCCCTCACCGGTCACATCCAACTTCTCAAGCCGAGTCACAAACTTCACAAAATGCGGGGAGCCGGTATCCAGAAAATAGCCATCCTCCATCTTTTTAAACTCATGCACATCCTTGAGTTTCAGGCGTATGTGGCCATCGGGCAGAAGTGTGGCCATATGCATGCCATCGATACCCTCAAAAGCCGTTTCAACTCCTGATAACCCCAGATGATGGGCAAAGGCAGTGAAGCATCGTCCACCATTTCCGCACATTGTCCCCTCATTTCCATCTGCATTGTAATATCGCATTCTGAGATTCGACTGATCTCCCTTCTCCAGAATAATAAGCCCATCACCTCCAATTCCAAACCTTCTGTCACAAAGTCGGTGGATCAGGCTTGTATTAAGTAGAGAGGTTTGCTGGTCTCTTCCATCTACCATAATGAAGTCATTTCCAGTACCATGATATTTCGAAAAATGAACAATCATAGGGGGTTTATGGTTAAAAAAGGTTAAAACCTGGCTTCTCAATCAATATTTATTCAATTCGAAGTGTTATGATATTAAATTGCCTCATAAAGGCACGGAATTTGATACTCCATTTCCGCATAACAAAGGTATTAATTAAAAGAATATAGAAATGAAAGCGAAGAGATTCTTCGGGATGTTTGTGGTCGTTGTACTGGGTGCATTGGTTGCTGTTATTGTGTATGCAAAAGTGTTTCAGCAAGGGATTAAAATCGTAGAGGTTCCGGTGGAGCCTAAGGCCAGGTATGTAAATCTGCCAACAGCTGCCGATGGAGAGGTTGTGAATTTTACCAGGGCGGTGGAGCAGTCTATCGATGCAGTAGTTCACGTGAAAACCAAAGAGTTTAGAGAGTATGCAGTGAATCCCCTCTATGAATTCTTTTTCGGGGATCAACCTCAGGGTGAGCCGCCACCCATTCTTGGTTTTGGAAGTGGAGTGATAATCTCAGATCAAGGATATATTGTTACCAATAACCATGTGATCACAGGTTCTGATGAGATCCTTGTTGTACTCAATGATAAAAGAGAGTTTAATGCGGAACTTATGGGTGCTGATCCCACCACCGATATTGCTTTGCTTAAGATTACCGGTGAGAAGTTGACCCATCTGAAATTTGGGGATTCAGATGCCCTTAAGCTGGGCGAATGGGTTTTGGCCATTGGAAACCCCTATAACCTCACAAGCACAGTTACTGCCGGGATTGTAAGTGCCAAGGCAAGAAATATAAATATACTTCGTACACAGGAGTTTAGCATCGAATCATTTATTCAAACAGATGCTGCAGTAAATCCAGGAAACAGCGGTGGTGCATTGATTAACACAAGGGGTGAATTGGTGGGAATAAATACGGCCATTGCTTCCAGAACTGGCGCATTTACCGGATATTCATTTGCTGTTCCCGTAAGTATAGTAGAAAAAATTGTAAAGGACCTTGTTGAGTTTGGAACAGTTCAACGTGCCATCCTTGGGGTTACCATCCAGGATGTAACTGCTGAATTGGTGGAGGAGATGAAGCTTAGTAGTGTGGAAGGTGTCTATGTGAATGGAATTCGTGAAGAAGGAGCAGCTAAAAGTGCAGGCATCAAGAAAGGAGATGTCCTTATTTCCATAGATGATGTCCCTGTCAACAGCAGTGCGGCACTGCAGGAGCAGGTTTCAAAATACCGACCTGGAGAAACCGTAAAAGTTATTTTGCGAAGGGATGGAAAATTGAAACAATTTGATGTGGTTTTACGTAACCTCGAAGGCAGTACAGAAATAGTCCAAAAAGAGGACCTGATGGATCTCATCGGAGCCAGCTTTGCGACACTGTCTGAAAAGGAAAAGCGCTCTCTGGGAGTCTCCAATGGATTAAAAGTAGCTTCAGTGAAGCCCGGAAAGTTTATGAAAGTGGGTATTCAGGAGGGTTTTGTTTTGACATCTATAAACAAAAAGCCTGTTAATAGTGTTAAAGATATTGCAGAGATACTGAATGATACAGAGGGAGGAGTAATCATTGAAGGAGTGGATCAGAATGGCTCTAGGTCATACTATGCCTTCGGCATGTAAAATATCCCTTAGATATTACCGTTTAATTCCAAAGTAGGCTATTTATGCCTTCTTATTATTTATTTACTCACTTATGCTTATTTAAATTGATTAAAGAGTATTAAGCAAGTAAATTTGCAGAGATTTTTTTATTTATTTGATTTTGAGGAATAGTAAATGAGACAGTTAAAGATCACTAAATCTATTACCAACAGGGAAAGTGCTTCGTTGGACAAGTATTTGCAAGAAATTGGTAAGGAAGAGTTGATCACTGTTGAGGAAGAAGTTGAATTAGCGCAACGGATCAAAAAGGGCGATCGTGCTGCCCTTGAGAAACTTACGCGAGCAAATCTGAGGTTTGTCGTTTCGGTGGCAAAGCAATATCAAAACCAGGGACTTAGCCTTCCTGACCTTATTAATGAAGGTAACCTGGGATTGATTAAAGCTGCTGAGAAATTTGATGAAACCAGGGGTTTTAAATTCATCTCCTATGCCGTTTGGTGGATCAGGCAATCGATCCTCCAGGCTCTGGCAGAGCAATCAAGAATCGTACGCCTTCCATTGAACCAAGTAGGTTCACTAAACAAGATTAACAAGGCGTTTTCGAAATTTGAGCAGGAGTATGAACGACAACCCACACCAGAAGAGCTTGCAGAAGCATTGGATCTTCCAAAGGAGAAAGTGTCAGACACCCTCCGCGTATCTGGAAGACATGTTTCTGTTGATGCACCCTTTGTCGATGGTGAAGACAACAGCCTGCTGGATGTACTTGTGAATAACGATTCACCCACCGCAGACAACACCCTGATTAATGAATCCCTCTCCAGGGAGGTGGACCGTTCACTGGCCACACTGACTGAAAGGGAGAGAGATATCATTAAGCTTTTCTTCGGAATAAGCACCCAGGAAATGACTCTGGAAGAGATTGGCGAGAAATTCGGACTGACCCGCGAACGCGTACGTCAGATCAAGGAAAAAGCTATACGCAGACTTCGCCACACATCCAGAAGCAAATTACTTAAAACGTACCTGGGTTAGGAAACATAATTTTGATCGTGAAGCGGGGTTGTCCAAAAGGCAGCCCCGTTTTTGTTTTCTGTAACCCATCACCCATTCACTGCGGCGCAGCCGCTACTAACCCCTAACTTATTAACTTATTAACTTTTCACCTTATCCAACACCACCTGCAAGGCATACATCTCATCCCTGAAGCGTGCTGCCTCGATGAAGTCCAGCTCCTTTGCTGCTTTCTCCATCTGCTTCTTTGATTTATCGATGGCTTTCTCCAGTTCCGGCTTGCCCATGAATTTTACCACAGGATCTGCAGCTATATCACTCTTGGCCTGGCCTGCATAGTATCCACTCCTGCTTAACTCATCCTTGTTCTGGTCGAACAGGGAGACAGTGTTATTAATTATTTGCGTGGGTGTGATCTGGTGCTCCAGGTTATATGCCTTCTGTTTCTTGCGCCTTCGGGTGGTCTCATCAATGGTCCTTTGCATGGAACGTGTAATCTTATCGGCATACATAATCACCTTGCCATTCAGATTTCGTGCAGCACGGCCGGAGGTTTGGGTCAAAGACCTTTCCGACCTGAGAAAACCCTCTTTGTCAGCATCCAGAATGGCCACCAGTGAAACCTCAGGCAGATCCAACCCCTCCCTTAAGAGGTTGATTCCCACCAGCACATCAAAGGTTCCCTTTCTCAGGTTATCCAGTATCTCCACTCGTTCCAGGGTATCTATATCCGAGTGGATATAGCGGGTTCTAATGTTCAGTTTAATGAGGTAGGCGGAGAGCTCCTCTGCCATTCTTTTGGTCAGTGTAGTTACAAGAATCCGTTCTCTCTTCTCCACCCGCTTATTGATCTCTCCAATCAGGTGGTCTATCTGATTGAGGCTTGGCCTGATTTCAATCTCCGAATCAATCGATCCGGTGGGTCGAATCACCTGCTCTACAATGACACCCCCGCTTTTTCCCAGCTCATAATCTGCAGGTGTGGCACTGACATAGACGGTCTGTCCGATCAGATTTTCAAATTCTTCAAATTTGAGAGGCCTGTTGTCCATCGCAGCAGGCAATCTGAATCCATACTCGACCAGGTTCTTTTTCCTGGAGTAGTCACCCCCATACATGGCATGAACCTGGGATATGGTTACATGACTTTCATCAATCACGGTAATAAAGTCATCAGGGAAATAGTCCAGCAGGCAGAAGGGCCTGGTGCCTTCAGGACGACCATCAAAATACCTGGAGTAATTCTCTACTCCGGGACAGTATCCCAGTTCACGAATCATTTCCAGGTCATAGGTCACACGCTCTTCAATTCTTTGAGCCTCAATTAATTTCATTTCCCCTTTAAAGAAATCGACATGTTTGACCATGTCATCCTGTATCTCTTCAATGGCTGCTTTGGTCCTCTCTTTGGAGGTGATAAAGATATTAGCAGGAAAGATTACGGCCTCCTCATGAGATTCTATGGTGTGACCCGCAATGGGGTGGATGGATTTGATGGATTCAATCTCATCTCCCCAAAATTCCACCCTGTAGGCCAGATCTGTATAGGCCAGGTGAATATCCACTGTATCTCCCCTTACCCGGAAAGTCCCAGACTTAAAATCCACTTCGTTTCTGGAGTATTGCGCATCCACCAGTTTTCTCAAAAACACATTTCTGCTGATGGTCTCTCCTTTCCTGATCCGAAGTGTTGAGCTGTGGAAATCATCGGGATTTCCGATTCCATAGAGGCACGATACAGAAGAGACAACAATGACGTCTCTTCTTCCTGACAGAAGAGAGGAAGTGGTACTTAACCTGAGCTTCTCTATTTCGTTGTTGATGGAGAGGTCTTTCTCAATATAAGTGTCGCTAACCGGAAGATAGGCTTCGGGCTGGTAATAATCATAGTAACTCACAAAATACTCCACCGCATTCTCGGGAAAGAATTGCTTAAACTCACTATAAAGCTGTGCCGCCAGGGTTTTATTGTGACTCAGGACCAGCACGGGCCTTCCAAGCTCCCTGATCACATTGGCCACAGTAAAAGTTTTTCCTGAACCGGTTACACCCAGCAGGGTTTGGTATTGATCTCCTGCCTCAAATCCCTCAACCAGCTGGCGAATGGCCTCTGGCTGGTCCCCTGTGGGCTGAAAGTCTGATGAAAGTTTAAAATCCATATTACCAGGTAAAGGTTACATATATGGGAAGGTGATCGCTGGGTCCTCCATAATAGTTGGGCCCTCCGTACGTGGAGGAGGGAAGTTTTTCTCCATATTTTTCATTGTCATACATCATCCACTCTTCACTGAAAATTTTACCCTGTTCAAAACCGGTGGTAAGCCCACTTTCTTGATTGAGCATGTTATAGGAAACAATGAACTGGTCCAACATGTTCCAGGTACCTCTATAATTATAGGTTCCTTTTCTCTCCAGGTTGTGTGTGTCGTAAAAGAGATTATAGAAATCGCCAGGATGAATGTTCTTGCGTTTATTAAGCGCCGAAAGACCATGGATGATGCTCTGGTTGGTGGGTTCATCATTAAAATCACCCATAATAATCACCCTGGATTCCGATTCTGTTGAGGAGAGCAGATCTAACTGTTTTTGTAATGTGCTGGCTGCAGCAATTCTTTGTCTCTCTGTTTCGGCGACCCCTCCGCTTCTGGACTTCCAGTGGTTCATAAAGAGATGCAGCGTCAATCCGTCAGGTCCTTTTCCCTGAACATGCAGGATTGACCTGTAGAGGTATTCAGGATCAACGGGATCCTCGATGGGAATATAATTGTGAGAAAGGTATTTAAAATATTCAGGTCTGAAAAGAGGGCACACTCAATCACTCTTGGATCAACTCCATCATCGTGAATGATCTCATACGCTCCCTTTCTCAACTTCGGATCGTTGATGAGATCCTCAAGTACTTTTCGGTTCTCAATCTCTGTCAGTCCGATCACAGCGGGAAGTTCACTACCCGGAATGCTTCCAAGCACCATGGCAAGATCAGTCACCTTTTTTTCATAGCGGTCAGAAGTCCATTTTTTGCTTCCCTCCGGGGTAAAAGCATCGTCATCGAAGAGAGGGGAATTAACTGTGTCAAACAGATTTTCCACATTATATGAAACCACCACAAGCGAATTTACGTTCTTCTGTGAGAGGGCAGTCAGGGAGACCGAGATAAGGAAGGCGATCAGAATGGTTGACTTTATCATGGATGGTTTCTATGAGGTCCGACAAATATACCAAAACAAAAAAATTGATGAAAGAGCTGCTAAAAAGAATTCGGAAGCTGGTCAGGCAAAATCAGGATCTGTTCAACAACAATGAGAAACTTCAAAAGGCAGTAATCGAATTGTCGGAGCAGAATGAAATGATGAAACACCAGCTGAAGGAGGCAAAGGTGAATGTTGGAGACAGCCCGCCGGTTGTTACGGAAGAGCGGGTGAAGAAGTATGAGATGGCCACTGTGCTTTTTGCCTATATCGGTGGATTTAAGCACCTGACCGATGCCATTGATTCTG
>PVMS01167018.1_pt1 | contig 20388 bp, 24 predicted proteins | sample 1853461 | NCBI WGS metagenome assembly PVMS01 (sample SAMN08582032, study PRJNA380276) | Marine sediment metagenome, whole genome shotgun sequencing project. | isolation source: ocean sediment barecode stripped | collected 2017 | reverse complement strand
CCTCTATTAACTTGTGTTGGCGTGGTCTGTTTTTGGCTGCACCTTTCTCTGTCGTAGTGTCTGTTGACATTTTAGAGGGATCTGAATTTTCGTGCCCAGAAGATTCCTTCCAGTTGAGACGGGTCATAATGTCAGCACTGCCTATTATGCCCAGTATCAGCTTGAGCTTCTCAACCCGGCGAATGACGTCCTTTCAGAATTGCGTTGCGCTGCTCCGGATGAAAAAGAGCAAAAACTTAGAGGGATTCTCGGCGCATTCCTTTTCAGTAGTGACGATGTCTATAAAAAGGTAGCCGTTCTATCCGGAGGCGAGAAAAGCCGCCTGGTGCTAGCCAAGATGCTGATAAAGCCGGCAAACCTTCTGCTGATGGACGAACCGACAAATCACCTTGATATTGCCTCGCGGGAGATACTGACGGATGCCCTGGAAGAATATAGTGGAAGCCTTTGCTTCATCACGCATGACCGCACTTTAATACGGCAGATTGCAAACAAAATAATAGAAGTAAAGAATGGCGAACTGCGGATATATAGCGGTAATTACGATGATTATCTCAACTGGAAGGAATCTTCTGGGCACGAAAATTCAGATCCCTCTAAAATGTCAACAGACACTACGACAGAGAAAGGTGCAGCCAAAAACAGACCACGCCAACACAAGTTAATAGAGGCAGAGCTAAGAAACAAATATTACCGCAAGAGTTCCCCCATTAAAAAGCGAATACTAGAAATTGAAACCGAACTTTCAAAATATGAAAAACTATTACAAGAAGTTGAGAAAATGTTTTCAAATAAAGAACATTACGAAGATGGGGCACGAATTGTTACAACTATAAATGAGCACCAGAAATTAAAAGAGTCTGTAAGTGTACTAATGGAAGAATGGGAGCGTCTTTCAACAGAGCTTGAGAATATGAAAAAAGAATTTGAGATATCAAAAAATGCAACGAAACTTAGTTAAAATATTTAACTAAACCAAAAGCCGGCATATAACCCGTCTAACACTACATCTACTATCCTAACAGCCTTTTCTATTAGAAAAGAGGGCTAAAGATAAAATAAAGAAATAGTCAGAAATGATAGGAGGTTGGAAGATTAAATCTTCCAACCTCCTAGTTGTTTATCCGGGAAATATCTTATCTGCGCGGCAGATTGCTAAAGCGTTATATCACCTTTTTACTTAGGGCAAGCCACCCCTTGGTCATTTAACCTTTGTTTGCACCTTTCGCAACAAGTGGCGACATTATTCTAAGTTTTGTTACTATCCTATCCAGAACATCTAATGTATGGTCTATATCCGCCTCGGTAGTCCACTTACCCAGTGTAATCCTCAGAGAACCGTAAACCTGTTCAGGCGGGAGGCCCATAGCCAGCAGAACATGAGAAGGCCCATGGTCCGATGAACTGCAGGCAGAACCGGTGGAAACGCATATACCTTCAAGGTCAAGGTTAAGCATTACTGCTTCACCCTCTATATAATCTATGCTTATATTTATATTGTTGGGCAATCTAGACAACGGATGGCCGTTCAATCTGGTATCATCGATTCTTTCCAGATGCCGGTAGTAAGGCGATTGCGCAGGGAGGTTATCCTCATAGCTTCTTCAGTAATATCTTGCACAGCAAGTTCAATAGCTTTGGCAAAACCCACAATCGATGCTGTGTTTTCGGTGCCCGAACGCCTCTTCTTTTCCTGGCCTCCGCCGTGCAGCATAGGGGTTATTTCAACACCCCTTTTTACATAGAGAGCGCCGATGCCTTTAGGCCCATAAATCTTATGGGCTGAAATAGATAGTAAATCCACGCCGAGTGTTTTCACATCAACCGGAATATGACCTACTGTTTGTACGGCATCGGTATGGAAAAAGACTTCGGCTTCTCTTGTAATCCTGGTGATATCGGCTATTGGTTCTATCGTGCCCGCTTCGTTATTGGCATGCATGATTGTTACAAGGATGGTCTTGTCGGTGATGGCCTTTTTAAGATCATCGGGGTCTACTAAACCATAGCTATCCACAGGTAAATATGTTATGTTAAACCCCAGTTTTTTTAAATACTTACATGTCTCAATAACGGCGGGGTGCTCAATTGATGTGGTAATAATATGATTTCCCCGGTATTTTTTACTTAAGGCTATGCCCTTTAATGCCAGGTTATCCGCCTCGGTGCCGCCGCCTGTAAATACAATCTCACCACTGCGAGCACCGATAGAAGCGGCAATCTTACCCCTTGCTTCTTCAATGGCCTCCCTGGCTTCCAACCCGAAGGAATGATTGCTGGAGGGGTTACCAAAAATATCAGTTAGATAAGGCAGCATTGTTTTGGCAACTTCGGGGTCTGTCGGCGTGGTTGCCGCATAATCAAGATAGATTCGTTTCATTTATTCTCCTCAATAACTCAAGTGCGAACCACCCACTAAACCCAACTCATAGAGGGTAGGCATAACCTGTATAACCTTACCCTCTATGAGTCATAATCACAGTCATTCGCTATTCTATTTTGCGTTCTTTCAAAGGCTTGAAACTTATACCGGATTCCACCCCGGGTATTTCCGCTACCGGTTCCGTTAGTAGGAATTCACCTGATTGTATCCAATCCTTTAGCTGGTTGGCAATTTTCAATGCTTTGGAATAACTGGATAAACCAGAGGTAGATACGTTCTTGCCGTTTACTGATATTTTACCACTTTTCAGCTGTTTATAGCTAACCTCTCCCAATATGTCCGTTTTACGTTGCGGATAAGCCTCTGAATAATCTACAACCGGGGCAAGGATATCAGCATCGCTTACTGCCACATAGCTGAGGATTTCTTCAGATAGTATGGGTATGGGAAGGCCAAGGCCAACGGTTATAGTCGTACCATAGCCAAGCATGCTTGTGCCACGAAGCCATTCGGGCTTCATCTGTTTCAGGTCTCCGATTACCGCAAGCGTGCCTGCCGGTCTTTTAGGAACACCATTTTCCCCTCTGGGAGCGGTCGGGTTATGCTGTGTACCCTGCCAGGCTACATAGCCAATCCCTCCCCCGAGGAATATTTTTGTCCCGATTCCTACAGTTTTGTAATGCGGGTCATTCAATAGTGGTGACAGTTGACCGGCGCTGCAGTAGTTAGCATTCCCCAGGCCGGGTTTAATTACTCCCATATAGGTATAAATTGTCTTGTCTGAGAGATTGACCGCTACATTGTAGTTCTGGTAGGCATTGCGGACATTGAACAATACCGCTTCATTGAGGTCGTCCAGCTTTACCAAAGTTTCCAATTTCTTCCTTGGATAGCAATCTGTACCGTAAGCAGTGGCTATAAGCCTGATGTCCTTGCCTGATAACAGGTCTTCTATGACATGACCGCCGCCATAGTTGAACTCACCGGGGTATACCTTATTTCTCGGATCGTCGTCCGGAATAGCAGTAGCGCCGATATAAACATCTAGAGCCGCCAAACCTGTATAGACAGGGATATCGTTCAGATGAACACGTCCGCCGCCGAGTTTTATCCTCGGTTGAGTATGACCTATATTGATATATGCGCCGGATGAGCACATCGGTCCAAATGTCCCGGTGGTTACCACATCTACTTCCTGCGCTGCCTTCTTGACACCTTTTTGCTTTACGATGTCAATTATTTCCTCGGCGTTTACCACTACCGCCTGCCCCGCTTTGATTTTCTGATTTATTTCAGCAATTGTTTTAGCCATTTGATCTACTCCTTAATTAATATTTAAGATTAGATTAGCCTTTTGGGGCATGCCATTATCCATAGCACTGTCATCACCTCCTGGCCGCTCCTCCCTTTTATACTTTCTGAAAGCTGCTGGAGAGGGCTGACTGCAAAATGTTCTGGAAATATTTTATTTAATGCGTCTTTAGTCATTTATTATTATTCCTCTTGTATTAACTGTCAATGTTGAGCTTCATCCATTTAATTCATTTTTACTTATATTCCACTTCCCTGGAAGAAATCTTCCACCAGTTCCCTTCTTCTTTTCAGTAAATCGTATCCATCGGATTTAATACCGAACGACTCTTCAACACTTTTAAGGCGCCCATTAAAATTATCCTGCTCTCTCAGTACTAGTTTAATAGCTTCTGCTATCGGGTCTGGCAGCTTGCCGTGCTCCAGGTCAAGAAATGATTTGTGGCGGTCCTCTACTACCCGTCCCGGAATGCCTACCACCGTAGCCCCGGCTGGTACTGATTTTACTACTACTGAACCCGAACCTACCTTGGCTCCTTCTCCTATTGTGATATCACCTAAGGCAACCGCTCTGCTTCCCATTACTACACTATTACCAATGGTTGGGTGCCTTTTCTTCTTCTTAAGGCTGGTTCCGCCGAGCACCACCCCCTGATACATCAATACGTCATCGCCCACTTCGGCTGTTTCCCCAATTACCACTCCGGCTCCATGGTCAATAAAGAATCTTCTGCCAATAGTAGTGCCGGGGTGAATTTCAATAAGTGTCAGGAACCGCGTCATCTGCGAGATAAGCCGGGCTAATAGTTTAAGCCTATGTACCCAGAAATAATTGGCTAATCTATGAAGCCAGATAGCATGCAAACCCGGATAGCAAAGGAGAACCTCGGCTACACTTCGTGCCGCAGGGTCCTTTACAAAAACTGTTCTAATATCTTCTCTCAGGGTTTTAAACAAGGTTATATTCCCCTACCTTAATTGATGCAATCTTCTGCTTATTTTGGTTGGTCAAAGAGCCAGGTAGATAGATAGCGCTCACCAGTATCCGGCACAATCACTACAATCAGCTTATTTTCATTTTCCGGTCTTTTAGCCACTTCCAGTGCTGCCCATACGGCAGCCCCCGAAGAAATGCCAGCCAGTATGCCCTCTTCCCTGGCTAGCTTTCTGGCAGTAATGCCGGCATCTTCATTGGTAACTTTAATAATTTCATCTATAAGATCCATTCTTAATATGCCAGGCGTAAAACCGGCTCCGATACCTTGAATCTTATGGGGACCCGGCTTTCCCCCGGAAAGCACCGGCGAATCGAACGGTTCCACGGCAATAGCTTTGAATTCCGGTTTCCTCTTCTTGATTACTTCAGATACGCCAGTGATAGTGCCTCCGGTTCCTACGCCCGAAATGAGGATATCCACTTTACCTTCGGTATCTCGCCATATTTCCTCTGCGGTTGTTAACCGGTGTATTTCAGGGTTGGCATTATTTTCAAACTGCTGCGGCATGTAATAACCCGAATTTTCAGCAACGATACTTTCTGCCTTATTCACCGCCCCGCGCATTCCCTCTGCCCCGGGTGTTAATACAAGCTCGGCACCCAGGATAGATAAGAGCTGCCTTCTTTCCAGAGACATTGTATCAGGCATCGTAAGAATCAGCCTGTAGCCCCTGGCGGCACAAACAAAAGCCAGGGAAATACCCGTGTTACCACTGGTTGGTTCTACGATAACCGTTTTTTTGTTAATAAGGCCCTTTTCTTCGGCATCTACGATCATTGCTACGCCTATCCTGTCCTTTACACTGCCAAGGGGATTAAAAGACTCAAGTTTGGCTACTATATCTGCCTTTACCCCTTCAGTTATATGCTGCAATCTCACAAGGGGCGTATTGCCGATAAGCTCGGCAGAATCATGGGCAATGCCTCTGGTCAACTTTGGAATATTAATTGTCTTGTAATGGAGCTTTTCTATTTCTATAACTTGCCTGGTCATAAGTTTCCTCGCTTGTTTAATTTATTATAGCTATTGTATTTCGTCTTAGATGTAGTACATCGGTTTTTTGGCTCTTATCTTTTGTTTCTGGCGCTCAACCAGATCCTCAATCGTTACCGATTCCAGGATACTATCGGTCTTTTTCTTGAGCTCAGCCCAGATATCTCTTGTTGCACAAATCCCTGAACGATCGCAAACCATTGGGTCGTTAACGCACTCAACAGGTGCCGTTGATCCCTCAAGCAGTTGAATTACTTCGCTTAATTTTATCTGTCCCGGTGGCTTGGCTAACGAAATGCCACCCTTGGGACCACGAGTTGTCCTCACTATTCCTCCGGCAACCAGAGGGGCAACAAGCCGTTCCAGGTAAAGCAAGGATATATCCTGTCTTGCTGCAATGTCACGAAGCAAAACCCGTTCACTATCAAGGTGCTGAGCAAGGTCAAGAAGCAATCGTGTTCCATAACGTCCTCTGGTGGATACTTTCATTTCAAAACCTTTCTTGACTATATTGATATACTTTATCTACATTATCACACAACTATTCTTTTGTCAACAACCTTGTTTATCTTTATGTTTCATTCATTCACATATATATCTTAATGACATCTGGTGCAGATTGATTACTACTATAAAATATCTGTATAATTACTAATGTTGTATTTAGTAACAGATAGAGAAATATAATATTTTACGAAAGGTGGTTTGTATTATGTCTGAATATCCAATTACATGGATAGATACTCAGCTTATATCGGGCAGGCAGTTTTCTGCAGCAACCTGTGGATATGAAGAGAGAATCTGTTTTTTCTCCCTGGATGGTAACAGGGGAAAATACTCTTCCGTCAGTGAAGTAAAAATAGAAGAGCAAAACTGCGATATAAGCCAGAATTGCCTGGCTTTAGATTGTTCTCTCAATACTACAACTAGAGAATGCATTGCGAATATGCTTGGCATGCAGGAGGACGAGGAGGTTTTCGGTGAAACCGCTAACTTATGGGGTACTGATAGTATGACTGAAGGCTTGCTCAGGATTATTCAGCAGCTGGAAAAAGATATCTTAGCAAATAAAGAAAGGTCAAAGATTGAATAGAGGTTCCCCTGTCAATTCTAAAATGCGTAACGGATAAAGATATATTCGATTTACCTTTACAATTATTGCACCCTACGAAATAGTCTCCATAAGCGTATTGTGTAGAGCTATATTACCGATATATGGTAAAAAAACATGCTGAAATGAACACCGACAAGCACTGCTGTGCGATAGCAGTGCTTGTTTTTATTTTAATAAATCCGATGAAATACAGGTTTTATTCACAAAAGAAAGCAGTATAATACTGATTATTCGGTAGAGATATTGAGGTCGGGTTATTTACAGAATATTGGAACTATGATATCATAGGCAAACGGTTTCCTTTTATTAATAAACAGTATTATGATTGTGGTGTTATGGGATTCGAAACACAAGATGTAGAGAGAAAAGTCAACGCAATTTTAAAGGTTCTGAGTGACTCCCGAGAGGTACTGGGAGCCAGGATAATAGCCCGTCGTTTAAAAGAACAGGGGATTGAACTGGGGGAAAGAGCAGTTCGCTATCATTTGAAACTTATGGATGGGCGAGGACTTACCCAGCTTATGGGCAGAGATGGCAGGCTTATCACGGAATCTGGTATTGAAGAGCTTGCAAGCGCCCTTGTTAGAGATAAAGTCGGTTTTGCTATTTCAAGGATAGAATTGCAGGCATTCCGTACGAACTTCGATTTGAAGAAACATGAAGGGCTGGTTCCAATAAATGTCTCCCTTTTTTCAAAAGCCAGTTTTGCAAAGGCCCTCAAAGCAATGAGGCCTGCTTTCAAAGCCGGGCTTTGCGTCAGCGATCTGGTGGCAAAAGCCGGAGAGGGAGAGATGCTCGGTGAACTGATTATTCCGGAGGGCAAAGTAGGACTAGCCACCGTCTGCAGTGTCGTACTCAACGGTGCTCTGCTCAAGGCAGGCGTACCAATGGATTCTAAGTTCTCCGGTATCCTTCAAATCAAAAACAATAAACCTCTTCGCTTTATAGAACTGATTCAATATTCCGGTTGTTCACTGGATCCCTCTGAAGTATTTATTAGAGCCAGAATGACATCGGTAAGGGAGGCAGCTGATAGCGGTAACGGTAGGATACTTGCCACATATCGCGAGATTCCGGCACCCTGCCAGGCACTTGCAAAAATAATCATGGATGATTTAAAGAAGGCAGGCATGGGTGGGTTATTGATTATGGGAAATGTAAGCGAAACGGTGTGTGAAATACCGGTGGAACTTAACAGGATAGGCATAATCCTTGTCAACGGCTTGAATCCAATAGCTGCTGCTGTGGAGGCAGGAATTGAAGCTGAAAACCGTGGCATGAGCACGGTTATGGAATACAGTGATCTGATTAAATTTGAGGAGTTATAAGATGCGGGAAGTAAAAATAATACCATGCCTGGATATAAAAGAGGGGAGGGTGGTTAAAGGAATAAAGTTTGTCAACCTCAGAGATGCGCGTGACCCGGCAGAAGCGGCGGAGGCTTATAGCCGCGAGGGGGCAGATGAACTTGTCTTTCTCGATATCTTCGCAACCGTCGAGAACAGAAAGACGAGAATGGAATGGGTGAAGAAAGTACGTGACGTAGTTACGGTACCCTTCGCTGTAGGTGGCGGTATTGGCAGCATTGAAGATATGAAAGCATTAATTGACCTTGGCGTTGATAAGGTTTCCATAAACACTGCCGCTGTCAAAAATCCTGAACTGATTAGCGAAGCCTCAAAAAAGTTTGGTAAAGAGAAGCTCGTCGTCGCCATTGATGGCAGGAAGAATCCCTCGGATAGCGGATTACCCCGGTTGGAAGTGGTAATTAAAAGCGGAACTGAATCAACGGGAATGGATATAGTGGAATGGGCAAAGCGTGTCGAATCGCTGGGTGCGGGAGAGATTCTGCTTACCAGTAAGGATGCCGACGGCACTAAAGACGGATATGATTTAGAGATGACCAAAGCGGTGGCTGAAGCAGTAAGCATACCGGTTACCGCTTCGGGTGGTGCCGGTAAACTTGAGCATCTTTATCAGGCCGTAACTACAGGCAAAGCTTCGGCAGTATTAGCCGCTTCAATATTTCATTTCAAAGAAATATCTATAATGGAAGCCAAACAATATCTCAAGAAAAAGGGAATACCGATTAAATTTTAAATCTGAAGGGAGTATTACTGAATGAATCTACAACGACCAAACGCAAACGAAGCTACGCAGACCACCAACCGTTCCAAAAGCGTAACGCCAATGAGCGGTATCTGCACACGCTGCCTTGACGGCTGCACCGGAAACTGCGAGGTTTTCAAGGCAACTTTCCGCGGACGGGAACTTATCTATCCCGGGCCATTCGGCGAAGTCACCGCAGGAGGCGATAAGGACTATCCCGTTGATTATTCGCACCTCAATATACATGGTTATGCTTTAGGTGCCAGGGGACTTCCCGAAGGTGTTGTCGGTGATCCCGATAGCGCTATATTTCCTTCGGTTAATACGGAAACCGAATATGGCTGGGACCTAAAAGTAAAAATGAAGGTACCGGTATTTACAGGTGCCCTCGGCTCAACTGAAATAGCCCGTAAAAACTGGGAACACTTTGCCATTGGAGCCGCTATAAGCGGTGTAACGCTGGTCTGTGGTGAAAACGTTTGCGGCATTGACCCCAGGCTTGAACTTGATTCTAATGGCCAGGTTACTTCATCGCCGGATATGGATCGCCGTATTGAGATTTACCGGCGATACCATCAGGGATACGGTGAAATACTTGTACAGATGAACGTTGAAGACACCAGGCTGGGCGTGGCTGAATACGTCTTCAAAAAGCATGGATTGAACACTCTGGAACTAAAATGGGGACAGGGCGCCAAGTGTATAGGCGGCGAGATAAAAGTGAACAGCCTGGAACGTGCGTTGGAACTTCAAAAACGGGGTTATATCGTAACACCCGACCCCTCAAATCCGGTTATACAGGCAGCATTTAAGGATGGCGCCCTCAGGGAGTTTGAGAGGCACAGCCGCCTTGGATTTGTGGACGAAGAAGGCTTTTATGCCGAAGTTCAACGCCTGAGAGACATCGGATTCCAGCGCATCACCCTGAAAACAGGGGCTTATGGCCTGCGCGAACTGGCGATGGCTATAAAATGGTCTTCAAAAGCCAAGATTGACCTCCTTACAATAGACGGAGCCCCCGGCGGAACCGGCATGAGCCCGTGGCGTATGATGGAAGAATGGGGTATGCCCAGTTTATATCTTCATGCCGCCGCTTATGAATTTTGCCAGAAACTGACCGATAAGGGCGAAAGGGTACCGGATATCGCTTTTGCCGGTGCTTTCAGCAGTGAGGATGGCATATTCAAGGTTCTTGCTCTTGGTGCTCCCTTTACCAAGGCAGTTTGTATGGGAAGAGCGCTGATGATACCCGGTATGGTCGGCAAGAATATCGCACAGTGGCTCAAGGATGGTAAATTACCAAGTACAGTCGGTCGCTTTGGCAGCACCGTTGAAGAGATATTCATCAATTACGAAGATGTCAAGAACATGGTCGGTGCTAATGAGATTAAAAACATACCTCTCGGCGCCCTGGGAATATACAGCTATTGCGACAAGCTCAAAGTAGGCTTGCAGCAGTTAATGGCTGGCGCCAGGTGCTTCAGCACCCCGGCGATTACGCGTAATGAACTTATGTCATTGACCCAAGAATGCGCCGATATTACCGGTATACCCTATCTAATGGATTCTTACCGGGAAGAGGCAATGAAGATTCTGGATAGCTAATAGAGTTGGCTTAAACTGAACTATAGTGGGCTTCACTTGTTTAAGTGAAGCCCACTTCTTTTTTAGATGGAAAGATACTCTATTCGGTATATCATTCGTATCTTAATGCTTCTACAGGGTCAAGGCGTGCGGCACGGTTAGCCGGATACAGGCCGGCAAGCAGGCTGATAACTGTAGTAAGGCCTATAATACCCAGGATAAGCCAGGCGGGAAATACAGTCATATTAAAATCCGGGAAATCACTCAGGAAAGTGCGGCTGCCGATAATGTTGAGCAGTTGCCCCAGAATCAAAGCTATAACAGCTCCTATAAGCCCTCCCATAAAACCGAGGACACCGCCCTCTGCGGTGAATAGCAGACGTATAGTTCCCTTTGTAGCGCCGACAGCCTTCATAACGCCTATCTCCCTGGTACGTTCATAGATTGACATCATCAAAGTATTTATAATGCCGATAGCCGCCACAACAAGAGCGATTATGCCGAATGCGCTGAGTGCGATTTGTATTATGTTAAATACGCTATTGATTTCATCCAGTATCTCATTGGGGGTTATGGCATTGAATCCGAGGCTGTTTATTTCATCTGATACCTGTTGTATGATTGCCAGGTCTGTTACTTTTACCCGCAGAAAAGAGCCGGGCTGCTCATCTGTATATATATTTGGATTACTACGATAAAAACGAGCCATCTCTTTGGCATCACTCATCGGAATCAGAACCTCGTTGGCATTAAGCGTCCTCTGTATTACGCCCACTACGGTAAAGTTATATTCCTTTATCTCCGGTGCATAGAGAGCAATTTTGCCGACGGCTATTGTTACTCCCCTGCTCAGTGCAGATTCAGCATCAGTCCAGCCGAAAGCTTCCAGGTAGTTATAGGTGATGAGGCATTCTCCGCTGGCATCTTCGGCAAAATGAGTTCCGGCTACCAGCTGCCTTAGCTCGGCCTCGTAAGCCGGAGCGGTATCTGCAGAAACGGTATAGATTTTATCGCTTTCCTCCGGGCTGATATAAACTGCCGGAACATCGATTAAGAAATCAATTCTCTCCACTCCATCAACGGCTCTTATTATTTCCAAATCTTCTTTCTGGAAAGGCTCTTCAATATCAGTAATGTTTATCTCCTGGGGATTGTTACCCTGAGAATTAAAAAATGACTGACTGGATGAAACGAAGAGGGCATCCTGGGTAACCGCCAACCCAAACTGGTCTACTATAAATGACTGCAACCCAGTACCTAGGGAAACCATCAGCGTTACCAGTGTGGCACCGATAACAACTGCCAGAATAGTAAGGGACGTCCGCAACTTGCGACGCCACAGGTTGGACATGGCCATACTTATAAGATCGGATAATCTCAAGTTACAGTTTCCTTTCCTCGGCAATCTGTCCGTCACGCATGAAAAGCGTCCTTGGAGCCTCCTCGGCGATATCCGTATTGTGTGTTACCAGAAGTAATGTAATACCCCTTTCCCTGTTCAGTTGCTGTAGAAGTTTTAATATCAAATCACCGGTTTTGCTGTCAAGGTTGCCGGTAGGTTCGTCAGCCAGGATAAGCTTAGGTTTTGTAACCAGGGCACGGGCGATGCACACCCTCTGCCTTTCGCCACCGGAAAGTTGATTGGGCAGATGGGAAGAACGCTTTGAAAGCCCCATTGTCTCCAGCACTTCACTTGCCCGTTTCAGGCGCTCGGTGGGAGACACCTTTGAAAAGATGAGGGGCATAGCTACATTTTCCAGCGCATTATAGGTTGGATGCAGGTTGAACGTCTGAAAAACGAAGCCGACGCTTCTGTTGCGATAATGCGCCAGTTCCGTATCACTGCTGTTGCTCAGTTTCTGCCCGTTTATGGTAACTTCACCCGATGTTGGTGAATCTAGGCCGCCGATAATATGAAGCAATGTCGACTTTCCCGAACCGGATGGCCCTATAACAGCTACCATCTCCCCTTCTGCCACTATCAGATTTATATTGGAAAGAGCATTTATCGGCTCGCCACCCATATAATAGGTCTTACTGACATTTTCAAGCTTTATCATAATATAAGATTATCAGGTTTTTTACTTAACGGGCAATACTGATTTCCAGCCTCTCTATCTGCCCCACCTCTTTAAGGGATGAAACCATTCCGATAACGGTGTATTTTACAAATTTGCTTACAAATGTATTTAACTGAATTATATTATTATCCACTGTTATGTCAACAGTATCATCGTCTATAAGCAGATTGACGTCTCGTACCTCTCCCTCCACTTTTAATGAATTAAGGATACCCGTAACAACAGCTTCAATAAATTGCCGGACAAAGCCTTCAATCTGAACGGGCATATAATTTATAGAAAGTTTTACCTCTTTTGCTGTCATAATCTTATTCCTCTTTTGTATTCATATCCTTAACTGGCTTTCTTTTGATCATCAGCCAATTCTTTTTATTGGTATGTATCAAAGCATAACCGCCGCAAAGTTTTTCACCATACAGCGTTATTCCAAGATACCCCGGTTCTTCATTATCAATCTCATATCTGCCACTATCCCATATTTTAACATTTCCGGCGCCATATTGCCCATCCGGAATCTCGCCGGAGAAGTCTATATATTCTACCGGGTGGTCTTCAACATGGACGGCCAGCCTCTTTATCCCCGGTTCAAGCGGTACCCCCTTCGGTACCGCCCAGCTTTTAAGGGCACCTTCCATTTCCAGACGAAAGTCATAATGTAATTGTCTTGCCTGATGCCTTTGAACGACAAACCTGTTTCGTTTATCGTTTATTATCTTACCTTCAGGTTCAGGTGTTTTCTCAAAACTACGTTTTTCTTTGTACTGTTCCAGTCCGATCATTGAATTGCTTCTTTCACACTATTTCAAAAAGATGTTAAAACTAATCTTTTAATCAAAGAAATGCTCGTCAAGATTGCCGCTGTTTGAATACCCGTTGCTCTCCCAGAAACCGAGATATTCTGTATCATCGGAGAGCTCGATCTCTATTATCCACTTTATCCATTTGTATCCCCATTTACTTTCAGCTACCAGTTCAAAGGGGAAACCCCTCTCCGGCGGCAGATAAAGCCCGTTCATTTTATAAGCCAGCATTATATCGTTATCTATTATGTAATCAAGCGGCAGGGATGTGGTGTACCCGTCATAGGCATGGAATATAACTACCTGTGCCTCAGGTTTAATACTGACGTCTTCCAGCAAATCTTTTAGAAGCATGCCTTCCCAGAGAATGGTCACTTCCCACCCCTGGACACACTTGAGGGTTATCACCTTTTTATAAGCCTGATAGTTTTTTACAATGTCATCATATTCATATATTCCAGGCTCATCAACCAGGCCGGTTATCCGAAGTTCGTAACTATCAATATCAATATACTGAGGTCCCTTTATTGAGTTTTCTCTGAAATCGTTGATTGATGAAAGGTTTTTGCCTTCGTATTCCGTTATCTCCGTAGCGGATAATTCGATGGTTGTACCACAACCAATCCATAACGAGAAGGTAAATACAATCACTAAAGTGGAAACAAGCAACACTGGAATATATTTAATTTTTACCATTTTATACTCCACTTGGATGATGAAGTGGTCGGGGTGAGAGGACTTGAACCTCCGACCTCAGCGTCCCAAACGCTGCGCGCTAGCCGACTGCGCTACACCCCGTAATATGAGTATATCAAGGCAATTTTGAGCGGTCAAATATGGATTTAGTCCCGGCAATCGGGGCAGAGGTCAAACATTTTCAGGGGGATATTAGTTTTTTGTGTCATATACTCAAGTTGTTTTTCCGGAATCCAGTAATCATTGCATTTACTGCATTGCTTTAATTTGAATTCCATCCTGCCGCTTGGCGTAAGCATTATTCTTTTATCGCCGTCATCAGCCATAATTACGGCACCTTCATCACAGATATAGACGCAGGAGCCGCAGGCTATGCACTTATCGGGCGAAAATACTATTGCGGCATCGCCATTTTCGTTTTCAACGTAGCTGATAGCCTCCATACCGACAGTTTTGCGGCAGATGCCAACGCATTTCCGGCAGAGTGTACATTCTTTCACTTTCATAATTTACTCCTCACACTCCGCGGTATCGCTGATAATCGATTTACGCCTGAGTTCTTCATATTTTTCAATTACTTTTTCCTGAATCTGGCTTATCATGTCCTCCGAAAGGTGGCGGAACCTGCCCTGTAATTTCATATAATCGGTTATCGGTCTAAGCTCAGGGAAATCGATACTCATTTTATATTCGCCTTTTTCAACCTCGTATAGCGGGAATATGCCTGTTTTTACCGCCAGTCTGCCTATTCTTATGGTTAGATCACCAGAGCAGCTCCATCCGGTAGGACAAACGGAAAAGATGTGCACGTAAGCCGGTCCTTTGGTCGCCAGTGCTTTTTTAACCTTTTCCATCAAATCAAACGGATAGCTGGGGCAGGCGGTGGCAACATAGGCAATGTCATGCGCCACGGCAATAGCCGGCATATCCTTCTTCCAGGAAAACTGGCCCGTACTCATTTTACCCGCCGGTGAGGTGGTGGTTGAAGCACCGAAAGGGGTAGCCGATGACCGCTGGATGCCGGTATTCATATAGGCTTCGTTGTCAAAGCACAGATAGGTGAAGTTATGCCCTCTTTCCATTGCCCCCGAAAGCGCCTGGATACCGATATCAACGGTGCCGCCATCGCCGGCTATAGCGACGATGTTGGTGCCCTTATCCTCTTTCAGTCCTTTGCGAGCCATTGCTTTCAGCCCGGATTCAATACCGGATGCAACGGCAGCCGTATTCTCAAAAAGGGTATGAATCCAGGGTAATTTCCAGGAGGTATAGGGAATCTGCGAGGCTATAATCTCAATACAACCGGTGGCATTGGCAATTATTGTATTTTGACCCATTGCCTTGCAGGCTAATCTTACAGCTAGCGCTTCACCGCAGCCGATGCAGGCGCGGTGGCCGGGTACGAAATATTCCTTTTTGCTTATAAGGCGTGGTACAAAAACCGTATAGTTCTGCATTATTCCCTCACCCCGTACATTTCAAATTCATTATCGCTGCCATTTTTAGCAATCTCAATGCCATTGTTTACAATTTCTTCAAAATTAGCAACCGTTATGTCACGTCCTCCCAGACCACCGACGAAGCTTACAATTTCAGGTTTATTATCCTGATTATACAGGGCAGACCTGACTTCAGAGCAAACAGGTCCGCCTGGTCCGCCGAATGAGATGGCTCTATCTAGGACGATAAGCGTTTTCTTGCCTTTAACAGCCTGCCTGAAATCTCCGAAGGGGAATGGCCGCCACAGGCGTATTCTTATCAGCCCTATTTTCTTTCCTTCTCCGCGCATTTTATCAATAGCCGTCATAGCCGTCTCGCTGTAACTGCCCATTGTAAGCAGCAGTGTATCGGCATCCTCGCAACGATAGCATTCGACCGGCTTGTAATGCCTGTTAAAACTTTTACCAAACTCCTGCCATATTTTTAATACACTCTCTTTAGATTTCCTCAGATTTACTTCCTGTGCCCATTTTGCTTCCGTATAAATAACAGGTGGGCCAAAATCTCCCATAGCTACCGGCTTCTCGGGGTCAAGGGGCAAGGGGAAGTTGTTTTTCGGCAGGAAAGCATCGACTATATTTTGCTCCGGCATTATAATCGGCTCGATTACATGTGATACGTGAAAACCGTCCAGGTGAATCATCACCGGTAGCAATACATCGTTGTCTTCGGCAATACGGAAGGCACACAGCGTATTATCCACCGCTTCCTGCCCGTTTTCAACGAATATCTGAATCCAGCCGGTATCCCGGCAAGCCATAACATCCGAATGATCGCTCCATACGCTTAGCGGTGCCGATAACGCCCGGTTGACCACCGCCATAACTATCGGAAAGCGCATTGATGATGCTATGTATAGAACCTCATGCATTAATTCGAGGCCCTGCCCTGCTGTAGCCGTAAATGTTCTGGCTCCCACAGCCGCCGAACCGAGACAGGCACTCATAGCCGAATGTTCCGATTCAACCGGCATATATTCGGCATCCAGTTCGCCATCGGCTACCAACTTGGCCAGATGTTCAACAATATGTGTCTGAGGTGTAATGGGATAAGCCGCTATGACATCGGCATCAGCCATTTTTACCATTTCACTAATGGCAACGGAAACCTCCATACCCACTCTCTTAGCCATTATTCTTCCTCCATGGTTATCACCATTGTCGGGCATTCACGGTAGCATATACCGCAGCCTTTGCAATAAAACATATCGGCTTCAAAATAACCTTCTTTGTTTTGAAAACGGCAGGCTTCCGGGCAGTAAATCATACATAAACCGCATTTTATACATCTACTGAAGTCGTGAACCGGCTTTTGCGACCGCCAGTCTCCCGTCTTGTACTGGCTGGCATTTCCCGGTTCGGTTATAATTGTACCGATTTCCAGGTCCTTCCAGGTCAGTTCATTTTCTTTCTTTGTCACTTAACCTTCACCTTTTACCCTGGTTTCCGCATAGGATTTTATCATGGCTTTTTTATTTTTTTCAGCCAGTTTGCCGAAACGATTCTCCAGCGGCTGAAAAAGAGATTCCAGCTTTATGATAGCTGACGCCTTAACCAGAGCTCCTATCATTGTTGTATTAACAATTGGGCGTCCCAAAAACTCACGGGCGATGCTGGTGGCATCTATTATAGCCAGTTTGTATTTAGCGCCGAATCTATCTTCTATATCCTTATCTTTAATAGAACCCTTTGTATTTATCACCATCAAACCGCCATCTTTAAGACCCGATGTGATATCGACTATATCCAATAGGCTTGGGTCAAGCACAACGACAATATCCGGCTCTGTTACTCCGGCCCGTACACGTATCTGTTTATTGTTGTCTATCCTGATGAATGCCTGTACGGGAGCGCCTCTTCTTTCGGGGCCAAAGCTTGGGAACGCCTGGGCATATTTATCCTCGCTTATAGCCGCCTGAGCTACAAGTTCGGCACATGTAACGGAACCCTGCCCGCCACGGCCATGTATCCTTATTGCGATAGGTTCTTCATTTTCCATATATATACAATCCTTACAATACGCCCCTGGAGCGACTTGAACGCTCGCACCCAGCTTCGGAGGCTGGTGCTCTATCCACCTGAGCTACAGGGGCTAATGGAATATTTTACCCTAAAGCCAGAAAATAAAGCAAGAAATCTCTATTATCGGCTTTGTTCAATCAAATACGGTCTACCCGGAGCCCGAAGAGAAGACGAGAAAAGCACCGAGAAACCAAAGTCCAATTAACAAATAAGTATACCAGCTGGCGAATTTTAAAATCTTTCGTTTATATTGGAAACGCAAACCTATAATGACTACCAAAGTCATTGCGATCGTTATCATAGCTGTAACAATATGAGCGCTGGATACGAGAGAGAGGATAGATCCCTTTGTGTAAAATATGTCAATGACAAATATTTTAGCGATGTTTATCATGTTGGCGCCCATCAAATCAGCCACCGCAATGTCTATCGCCCCTATGCGTATAGCGGCAATGCCGACGGCTAATTCTGGCATTGAGGTTGTCAACGCCAGAAAGAGAGTGCCGACAAAGCTATTGTTCATGTTATAGGTGACGGCAATTTCCTCTCCGATGAATGCCAGCCATATTCCGGCACCGATTATAGCCAGTGCTGCTATCGAAAATCCGACGTAAACCTGCCTGTTAGTAATATCATCATATTTCAGATTAATCGGTTGCTGGCTCTTATCATCATTACTGCGGCACTCATATTTAAAGATCTGCCTGACACTGAAAACATACAACAAGAATATTATAAGACTGGGAACGCCCACCCAACCCAGGGAAAATCCGGAAAGACCTTCCCCGAAAAAGATACTCGCTGCAGCCAGCGCAACAAGCACTGCCCCGGCTCCCGCTGATATTATATGTACCCGGCTTAATTTATTTAGAATAGGTCCTTTGGAATAGAGCATATCCAGCACAGCCAGAATGGCCAGATTAAAAGTGCAGCTGCCAAAGATAGTGCCCAGGGCAAGGTCAGGGGCGTCAACCAGAGCGACGGCGCTTATGCCGGTAACCAGTTCGGGCAATGATGTTACCAGGGCAATAAGCACAAGCCCTATCCATACGCAACCAAGCCCTGTCTTTTCTGCGATGGCATCACCGTATCTGGTAAGTTTGAAACCTGCGAATAGAATGACAACAAGGCAGAATGCGAATGCAAGCCAGACCAAAAGTAAAGCCTCCCGGGGTCAGATTAACTTTAAAGAATACTATACCGTAATAAAACTGTAAAGTCGTGAAAGATTACGGGCGAACAGCTCCAGCCCCAAATGTTGAGGGATATTCAAATGTTCTGATGGTGCCATTAACATCCACTGTGTGGCTCAGGCCGTTTGTAAAATTGCTGCCCAGGTTGACGTATTTTTCAAAGTAACCATATACCTGAACACAAACAGCATCCCTGGGGCGTTCTGTGGTTACCTCAATCTTTATTGCATTGTCGATACGCTCGGTGGTAAGTTCATGAAAGACAGCGCAACCGTCAGCCAGACCAACCGTTATATGAACTAATATCTACTCTGGAAATGATTAGGCAATGCTTATTTCAACTTCATGTATGGGTGCCAGCTTTATCTCCAACCCCGAATCTTCCCCCCGGCATCCGGAGATTAACGCCAGTATGGCAGGCAGAACTAAAACAGCAATAAGATATTTTGCTTTCACAATCACTCCCGACTAATCTTAGTCTATAATTATTTTTACCATTTTGTAAAAAAATATCATAAGATAAGAGGAAAGTGAATGACTGTAAATGGTGCTAGACTAATTTCTTATAAAATTTATTAATGATAAAAAGGAAACTCGAATTAGAGCTTTCCGTATATTAGATGTACCAAGGGATTAAAAAAGGACTTTATTATTCAAGAGAACTATTAATGATGCCTATGATGATCCCAATATTATTTTTTGTACGTCTCTGCTATGCGTCAAGCTCAATTTCTTTTTGTAACAATCGGAAATATTTATAATCATTGGAGCATGTTTATTATTATCTATACTCCGGTGATGACTGCCGCTACTATTAACCCAGCTGCTATTAGGACTCCTAGTATCGCTCCTCCTATGATAATGGCTAACCCAACAGGGAAATCTTCCATTTTTCCAACCCTCCTTTCTTTCTTAATGATAAAGTATGTCCTAGTGTAAGCATGCAAGTAATTTATCAATAATTCTAAGAATTATACCACCAATTTTATTAATTTGCACTCAGAGCTTAACACGGCGTAGGCCAACATCATGCCAAATCAGGTAAAATCATAACTTTTACGTTAGTTCCTGTAGATTTACTCCTTTCATTAGCTTAATGCGAAAGCATATGTTTGGTAAAACTAAGTTACTATTTTCTTCAGACATTGAGTATTTTAACCAGGGAAACAAACAACTCTCAATTAGAGATAATCAAATTGGAGTTCACAATTGAAATAAACTCCAGGCAAGCAAACCTATAAAAACAAGTAATACCAGTAAGCCCATGAACTCAAGGGGCATTCGCTGCTTATCAGGATCATAATCAGCATGATCCTTGCCTGTTACTCCTCCCACGCGCTTCCCTGCAGATCCTATCGTGTTCGAAAGATAGCCCATCGGGTTGGTACTCACTTTCAATACCGATTTGACCAATTGTAAAATCTTACTCTCCACCCACCCAAAAAACCGGCTTATCGAGTCTACGAAGACATGGTAAGCCAGTTTAGCAGGACGGCGGTAGAACCAGTCTGTGTCCAGAGATATGGTATTTTTACCTTTTAATTGATTTATTAAAAGGTAAAAACCGATTCCAGTAAACACCAATATTTGAACTGCTTCGACGAT
>PVMS01076233.1_pt1 | contig 20398 bp, 19 predicted proteins | sample 1853461 | NCBI WGS metagenome assembly PVMS01 (sample SAMN08582032, study PRJNA380276) | Marine sediment metagenome, whole genome shotgun sequencing project. | isolation source: ocean sediment barecode stripped | collected 2017 | reverse complement strand
TTCAATCAGCAAGGTCCTGGCACCGTAGCTGGCGGCCCTTCTGGCGCTGGCGATGCCACGTCCACCCCGGAGTGGCTCAGGTTCCGGTCATAAATTTCGTTTAAGCGCGCGACATAGGTATCGCGTTTTTGTTTGAGCAGCGGCCAGTCAAACTGCGCCTCAGCAATATTAAATCCGTATTCACGCGCCAGGCTAATACCCTCATTCAAATGGCCGGCATTCCACATGACTTTCTTGGGCACGCAACCTACATTCACACAGGTGCCGCCCAGCCGGCCTGCTTCAATCAGCAAGGTCCTGGCACCGTAGCTGGCGGCCCTTCTGGCGCTGGCGATGCCACCACTTCCGCCACCTATGACGATATAGTCGTATTGTGTATTTACCATTGTATTTTGTCTATTCGTTAAACTCCAACTCTCGATCGAAAACCAGCCTCTTGCAAACACTTTTCAGCCGCGAGAAGAGGGTGTAATATACCGCGCATTCCACAGGAATGACACGCACTATCTAGCGAGGAACGAACCCTTAAATTACAATGACACGGCACATTCAACCCGAATAATTCGGTTTTACCTATGAAAAATAATCCACTACTCAGCAATGCGATCTTTCCTCTGTTCGAACACATCGAAACCAGGCACCTTATTCCCGCGCTGGAATACACGCTCAGCAAAAACCGGGCATGCATTGATATCCTGTGCAAGGCCCCGGACACACCGAACTGGGGAAACTTTGTGGAACCACTCGAAGACCTTAGCGAGAAAATAGAACACCTCTGGTCACCGGTCTCTCATATCAATGCGGTTAAAGATTCTGACGCTCTGCGTACCGAAGTTGAGAAGGCCCTACCCTTGCTGTCCGCTTATTCAACCGAAATGGGTCAAAATAGCGCCCTGTATGAAAAGTTCAAAGAACTCGCAAGTGCAGCAGAATTTTCGAATTTAACGCAAGCGCAGCGTACAACCATTGAGAACGAACTACGTGATTTTGAATTGTCCGGCGTAGCGCTAAATAAAAAAAACAAAAGCCGCTACAAAACCATCAATGCCGAGCTATCTAAACTGAGCTTACAGTACGAGCAAAACGTGCTGGATGCCACCCAGGGCTGGACATTGCATATCACCGGGCAAAAGCAACTCGCGGGACTGCCCGAGCAAATTGTCGACGCCGCCAGGCAATGCGCTGAAGAAGCTGAACTGGACGGCTGGCGTTTCACCTTGCAGGCCCCTTCCTATATTCCGTTTCTGAGCTATGCCAATTCCCGCGAATTACGCCGGGAGATGTATGAGGCCTATGCGACACGCGCAAGCGATCAGGGGCCTGATGCAGGAACGTGGGATAACAGCGAAATAATGCGCAATATCGTTCGTCTTCGACAGGAAAAAGCAGCGCTGCTCGGGCTTTCCAGCTACGCGGAATATTCGCTCAAAACCAAAATGGCAGAAAGCGTGGAAACGGTTGAAGCCTTTCTACTGAACCTGGCCAACCGCAGTAAAAAAGCCGCGTTGGAGGAATGGCAAACTCTCAAACAATTCGCTCGGAATCTGGATGGCATCGAAAATTTACAGGCCTGGGACACCGCATATTATTCTGAAAAACTAAAACAAAAGATTTTCAGTTTTTCGGACGAAGAACTGCGCCCGTATTTCCCCCTGAACACCGTGCTGGATGGATTATTTGAAGTCGTTAATCGAGTATTTGGCGTGCGGGTTCAAGCCGCTAAACGCCCGGAAGTATGGCATGAAGACGTGCAGTTTTTTGAGATTCGCGACGCCGAAAATAAGCGACGAGGTTGGTTTTACCTTGATCTATATGCGCGCGAACATAAGCGTGGGGGTGCGTGGATGGCGGACTGCAGCAACCGGCGAAAAACCGCTGATACGCTACAAGACCCCATCGCCTTTATGACCTGCAATTTTGCCAAACCAGTGGGAGACCAGGCCGCACTACTGCGCCATGATGACGTCATTACCCTGTTCCATGAATTCGGCCATGGCCTGCACCACATGCTCACCCAGGTTGACGTCAGCAGCGTAGCCGGGATTAGTGGTGTGCCCTGGGATGCGGTAGAACTACCGAGTCAGTTTCTTGAGAATTGGTGCTGGCAGCGCGAGGCGCTGGACTTTATATCCGGCCACGTCGACACGGGTGCAGCCCTGCCCGACGCCTTGCTGAAAAAAATTCTGGCGGCAAAAAACTTTCAGGCGGCCATGCAAATGTTGCGCCAGATCGAGTTTTCATTATTTGATTTGCGCCTGCACAACAATCCTGGCAAAGGCACCAGTATTCAAGCCGTTCTGGAGGCAGTACGCGATGAAATCGCGGTGGTACAACCGCCCGAATTTAATCGCTTTGCGCACGGTTTTTCACATATCTTTGCCGGCGGATATGCGGCCGGCTACTACAGCTACAAATGGGCCGAAGTATTATCAGCTGACGCCTTTAGCCGGTTTGAAGATGAGGGCATATTTAACGCCGATACTGGCCGTGATTTTCTGCAACACATCCTTGAAAAAGGAGGTAGTGAATCGCCCATGATATCATCCGACCGTTTTCGGGGACACAAACCGGATATTGAGCCTTTGCTGAGGCATTCGGGCCTGATTTAAGATAGAATACCCGCGAGGCTACAACGCAACCCGATGACGTGGTCTCTTTAATTGTAGGTAACTGATAAACCACATCATTTTGAAATATTCACCGCTAAATTTTTCTGTCGTGGCCGTTCTTATGCTGGCCATCATTTATCCCGCCATGTCGCTGGCTGTAACGCTGTACCGATGGGTGGATAACGAGGGCAACGTGTCCTATCAGGGCACCCCGCCCCCTGTCGGGCAAAATTACGAAGCAACATCGTTCTCCAAAGAAGGCGCGCGCACCGGCAGAGTTAACCACGACATCGCGATGGCGCGCGCAGTACGTGAAAACCCGGTTGTGCTATATAGCGCCGACAACTGCGAAAGCTGCATCCAGATGGGCGAAATCCTGGCTTCTCTCAACGTGCCTTACGACACGATTGAAGTAGACACCAACCGAGCGGCGCAGAACACGCTGATAGAGCTGGTCGGATCGATAAGCGTGCCGACTCTGACCATTGGCGAAAAAGTGCTAAACGGCTCGAATCGTGCGAATATCGAGGATGCGCTGATAAGAAATGGCTACCCAAAAACACGATCAACTGCTCAGTAAATTTTAAAACACCCGCCCAAAACTCAGCCTGGACTTCCCGGTGATTCCTGCTGCTGTACTGGGTCTAAATTCCATTTAACCTACTACCCTACGACCTGGTCTTGAAACAATGAATCAAAAATTACGCTCCGCTGTTGTTGTCTGCACGCTTTTATTCGGCCTCACTGCCTGTTCAGAGGAAGATGGTATATCGTCCAGCGGTGGCGGATCCACAGTAAGCGACGGAGGCTCAGGTTCGGCTCAATTTGCCGGAACCTACAAAGGCAGCATGAACGTCAAGTTCAAGGGTGATGGTATCGACGGAGACGATACGCTAGATACCACCATCGTCATTCACGATAACGGAACCGTCACCATGACCATTGACGGCGAGTCAGTTAACGGCGCAATAAACGGCACTAAACTTGAAATCGTGTTTACGGTTACCGAATCGGAAGACGGCATTACCTGCAAGGCCAAAGCACGCGTTGTCGCAACCGTATCCGGCTCGTCACTTTCCGGTCCGGTTACGGGTGATGCCGAATGTAAATTGCTTCTTCTCGAGCGCAACGCCGATCTCACAGGCACGCTAACGGCCACTAAAGTCTAGCGTTTTAGCCAGACTGGCGAGCAATTTCAAGCAACTCCATCGCCGCCGATTCAAGCTTCGAAACTGGGATTTGAGTCAGGCAGGCACGCACACAGTCCGGCTTATCACAACGGCCACACTCTGCTGGCCTCAATACGATACTGTTCTCGGACCGAGGCCCTGTTTTGCGCTCGTCTGTGGGACCAAATAAGGTGACCAGTGGTGCAGCGACCGCCGTCGCCAAATGCATCGGAAAACTGTCTCCGCTTATCACCAGCTTTGCTTGAGACATTAATTCGGCCAACTGGGCAAGACTGAGCTGGCCGGCTAAATTTATGACGGTTTTCGGGGCATTCAGACTATCCAGACACGCAGCAATAGCCTCCTGGTCCGTCCTGGCCCCTGTCATAAGCACCGTATAGTTTTTACCTAAGCTGGATGCGATTTGTATAAACCGGTCCAGTGGCCAGTTTTTTGAAGCCCAGCGTGTAAAGGGGCTGACGACAACAAACCCCCGACCGCTTGATGGCAATAACAGATCTTTATGGCCGAGCGCCTGCAGCTTCACTCGCAGCGTATTCGCCACTTCCGGTCCGCGTACAAATTCCATGCGGCTATTGTCTACCGGTATCTCTGCTGCAAGCAACACCTGCGTCATTTCATCGATCGCGTGCAACTGTTTGTCCCGGAACCCGCCCAATCCGGGCCAGCGCCCTTTGACATATTTACGCTTTGCACGCGCGCCGTACAAAAACGCGACTGAGCGGAACAAGCCCTGCAAATCAAACGCCAGCGCGTAGTCCCGGTCATTGATTTCCGCCAGTGTTCCCCGAAACAGAGCAAGCAGTGCGCGAGGCGATCGCAGTCCAATTTTTTTAAAGCGCGCATGATCAAACAAAACCAGCCGATCTACCGCTGGATTGTGAGCATATATCTCAGCGCTGTTACGCGCCGTAAGCACGGTAAGGTGCGCGTCTGGATAACGCTTTTTTATAGCACGCAGGTGGGGCGTAGCGTGCAACACGTCACCCAGTGACGTGGTTTTAATGACCAGGATGTTCATTCAGGTACTTTTTCCGTTGAAGTCTTATACGGTGATGGCGCGCCATCAGGGCGCGTTTTAAACCACTGCAAGGTCCACATATATTGCGCAGGCGCTTTGGAAATACACCTTTCCACAACCTCGTTCACCTGCGTGGCGTCCGCTACTTCATCCCCGCTTGGAAAGTTCTCCAGCGGAGCATCGAAACTGACTTCGTAATGCCCGTTTTCACGCATAATGGGATAGATTGGCACGACTCGGGCATTGGCCAGACGCGCCATCGCGGACAAAGTGGTCAGCGTTGATGATTGAATCCCGAAAAAGGGAGCAAACACGGTGAGATCGTTCTCCCCGAAATCCTGATCGGGCATGTAATAACACGGCGTGCCGTTTTTAGCAGCGCGAATCAGCGGTCTCAGGCCCTGGCTGCGCATCACCACTCGCATTGATCTGGATCGCGTTCTACCTTTCCACAATCGCCAGGTCACCAGTTCATCGCCGGTGGCTTTCATCATCGAAATTGAAGCGTGTAAGCTGGTCGCGAAGCCCGCCCCACAATCCAGACCCAGCATATGCGGGAGTAATAAAATGACATTGTGTTGCTCAAGCGTTTTAAGATATAAATCGGCATTGTTGAATTTGACCAGACGAGCCAATCTCGATTCGGATGCCCACCATGTCAAACCAAAATCGATCACACTCCTTCCGTAATAACGGAAATGGTCTCGTACCAATTGTTCTCGTTCCGCGTCGTTCAGTTCTGGGAAGCACAGATCAATATTAGTTCGCGCAATCTGTTCCCGCTTGGCATTGACGCGTCGATAAAGTCCGCCAATGCCATCGCCGATTTTCACGGATACCGACCGCGGCAGGCTAGAGGCGATACCAATCAAGCCAAATACCACCCAGGTTAGCCAGTGTTTGGGCGCCAGGAAGGCGGCCTTGAAGCCAATAGTTTGATCGGTGACCGGGCTTTCGCTCATAAGAAATCAGATCGTCGGAAAATCAATAGCAAATGAATTGTTCGGGCTTCAATTAGCCTTAATGATACAATCGAACCCTGCCCGAATGTTGTGTAAATTTTGAGAATATGGCCAAACTAGAGATTTTAACCTACCCGGACAAGAGATTGCGCCAGGTCGCAGAACCCGTCACCGAGTTCAATGATCGCCTGCGCACGCTCAGCGAGGACATGGCTGAGACCATGTATGATGCACCTGGAATAGGCCTGGCTGCGATACAGGTAGACGTTACTCAGCGCCTGGTTGTTATGGATATATCAGAAGAAAAGAACCAATTACGGGTTCTGGTGAACCCGGAAATCGTAAAACAGGAAGGCTCGGTTATTACGCAAGAAGGCTGCCTGTCTGTACCTGAAATTTACGCAGACGTCGAACGCGCTGAAAAAATCACCATGCGGGCACAGGACATCAATGGAAAACCCTTTGAGATTGAGGCCGACGAGCTACTGGCCGTATGTATCCAGCATGAAATTGATCATCTCAACGGCACAGTTTTCGTCGATCACCTGTCCCGTATAAGGCGGGATCGAATTCGCAAAAAATTGCTAAAAGAAACACGCCTGGCCTGCGCCTGATCGCCCTCTGTTTTCATGAGCCTGCCCAGAATCATATTTGCGGGAACACCCGATTTCGCTGTTGCCAGCCTTAAAGCTTTGCTCACACAGCCGGTCGATATCGTTGGCGTGTACACGCAACCTGACCGCGCCGCCGGGCGTGGTAAAAAATTGCAGCAAAGTCCTGTTAAAATATGCGCTCTCAAAGCGGGCCTGCCCGTTTACCAGCCCGAGAATTTTACGCTGCCTCCTGCCCGGGAAGCATTGGCAGAGCTAAATGCTGAATTGATGGTCGTCGTCGCATACGGTCTTATTTTACCGAAACCCGTTCTTGATGCACCCCGACTTGGCTGCGTCAACATACACGCTTCTCTGCTTCCGAGATGGCGCGGCGCGGCCCCCATTCAACGTGCCATCGAAGCGGGTGATTCCCAAACTGGCGTTTGCCTTATGCAGATGGAAAAAGGCCTGGACACCGGGCCGGTCCTGGCCAAAATCACACACCATATCCAGCCCGGAGAAACCGGTGGTCAATTGCACGATACCTTGTCCATCCTGGGCGCAGAACTTTTACAAACCCATCTGATCGAACTTCTTGAGCAACGCCTGACGCCGGTGAAACAATCGCCGCAGGGATTAACCTATGCGCACAAACTTAATAAGGATGAGACGCGCATAAACTGGCAAATGAGCGCTACAGATATTGCAAACAAAGTGCGCGCATTTAACCCTTGGCCGGTGATGTCGAGCCGCATCAACGGGCAGACCATTCGCATCCATGCTGCGAATGCTGGACTTGATAGTAAGAATGCACAGATCCCACCCGGTCAAATAATACAAGCTTCTGCCAGGGGCATACTTGTCGGGGCGGGCGGAGGCAGCCTTCATATCAGCCGACTGCAGAAACCGGGCGGCAAGATACTAGACACGCGCGATTTCCTGAATGGTTTTTCAATCAAAGCCGGGCAGCGATTTGAATGAAAAATAGTGCACGACAGGCGGCTGCACAATGCGTATATGCTGTTTGCGAATCGGGTGATTCTCTTGACGATGCACTGAGCATCCATGGCACTTATCTTTCGGGTGAAGATAAAAGCTTCTGTCAAGCCCTGAGTTATGGCGGAGTTCGGTGGTATCTGGCTTACCGGGCATACCTCGACAGCCGATTGAAAAAACCCTTCAAACCTAAAGACAGGATACTTTACGCCGTATTGGTAACCGCGCTATACCAGCTTGATGACACCCGACATGCCCAACACGCTATCGTAAATGAAGCCGTTACACTCAGCAAATCGTTTAATCGGCAATGGGCCACCGGCCTGGTTAATGCGGTATTACGTAGCTATATTCGCGAGTTTGATACGCGGCCCCTCAATAATTCTGCTCAATGGATTCGTCAGGCCTATCCCGCGTGGATGGTTCAGCAATTTAGCGAAGCCTGGCCGCAACAAATTGATGTCATCCTGAAAGCCTCGCAAGCGCGCCCACCAATGACGCTGCGCGTGGATGCCACTCAATCCAGCACCCGAAAGTATATTGAAACGCTGAATAAACGAGACATCCAGGCCGTGCTTTGTCAGGATGCGCCTCAGGGCATTAGCCTGGCGAAAGCGCAACCGGTTGAATCATTGCCCGGATTTGAAACCGGACTGATAAGCGTTCAGGACGAATCAGCGCAACTGGCGGTAGGGGCGCTGGACGTATTGCCCGGCCAGCAGGTGCTGGATGCCTGTGCGGCACCAGGCGGCAAAAGCCTGCATATACTGGAAACCGAGCCTGACATTTTGGGCCTGAGTGTGCTCGACCTCCCTGAACGCCTGCCGCGCCTGCGCGAGAATTTTAAGCGAGCTCAGCGTCACGCTAACATTGTTGAAGGCAATCTACTGGAATCAGACAACTGGTCAGACGGAACGCTGTATGATCGAATCTTGCTGGACGTACCGTGCACCGGAACCGGTATCATACGTCGGCATCCGGACATAAAATTTCGCCGTCAGCCCGAAAATGGTCTACAATTTGCGAAAAATCAACTTGAATTATTACGACAGGCTTGGCGCTTGCTCAAACCGGGAGGCAAATTGCTGTATACCACCTGCTCTATTTTACCCGCTGAAAACGAACTTTGTGCCGCTGCGTTTGCCAATACCACGCACGACGCAAGCACCAGAGCTTTGCCTGGAAAACTGGGCATACAGACAGCGCACGGACGGCAGCGCTTACCCGGCCAGCACAGCGGTGATGGATTTTTTTACGCTTTGTTCAAAAAGAATGAAATATAAACGTGCTCGCTATTATTAAGCCCGTCAGGCGCATACTACAAACACTGGGCGTATGCTTTCTTGTTTTCATCTTAAGCCCGATGATCGCCAATGCAGATGGATTTACGATCGAAGAGGCGCACGCAACTTTCAACCAGACCGCGCTGTCGGTTGACGCAAAATTTGATCTGCAATTGAGCGAGGCCGTCAGCGAAGCCTTACACAATGGCGTCAACCTGCAACTGATCACTACACTCGATTTATTCACCCGACGCCCTTATATCTGGGACCTGCGTATCGCCCGATGGGCGTTCACGCAGCAGATTCGATACCACTCTCTGACCAACCGATACATATTGACCAGTCCTCAGCAAAAGGAAAGTCGATCGTATTCTTCATTGGGTGACCTGCTCAGCGATATTGAAATTTTCAGCTTTCAATCTGATATTCTGGGCGACACGCTGCCCGAAGGTAAATACGGGTACAAATTGCAATTGCGCATTGCTCTCGACAACACCATTCTGCCCAGCCCCCTGCGTGTCATGACCTATATCTCACCAGCGTGGAGGTTACGCAGTGATATTCAGGAATGGCCAATCGAGATTGAACCCTGATGCACGGCCCGGATATTTGCAACCCAACCCGACCCAGCCCAGGTATTCCTGGCCAGGATCAATAAAGTGAAACCGGTCTTCTCTTTAACCTCAAAAATATTCCGGCAGGCGCTCAATCCAGTCGCAGTATTGACGGTGTCTGCGTTTTTTCTGATCGCCATCTTCAGCCTGTCCATGTCCGCACAAAATGTGCAGGGCCCTGGGAACTGGTTCACCGTGTTGCTGCTTGTGAACGCGATCGGGATCGTCGTACTGCTGGTATTTTTACTGGCCAGCTTTATACGTTTGGTACGCCAGTATCGAAATCGCGTGCTGGGTTCGCGCCTGATGGTACGCTTCGTATTTTTATTTATCATCCTGACGATTATTCCCATCAGCGTGGTTTTTTACTTTTCTGCTCAATTTCTGACTCGCGGCGTAGACAGCTGGTTTGATGACAAAATTGAGCAGGCGCTGGACGATGCACTGCTGTTAGGGCAGGGTTTCCTCGAAGCCACCAAGCAAAATATGATAGACAATGCGCGTATCGATGCAAAACGTATTGCCAACGCGCCTGAGAACGAAATCATTCGCTTGCTGGAAGAAATTCGCCAACAACGCGGTTATATTGAACTTGATTTACTGGCGCGCAACGGGCGCGCAATTGCATCAAGCAATATCAATGCCATCAGCCTGTTTCCGGATAATCCCGCCAAAATTGACATGAACAAAGCAGCGGGCGGTGAAGTAGTGGCCAAACTCGAACCGATGACCAGCGGCGCGTTACAGTATCGTGTTTTGTACCCCGTGGTTGACAGAGGTTTTGTCCAGCAATCGCGCGTCCTGCAAATAATCGAACCTCTGCCACTGCGCTATTCTCGCCTGGGAAACAGCCTGGAACAGGCCTCAAGTGAATACAATCGTTTAAGCTACCTGCGTAAACCGTTAAAAATCAGTTTCCTGCTATCACTGTCGCTCATCACCATGATGACAACATTGATTTCAATCTGGCTGGCGCTGTACGCCGCACGCCGGCTGGTCGCACCGATCAATGACCTGGCCGAAGGTACACGCGCGGTAGCCGCTGGGGATTACAGCACACAACTGACAGTTAAAAGCGAAGATGAGCTGGGTCTACTGGTGGGCTCTTTCAACAGCATGATTACGCAGGTACGTCGTGCGCAAAATGATGCTGAGGCAAATCACTTACTTGAACAGCGTCAACGTGCCTATTTGCAGTCGGTGTTGAGCAACCTTTCTTCGGGCGTACTTTCCTTCGATCACGCCCAGGTACTGCAAACCTACAATAACCAGGCCTCTTCCATCCTCGGCGTTGACCTTGCTCAGTACAACCGGAATTCGCTGTCTGAACTGTGCCGGAGTCACCCGAATCTAAACGCGTTTTGTGAACATCTAACCGAAGTGATGGATAACGGTCGCACCGGGGAACAGGAAATCGGCCTGCGTTCGGCACAGGGCAAACAGCTTCTGATGGTCCGCACCTCAACCCTGTCACTGGAAGATCACATTGCCAGTGGCTGGGTAGTTGTTTTTGATGACGTTACCAACCTGGTCACCGCAGAACGCGACGCAGCGTGGGGAGAAGTTGCACGTCGGCTTGCGCACGAAATTAAAAACCCCCTTACACCAATAGGACTGTCGGCTGAACGAATTCGCAGAAAATATCTGCATAAATTGCCGGAAGCAGAACGCGAAGCGCTGGACCGCTCTACCCGCACCATCGCAGAACAGGTGCAGACCTTAAAACGCATGGTTGATGCCTTTGCTAGTTATGCACGCTCGGAACGCCTGAATTTGCGAACTGCAGACCTGAATCGCCTGATTGAAGACGTGGTTGAATTACACCGTGAACCCGAGAACCCAATCTCCTTTACACTGCAGCTTGAGACAGCATTGAAACCCATGCTGTTTGATCAGGATGGCATACGACAAGTGTTGAATAATATTATTGGAAATGCCTGCGAAGCGTTAAATGGAACACCCGGTGCAATCATTTCAATTTGCTCGCAGCTGGAAACTCAACATGAACAACCCGGTGTGAGCGTAACCGTTCAGGACAATGGCCACGGGTTCGAGCCTCAAATTATTGATAGAGTATTTGAACCCTATATCACCAGCAAGACACACGGAACCGGGCTGGGGATGGCGATCGTCAAACGAATTACCCAGGCACACGGTGGCTTTGTTATAGCCAGCAACCTGGAACAGGGCGGCGGATGCGTTAAGATCTGGTTACCTAAATCGATCTCTGACAAGCCGGACAAAAGTCCACTCGAAATATCATGAGCCAATCACATATACTCATCGTCGACGACGAACACAGCATTCGCGATACTCTGCAGGACATTCTTGAAGACGAAGGTTACAACATTACAACCGCGGCCAATGCCGAACTCGCGCGTGCCGCGCTCAAAGCGGGGGAGTTTGATCTTATTCTGCTTGATATCTGGATGCCGGATGTGGATGGAATCACCCTGCTAAAAGAAATACGCCAGCAGGGTAGCCGCTGCCCGGTTGTAATGATCTCGGGCCATGGAACGGTGGAGACTGCCGTTGAAGCTATCCAGCATGGCGCCTACGACTACCTTGAAAAGCCGCTTACCACCGCCAAACTACTGGTCACGCTGAACCGAGCCTTACAAAGTGGTGAACAGGCAAAACAGATTATACAACTCAAGGATCAATTCGAACCGGTATCCAGTCTCGTTGGGCACAGCCAGATAATGGCCCAGCTTCGACATAAAGTACAAAGGGTTGGCCAAACGCAGAGCTGGGTCATGATTACCGGCCCCGCTGGCAGTGGCAAAGATGTGGTTGCCCGCGCCTTGCACCAGGCGAGTTCGCGAAAAAGCGCTCCATTCGTTAAGGTTAGCCTGGCGGCCATCCCTCCTCAAAACATCGCCCGCCGACTTTTTGGTTCTAATGAATCTGGCACCACACAGTTAGGTTGTTTTGAACAGGCTAAAGGCGGCATTTTATATCTGGATGAAATCGGTGACCTGGATAGTGATACCCAAACAAAACTACTAAGCGCCTTGCAGGCCGGTCGCTTTATGCGCGTTGGCGGGCAAAATGCCGTAAAAATGGATGTGCGCATCGTAAGCAGCACCTCTTACCCACTGGATAAGTTGGTCAGCTCAAAGGGTTTTCGCGAGGATCTATTTTATCGGCTCAATGTGATGCCGATCAAAGTCCCACCCCTGCGTGCTTACCTGGACGATATTCCGAGCCTCGCAGGGTACTATATTGATCGTTTTGTACAAATAGAAAAATTGCCCTATCGTGAACTAACAACAGCTGCAACCAACCGCTTGCGCCAGCATTCCTGGCCTGGAAATGTGCGTGAATTGATCAACAGCTTACAACAATTACTCATAACGGGCGGTGAAACTGCAATAAGCGTGGATGATATTGACGATGTATTAAGCAGTGATGGCTCCAGCACCCACCTTAAAAATACCGATGATGGCGTCAGCACCCCAGCCTATCTTGATGCTGACCTGCGCCAGGCTCGTGATGCTTTTGAAAAAATGTACTTTGAACATCACTTAAATACACTAAGCGGCAATGTCTCGGCACTTGCCAAAGTATCCGGGCTGGAGCGCACTCACCTATATCGAAAGTTCAAGGCATTAAATATCAATCCTAAGGACTGGAAATGAGCCATGGCAATATCCATATCATAGGTTGCGGCGATATAGGGCAACGCGTCGCAGCGTTGTATCTGAATATAAATACACGCGTAGAGGCATGGGTCAAAAGCGAAGATTCATACCGTGCTTGCCAGCGTATGGGATTAAAAACGCATTGTATTGATCTTGACCAGCGCGCTGATTTCAAGCTGAAAAGCACCCAGAACCAGATATTATATACCGTTGCTCCACCCCCCCACGGCAACACAGACACCCGCCTTGAAAATTGCCTTTTGCGCCTGAATGCGGATACGGTCAGCAAGTTTGTACTGATCAGTACCACCGGTGTATACGGCGACTGCGGAGGGCGCTGGGTGGACGAGGCTACCCCCATCAACCCCAGTGTTGATCGCGCTCTGCGCAGGGCCCACGCTGAAGCCTGTTTGCAGGCCTGGGCCGATCATCACTCTGTGGATTACGTGATACTACGCGTGCCGGGAATCTATGCAAAGGATCGCCTGCCCCTCGAACGACTCAAAGCCAACATCCCGGTAGTGGCGCATGAACAAGCGCCCTGGACCAATCGTATACACGCCGATGATCTGGCCAGCATCTGCTTTAGCGCGCTCAACAGCCAGCTTGCGCATGAAATCATTAATGTTGCTGATGACGCACCCAGCAGCATGACAGAATATTTTTTTGCAGTTGCCGATTTTGCCGGCCTGCCCCGGCCACGTGAAATTAGCCTGGAAGAAGCCCGGCGTACGCTGAGCCCCGGCATGTTAAGTTACCTTGCCGAATCAAGGCGTATCCGCAACACCAGGATGAAGAAATTGTTGAATATAAACCTGCGGCACCCAGACCTGAAACAGGGGCTTTTTTCCGGCAACTAAACGCCCGCAATGGCCGTTTTATTCGCGTCCATAAGCGTCATCGAAGCGAATAATATCATCTTCGCCTAAATAGCTTCCTGACTGGATCTCTATGATTTCGAGCGATATCGAACCTGGGTTTTCCAGGCAGTGTTTAACGCCAAGGGGAATAAAAGTAGATTGATTCTCTTCAAGCATAAACACCTCATCGCCTCTGGTTACTCGCGCCGTGCCTCGCACTACTACCCAGTGCTCTGCCCGATGATGGTGCATCTGCAACGATAGAGTCGCACCAGGCTTGACCACAATCCTTTTCACCTGGAACCGCTCCCCTACGTCTACGCAATCATAGTTTCCCCACGGCCTGTATACTTTGCGGTGGGTGACGGTGCGAAGGCAATTTTTGCTTTCCAGTTGATTTACAATTTCTTTAACCTGCTGGCTCTGGTTCTTTGCAGCAACCAGTACGGCATCCGCCGTTTCCACAACAATGACATCCTCCAGACCCACGGTAGCAATCAATTTTCCTGATGAGTATAGATAACTGCCGCGAGTTTCCAGCGGTAAGGTTTCACCTATGCTCACGTTTCCATGAGCATCTTTGTCGCAAGCATCCCATAGCGAGGACCATGACCCTACATCGCTCCAGCCGGCATCAAGAGATATCACAACGGCGTTCCGCGTCTTTTCCATCACCGCATAATCGATCGATTTCGAGGGGGATGCCGAAAATTCCGCTTTGTGCAGCCGAGTAAAATCCAGGTCATGAAGCGCGGCTTTCAGGGCCTTTTGACAGGCGATTAACATATCCGGCTCACGAAGTTTAAGCTCATTCAGATAGGTCTGCGCCTGGAACATAAACATGCCGCTATTCCACAAATATTCGCTGCTTTTGACATATTCTAGCGCGGTCGCCTGATCCGGCTTTTCTACAAATGCCTTAACCTTAGACGCCAGACCGTCTGGTGTTTTTTTGCTTTTTTGAATATAACCATAACCTGTTTCGGGCGCACCGGGCACGATGCCAAACGTCACCAGTTGTTTCGTTTGAGCTAACTCAAATCCGTCGCTAACCGCCGCTTCAAGCACTGCCACATCTTGAATAATGTGATCCGATGGCAGCACCAGTAATACAGGATTATCATACTGCTTTAATGCCTCCAGTGCGGCTACCGCTACCGCCGGCGCCGTATTTTTACCCACCGGCTCCAGGATAATTGACTGTGTAGTTTGCCCGATGGCTTGCATTTGTTCAGCCACCAGAAATCGATGCTCCTCGTTGCAAACAATAATCGGATCCACAATCGCAGGGATCTGCGCCACCCGGCTGACGGTTTCCTGCAGCAGGGTATTATCCCCTACCAGCGGTAAAAATTGCTTGGGAAATTGTCGTCGGGATAACGGCCATAAGCGGGATCCCGATCCACCGGACAGCACGACCGGGATCAATGCTGTGTCATTTTTTTTAATCATAGCAGCGCGTTAAAAAATTATAATAAAACGACTAGAAAAAAGTTGAGCTCTGCATACCGGGTACCCGTAAAAATCCGCTCTAATTCTGTTAACTTGACCTATCTTACAATATCCGAGGGTCGTACGGGCTATCCATAACCGTTAAATTTGAGCCTTCCCTACTGTCGGGCATATTAATTCATCTTTTACTGATGCGCTAAAAACGTGAGGATAACATCATCAAGCCAACGCCGGGGTTTCAGGCGCCCTTCAATAAATCCGACATGCCCGCCATTTTCAGATAACAGCATTTGTACGCTACCCGGTAACTCAGTCGTACGGGGAATACACTTATCAGGCAAAAACGGATCATCGGCGGCATGAATTATCAGGCAGGGTTTTCGAATACCCGAAAGGTATTGTCGCGAACTGCTGCGCGCATAGTAATCCAAGGCACCACCAAAACCATTCAAGGCAGCCGTAACGTATTCGTCAAACAGTAGAAAGGAATTGAGCGTCGATGCTCTGACCTGAATCGGCGACGGGCGATTTTTAAATTTATCCTCGAACCGTTGGATTAAGCGATCAATCAGATGCTTTTGATATATGCGAGACAAACCCGCGTCAAGCTTCGTACAAGCCGCATGTAAATCAAATGGAGCGGATACTGCAATCGCTCTTTCTACTCTGGCTGCATCGCCCTGCTCTCCCAGATACTTAAGCAGCGCATTCGCTCCCAGCGAATACCCTACTGCGGCATAGATCACCCTACCTGTGCATTTCTCGATATACGCCATCACCTCGCCCATATCCCCGGTTTCACCGGAATGGTAACTGCGATCGAGGCGGTTGTGCTCTGCGGAGCAACCGCGGTGAAACATGAAGACAACTCTGAAACCGGCCTTTTCCAGCGCCCACACGGCACTACGTACATAGTGTGAATCATCACTGCCCTCGAGGCCGTGCAAAACCAGCACCACAGGTTGATTTACCGTCGTTTCCCCATACCAGATAAGATCGATAAAATCACCGTCCTGCAACTCGACCCGATCTGAAATACCCGCTCGTTTTCGGGCTTTAAACCAGGTAGCCGCAATCGTCTGTGCGTGGGGGTTTTTTAGCCACCAGCAGGGCTTAAAAGGGGCGATGGGGACATTCATATTTAAACCGTATTGTGGACGGCGCGCTTGTTTTATACGCAAACCGCCTCATGAAGAATTAACCAGCAGGTATCATCCATTCAACAGAAATTTTATCACCCATACATTACCGGGAAAACATTATGTATTATTTTTCAACGCGCCTGCAAGGCGATATTAAGCTCATCGAACAACAGCTTGTCGAAGCACTACAAGCAGAGGGATTTGGCATTCTATCCGAAATTGATGTTCAGGCCACGCTCAAGAAGAAGCTGGATGTCGACGGTCGTTATTATAAAATCCTCGGCGCCTGCAATCCGCCATTGGCTCACCAGGCACTAACTGACGAACCTGACATAGGCTTGTTACTGCCCTGTAATGTGGTGGTACGCGAAGAAGAGGATAAATCGGTGATTGTTGCGTTTATGGATCCGGCCGCAGTATTCACCCTGGTGGAGCGGGAAGATGTGGCCCCACTGGCTGAAGAGGTTCGATCACGTCTTAAACGCGTCAGGAAATCACTGGGCGGTGAATTTATTAACTAATCACCAATAAAGAACGCCTCTACAAACCCAGTTTTTCAGCGACAAAATCGGCATCTTTATCACCACGCCCTGAAAGATTGATCAAGATAGACTGGTCTTTGTCCATTGATCCTGCAACGCGCATGGCGTAAGCAACCGCGTGCGCGCTTTCCAGCGCCGGGATAATACCTTCAAGACGAGACAGGGTCATAAATGCATCCAGGCATTCTTTGTCATCGGCGGTTTCATACTGAACACGCTTTATGTCTTTTAAATAGCAGTGTTGCGGACCCACGCCCGGGTAATCCAGACCAGAGGCGATTGAGTACACTGGCAAGGGGTTACCTTCTTCATCCTGCAAGTTGTAACATTCAAATCCGTGGATTGCGCCTTTACTACCCAGCGTAAGCGTTGCCGCATTATCAGGGGTATCCAGTCCCAGACCTGCGGGCTCGACACCGACCATCTTAACCGTTTCATCTTCCAGGAAAGCCGTGAACAAACCCATGGCATTTGACCCCCCCCCAATGCAGGCGATGACGACGTCAGGTAACTTGCCTTGCTTATCCAGAAACTGAGCACGGGCTTCAATCCCGACTATGCTCTGAAAATCGCGCACCATCTTTGGAAACGGGTGCGGGCCTACAACGGAACCGATAGCATAAAATGAATTCACCGGGTCTTTTAAATATTCTTCAAACGCACTGTCAACCGCATCTTTCAGTGTTCGAGTGCCCCGACTGACTGGAACCAGTTTACAACCCAGGATTTTCATCTTGGTCACATTGGGGTGTTCCTTTACAATATCGATCTCGCCCATGTGAATTTCGCACTCGATGCCCACCAGCGCGCACGCCGTTGCCAGAGCAACCCCGTGCTGGCCCGCGCCAGTTTCTGCCAGAACTTTGGTTTTGCCCATGTGCCTGGCCAGCAAAGCTTCGCCCAGGCAATGGTTGATCTTATGCGCACCAGTATGGTTTAAATCTTCCCGCTTCAAAAATATACCTGCGCCGCCGGCTTGTTCGCTTAAGCGGCGGGCAAAATAAATCGGGCTCGGGCGCCCGGTATAATCTGCATTCAATGTTGCCAGTTCCTGCTTGAATTCATCGGTTTTCCGAACTTGCTCGTAGGCATCATTGATATCATCCATGATCTCTTTTAACTGCGGCGGGATAATCTGGCCGCCGTACTCTCCAAAATAACCGTTTTCATCCGGCATGGGGGCAAAATCGTAAGGCATATTTTTTCTCCTGTATACGGTGTCTATATTATTGGCAAACTTTCAGGCACGCTTTGGACAAGCCTAAAGTATCAGCTTATCATTCGCACTCCATTGACGGAAATCAATTTTATCCAGAAAATACCCGAACGGGCAATACCTCATACAACGGACGTACCATTCTCTACCGTTGAAGAGGGATGTAACAATATGGTGCGGTTTTTCTCACACACGCCAGCCAATACCAGCACCTCTGATTTCACACCCGCCACACGCATTGGTGGGAAATTCATCACGGCTGAAACCTGTTTACCTACCAGGTCTCGCGGCTGATAATTTTCGGTCAGTTGTGCGGAAGTCGTCTTGATGCCAATTTTTTCACCAAAATCCACACGCAGCACATAAGCAGGATTCCTCGCTTTTTTATTTAGATGCACCTCCAGGATGGTGCCGATTTTTATATCAACTTTCTGGAAGTCTTCGAAGCTTATAGAACTGTTTGTCATTTTGGGTAATATTGCGGGGCTAAACTTGGAAATTTAGCAGAGATGGACCTTCGGGGCGCATCGTGTAACTCACTTAGCCATTCACAAGCGATATTAACAACAAGACCCGCTTCCCGCTACTGAGTCTTCGGCCACATCAACATCGTATGGCAGTGATAACCCGCCGCCTTCAAAAATACCGAAATGCGTTTGCTCGTTTCCATGAAATTCAAAATGTGGCGCCAGGCGGCTCTCTTTAAGCATACGAAAAGTATTGCCGCACACCCGAGACATTTTCCCGGCTTTGATCAGGTGGTGTTTATCGAGCAAATAGGTTTCTTCCTGAATCGCGATAGTGCCTTTGTACACCACCGCCTGCCCGTAGTCCTCGCAGGCTGGTTCAAGACCATCCATTTTCCACAAACGGTAGGTAGCTGAAAAAAAACCAATGTGGCCAACTTTTTTTTTAATTTCTGCGTTTTCTATACTCAGCGGTCGATTTTCAACCAGGCGGGGATCTGTAAAACCACAGCATTTTGCCAAATTTTGGAAATCATTCCAGTATAACGCCCCCGACAGGCACTCGCCATACAGAACGGGGTCATTGACCAACGCTTTGGGAACGCGCCGGTCTGAATAGACATCGGAAAAATAAAATTCACCCCCCGGTTTTAACACTCTGAATACCTCATTCAATACTGCCGCTTTGTCAGTCGAAAGATTGATTACACAATTTGAAATAACAATATCAAAACTATTATCCGCCAGGTTCAGTTCATCCAGTCTTTCAATATAGCCTTTTTTGAATTCTACATTTGATTTAACGTAGCCAAATTGTTTGCGGTGCCACTCGATATGCTCGTTGGCAACCGCAAGTTGTGCGTCGGTCATATCTACGCCGAGCACATAACCATTCTCCCCAACCAGTTGTGCAAGCATGTAGCAATCACGACCTGAACCCGAGCCCAGATCCAGAATGCGCATACCTTTTAATTCCTCGGGCGCTACCAGACCACAGCCGTAATACTTTTCCGATACCTGGTCATGAATATTGGCCATCGCAGTTTTCAAAAAGTCCGGTATATCACCAGGCGTACAACAGGCGTTGGTTTTTAGATCTTCGCTGCTCTGCAGAAAATCTCCGTAATAGTCTTTTACTTCTTGCGTAATGTTTTTCATATTAAATTTGTTCTGTGTTTACTAAAATTGCGGCTTTAAAAACAGCAAGCCGGGCGCCAGCATCAAACTGATAGAGCCAGTGGATGCGTTTCGCTTGCCACCCTGCATACGGGTACATCTGAGACCACTATCAATCGCGAAAGTTTATTGCATTTCGTCACGCATTTCCCCGATCATTTCACCCAGACGCTTAACACCCTGATCGGCTGCATCCGTCCAGATGAAGCCGGTACACAAACGCAGGAAATGGGTGTACTGGTCGGATACCGAAAACATCATACCCGGTGCAATGCTGATTTTTTCCTGCATTGCGCGCTCGGCCAGTGCCAGAGTATCGAGATTAAACGGCAATTGAACCCAGAGTACAAATCCGCCTTCAGGGTGGCTGATACGCGTTTCCGCTGGAAAATGCCGCGCGATTGACTGACGTAGTGTATAGATTTGCTGCTTAAACGTCTGGCGCAGCTTTCTCAAGTGCCGCTGGTAGGCTCCCGAATGCATATAATGCGCGATGGCCATCTGCGGCAGTGTACTGGTTGCTGCGCTAGTCAGGCGCTTGTGTTTTATGACTGCGTTTTTATATTTGCCCGGTATCACCCAACCAATCCGAAACCCCGGCGCCAGGGTTTTTGAAAAAGAATTACACGAT
>PVMS01044649.1_pt1 | contig 20406 bp, 15 predicted proteins | sample 1853461 | NCBI WGS metagenome assembly PVMS01 (sample SAMN08582032, study PRJNA380276) | Marine sediment metagenome, whole genome shotgun sequencing project. | isolation source: ocean sediment barecode stripped | collected 2017 | reverse complement strand
CGATGTCGTGTATGAGCAACCTGAGAGATGTTCTTCAACTGGTCATTGATGGTTTCGATGATGGCTCGCTTGCGAAGCAGAATCTTGTCTATCAGGGGCATCAGGCGATTCTTCATGTTTTTGCGAATCGGCGTAATCAGTTGAACACCTTGTTCAAAGAGTTGGTTAAACAGGGGCTGCGAGATGTAGCCTTTATCGCCAAACAGTTTGCCCCACAGCTTCTTGGCCATATGGGGTACAGGCTTGCGGTCATCCACGTTGCCAGGTGTCAAGAAAAAGGTGTTCAACTCACCCTGGTCGTTAACGATGAGATGCAGCTTGAAACCATAGAATCAAACTTCGCTCAACGACAAGGTTGGCTTCGGCCCACGTTTGCCTCTGGACTGGCCAATCCTTTGCTGTTCCGAATACTGTTCATACACGAGGCAGAAATCATCGACATTACAGAATAATGCGAGTAGACTCATTGTGGAGACCTTCCTTTGGTGAACTGTGAATGATTGATCTCACCCACATAATCAAAGCGAAGGTGTCCTTTTTAGTCAAAATAACTCCGAACTCAGATTATATAAAAAAACTCGATACTAAAAACGAATCCAGCCCAATATTCACATCCTACTCAGGATGGATATTCTGGTTCACATGGAAAATGTTTTCTGGATCATACTTGGCCTTAATCTGCGTCAGTCGCGGGTAGTTGTCACGATAAGCGGCCTGGACTCGCTCCTGTCCCTCTTCCATAATCATGTTGACATAAGCTCCACCAGAAGAATGAGGATGCAGGTCATTCCAATAGTCGTTCGCCCATTTGATCGTGCGCTCGTTGTCTGCCGGGTCAGGGCTAACGCCAATGATAGCTTGAGAGAAATTGGCATCGCGATAGCTCCAGGGGGTGTCACTCTTACCTACCCGGTGGGCTGTGCCATTGATTGGGTAGATATGAGTGGCCGAATGGACCGAAGGCAACTGAGAACCATGCTGAACGTTGAGGGACATGGCTTCTTCGTTTAGCTCGTTGAAGAAGTCGGCCTTCCAATACCACTGCAAGCCTGGTACGTAGATGGGGTCAAACATGGAGTTTAAGGCCGGCATTGGAATTGGCCCGCAGAAGTCGATGGCCGCCGGAGCCACGGCACGGATAGGCTCAAAAACCTTCTCAGCATTGGCCAGATCACCGGTGTAGCACCACATGACGGCGCACATATTCTTTAGATGGTATTCCTCCGGAAAGGGCGGTCCGGGAGGCACGATGTGAAAGGAAAAAAACCCGCCCAAATCCTGCTGGTCGGAGAGGATAATGTCCTTCCACATTCTCATAACTTTGTCGGCATATTCCAGGGGCCAGAATATGGGGCCTGCGTAAACAGTGCTTACCGGCTGGCATTGGAAGAGGAACGAGGTAACCACGCCGAAATTCCCGCCACCGCCACGCAGAGCCCAGAACAGGTCAGTATTCTCTTCTGCGCTGGCCGTGACAAAGCGGCCGTCGGCCAGGACCACATCGGCCGCCAGCAAGTTGTCGATGGTCAAGCCATGCCTCCGGGTCAGGTACCCTATACCGCCACCCAAGGTCAGCCCGCCGACGCCGGTGGTGGAAATGAAGCCCGTAGGTACGGCCAGGCCGAATACATGAGTGGCATGGTAAACGTCACCCCAGGTACAGCCACCTTCAACCCGAACGGTACTCGTCCCTGGATCGACTCGTACGCCGTTCATCTGTGACAGGTCGATGACCAGGCCTCCATCCACTAAACCCAGACCGGGGCCACTGTGACCGCCGCCGCGAATAGCCAATTCTATATTGTGACTACGGCCGAAATTCACAGCACTGATCACATCTGCCACGTCCCGGCATTGGGCAATCAGGGCCGGACGTTTATCGATCATAGCGTTAAACAATGAGCGTGCTTCATCGTAATCATCGTCCCCTGGTGCGAGCAACGTGCCCTGCAATGCTGTGCCGAACTCTTGTACTTCTAACTCTGTCATCATGTTAATCCTCCGTATCTACTCGGTTTATCTAAACAATCATCTGATAACCACTCTGCACTGTTGTCCATATGGGACCGCTGAAGAATACAGTTGTGATTAACGATGCTAATTGACTCACCGGAGAAATTTATCCAACGGTCTCGTTGGGAATGACGGCAACCTCTTAAGCTCGACCGACTAAGCCCACTTCGCGATCAGGATCTTCGCCGCAATCGGTTCAACTGCCGAACAGCCTTCTTGTTTTTGATGGATGTTTTTCTCCAGGGTAGGTTGGCGGACAAGGGTCTGAACTGGATAGAATCAATATAGCAACAATCCTGCTTTCCGGCAACAAATTTGTCTGTTTGTTCAATAAATCCAAATTCCGTCTTCACTTTTTCCGTAAGGGCTGCTTCCTGGGTCATGTTTTTCGCATTTACAATGTCATGTTCAAAAGAAATGGGACGCGGATTTTCACAGAGTACACGGATTAAGAATGGATGACTTCTGGTGCTGGTTGTTTTCATTTATTGTCGGTATGCGTAAGCGCATCAGCTCTGGATCGGCAAAGATAAGGTCCGGCCTATCGCCGAGATCAGTCAGGGTGATATTTATCCGCCGGAAAATGCTCAACTGTCTGTGATGTTGGATAACGATGGTATCCTTTGCAAAGATCAACGAAGTACATAATGGGGGATAGAGCCGGGCGTGTCAACTGGGGATTGGCAGCTGGCGGCTGAGGATCGGGGATTGGGGGACTGGCGGCTGTCGATTGAAAGCTAACGGCGCAGGTGAAGTACTGGATTTTGTACCAAATTTCAACTGAAAATCGTATCTTTCCATATGCTAATATTCCGTGGGAAGGAGTGCAGTTGTCGCTGACCTATCGGCTTCAGTGATGATCCAGATACGTCCGGCGGTAGAATTGTAAGCCGACAAGATGCGAAATCCCTTCTTCACCGAAAAGTCGGTCTCCTTCCAATCCTCTTGAGATTGGGGTCTGTTGGTATCGTTACCGAAGGTACTGTTGGGGTTGGAGTCGAGGTAGTAGTTGGAGTCGCTGTATTAGTAACCTGCGTTCGACATTAAATGAGGGTCGGCAACAAGGCCAAGTCCTCCCTTGATAAATTGAGTGATGGCTTTTTGGTGTGGTGTGTATAAGCAATTAACCCAGCAACGAGATTCACCAGGAAATTATTGACACCGCGATGTCGTGTATGAGCAACCTGAGAGATGTTCTTCAACTGGTCGTTGATGGTTTCGATGATAGCTCGCTGGCGAAGCAAAATACAGAATAATGCGAGTAGACTCATTGTAGAGACCTTCCTTTGGTGAACTGTGAATGATTGATCTCACTCACATAATCAAAGCGGAGGTGTCCTTTTTAGTCAAAATAACTCCGAACTCAGGTTAATATTAGGATTGCCCATTATTGCATGAGTCTTGGTTTCTAAACAACCATCCGGACCTATTGGCAGGTCGTCCATGGCCAAACGAGTATTTCCCGTCAGCTTCATGGCCAGACAGTGCAAAATGAGTTACTTATTGTCCCTGAAAAATCAGTACAACGGATAATAAGCAAAGAGTAAAGGAAATAGCTGGCTTGCCCCCGGGTTAATCAGAAAAAAGAATCCATCAGTTCAAGCTATCATCTGTGAAGGAGATTTAGTTATGCCTTTAATTTCGATCGCCGTTTTTTTTGCCCTCTTTCGAGAATTATGGAATCTGTTCCGGCAGCCTAAATACCGTTCCCTTCTTCTTTGGGTGCTGTTCACACTGGCGGCCGGAACGATATTTTATAGTACTGTAGAGGGCTGGAGTCTGTTGGACTCGCTTTATTTTTGTGTGGTCACCCTGGGGACAGTGGGTTTTGGCGATCTGGTGCCTATAACCACCGCCGGTAGGGCCTTCACGATCGTGTACATTTTATTTGGATTAAGTATATTGGCGGCCTTTCTCAATATGCTGGCTTTAGAGCGACGATTCATAGACCGTCGGCGAGTTGAAAAGCATAACGAACAAGAATCCTAAGTGACGAGTCACGTCGGGTAAGAGATAAAATGCCCTGTTCAGCTCCCAAATGAAGAATGACTTACAAGTGTTTAATCAATCTGATCGATCTTTCATCGTGGACCATAGCAAGTATGGAGAGATCTTTGGCATTAGCGGTCAGGCAGAATCAGGGTTGTCATCGGCCGATCCGGATGGTTCTCGTTCCCCGCTATTATTGAAAGGTTCGCTCAATACGGCCGCATTGGCATCCAGGGCCAGGGCTCGGTCGAAGAAGCGGACCGCCCCTGGCGCATCTCCCTGGCGATTGGCTTCATCGCCCGCTTTTTCCAGGTAGTGGATGGCCTTAGCCGGATCATCGGCTTGTTCCCAATGATAGGCTAAAAGCGCATAACTTTGAGCCGCATGACCCTTGATAGTATCGTCATACCATTCGGCCGCCGCCCGGTGCAAGGCGCGTCGCTGGGCGAACAGCATCAGGCCATAAACATTTTCCTGGGTTAAAATCTCGGTGAAGCTGAAGCGGGCCTCAGGACCCTCCGATTGTCGGGTAATCAGCCCAAACTTCTGCAATAGTCGTAGATCCTCGACCAACTCCTGCTTCTGACCTTCGGCTGGATAGATAGCCTCTAGTACCTGCCGGTCAAACTCGCGGCCGATGACGCTAGCCACCTTTAGGGTCATTTGCGCGCCTGGAGGGAGGCTGTCGATCCTGTTTTTGATCAGATCTTGGATGGATTCGGAGGAGAAGAGTATTTCCAGGTCAGTCTCAGGGGCCAACAGACAATCCGCCCCCTTGACTGTAAGTAAGCCCTGATCTAACAAACTATCAAGTAATTGCTGGCTAAATAAGGGCTGGCCGGCCGTTTTTTGCCAGAGCAACTCGACAAGGGGTTCTGGTATGATGATTCCGCCTAAGCGATCGCTGACCAGCCGGCGCAAGTCGCCAATAGATAAGCCAGCCAAACGGAGGTGGGCCAGCATAGGTGAACGTTGCAGTTGCTGGTAAGCTTCAGGCTGGTGGGCTACGGGACGGACGGCCAGAAGCAATAAGATTGGCCTGATGCGCCGGCTAATGGCCAAAGTAAGGGCCCAGGAAGCAGGATCAAGCCATTGGGCATCTTCCAAGATAAAAAGACCGGCCGCGCTTATGGCCACTCGCTGGAGCACTTGTATGGCCATCTCATGAGTTTTATGGGTGCGGGCCGGTCCGCTTATCTTGGCCGTGATCTCATTGTCGGGCATGGCTAAGGAGAGGATTGGATTGAGCAGGGGCGCCAGTTCAGCTAAGTCTGGCCAGTTGTTTAAGCTGGCTTGGACCTGTCCGATCTGCATTTCATATGGTGCCGATTCATCAAGTGCCAATAGGCGGCGGAAAATTGGTTGCCAAGCGGCGAACGATCTGGCTGGCTCTATCTGCTGGCCACGACCTAAATAAATCGGATGCCCGGCCGCACTGGCCTGCCGGTAGAAATCGTCTACAAGCCGTGATTTACCCATGCCCGGCGGCCCTTCGATGATGATTAGCCGGCTGCCACCCTCTCTGAATTCGGACAAGCTGGAGGTTAACAAAGCCCTTTCCGCAGTCCGGCCTATAAGGTGCTCAGATCGGATGCCGGAGCGGATGCGAACTTCGAGTGGGCGATAGGCGGTCACCGTCTCCATCCGGCCTTTAATGGCGATAGGCGGCAAGATTTCATAGGAGAAGCGATCCTTGGTGGCCTGGTAGACGGTCTCGTCGCACAAAATACCGCCGGCCGCAGCTGACATCAGCCGGGCGGCTAGATTGGTCTTGTTACCCAGAATGCCATAGGTTTGGCGATCCGGGCTGCCATAGGTGCCAACCCGCATTTGACCGCTGGCAAGGCCTAGCTGAATGTCGCCAATGAAGTTCAAATCTTCTGGCGGAGATGCCAGCAGCAAAGCGGCCGACACGGCACGAGCCGGATCATCGTCGTGAGCTACTGGAGCGCCGAAGGCGGCGTATAGGTAACTACCTTTGTCCCCGGTGGTCACCTGAATGATATTGCCCTCATAGTGAGCGATGGTGGATTGAACCCAGCGGAAGAAACGATCCAATTTGACGCCTGCCTGATCGTCCTCGTCATAGTCGGGTCCCTGAAAATGAAGGAATAAGGCCGCGGCCGAGCGCAATTCAGACAAATATTGGTTCTGACCAGCTTGTTGTTGGCGGAAGACGGCCGGTAATAACCAGGGCTTGATCTGCTCTGTGGTTAGGGCATCAGTTCTTAGTTTGGGCCATGGTGATGGGGAGACATCTGTCAATAATCCAGCTACCTGGGCGAAGGATTCAGCGACGGATTCGTCGGTAAGCCGGGCAGTCACCTTTAATGAGTCGCCGATAGCCAGGTCTACCGTTTCATGAACCAGTACCTGGCCCTGACTGGCCAATTTGTCTCCCTTGGCCATCTGATCTAATAGATAACCGGCTAAGACTTCTATCTGCTGGCCATCTGCCTGGCCGAGTAAGAAGCGACGCACCGGTCCGGCAGCTACAGAAGCCTTGATGGCAAAATTAATTGTCGTGCCGGCGGCTTCGACTGAGGAAAATTGGCGGATGCGTTCTTGCATGGCTAAAGCGGCGGCCGTCGCCTGCAGGCTAGCCTGTTTCAGATCTAGCTCATCCCCGCCGTCAAACCAGCAAGTGATGGCATCGCCACTAAAAGCGATGACACTGCCGCCGAAACGATGAACCTCTGCGATCAGGGCGCTATAAACCCGATTCAAATGGCGAACCAGCTCCTCGGCGCCCCGTCGCCGTCCCAACTCCTGGGCCAGAGCAGCCGTAAGCGGAGTGAAGCCGGAGATGTCGGCAAAGACAACTGCCCCGCTGGTCCGTTCAGGCAAATCCTGGCCAAGGACCAGGGCCTGGCGGCGGTCCATGGGAATATAGGCAGCCAGACTTTCGCGGGCTGCTTTTTCTTGTTCTTCTACATCCAGCTGTAATTGCTGCAACTGTTGCCGTAACCGCTGTTCCCGGGCATGCACCTCCTGAGCCATTCGCTGAAAAATACGGGCCAGGTTACCTAGAGCATCCGGCCGCTGGGCGACCCGGTCCAAGCTGCTGGTCTGAAAGCTGTTGGTTTGTATAGCTTGAGCCGCCCCGGTTAGCCTTTCTACCTGTTCAAGGTATTCTACTTCCTGGTCGCGCAAACGTTTTTTCTCCAGGCCGGCCCTCAGACGAGCCTCGAGCAGAACAGGGTCGAAGGGCTTGGGTAGATAATCGTCGGCGCCCAGTTCGATGCCTCTGGCTATACTATTGATGTCGTTCATGGCTGAAATGACAACCACCGGAATATCCTGCCAGCGCTGATCGTCTTTTAGCCGGACCAGCACCTCAAAGCCGTCCATCACAGGCATCATGATGTCCAGAAGGATCATATCAGGCGCCTCGGCCGCTACCTGTTCCAGCGCCTCTTGCCCATTGGCGGCACTGACTGTTGCGTAGCCCAGATCTTCTAACTCTTGTTCTAAATAGTCGACGTTGTAGGGTTCGTCGTCGACAATCAGAATCTTTGGCTGCCCGGCCATAGCCCGGCCTCCTTCCTAGCCCAGATAATGCTCTAACTTGTCGAATAAAAGATCGTCGTCTAGTGGTTTTGTCAGGTAGTCATCGCAACCGGCCGCCAAGGCTTTTTCAGCGTCGCCGCTCATCACATGGGCCGAGAGGCCAATGATCAGCACTTGGCTCAGGGCTGGAATTGCTTTAATGCGCCGGGTCGCTTCGTAGCCGTCCATCACCGGTAACGACATATCCATCAATATCAGATCGGGCAGCGTCTGTTGGGCCAATCGCAGGCCCTGTTCTCCATCAGAGGCCGTCACCAATTCATACTCATCCTCCAATAATTGGATAAGCAGATCGATGTTTAGTTCGTTATCTTCGACGATCAAGATCTTTTTCATACAGTCGATTCCTTCGACGAAGATGCCAGAGCTTTTTGCAGCTCGGTTACCAGGGTCTCGGCCGCCAGGCCCTGCTTTTGGATAATCTGGCTGGCGCTCTCTTGGAGAAGGGTCGCTTCGCTGGCCGATAGGGACTTGGCCGTTAAAACGATTACCGGAATATCCCGGTAGCTTTCCTCCTGTTGCAAGCGGCTCAGCACTTCGAAGCCGTCCAGCTGGGGCATCATCAAATCCAATAGAATGACGTCGGGTATCTGGCGCTTGATACTATCCAGGGCCGCCAGGCCGTCGCCGGCCGTGCTTACCTGATAAGGGGCATCGACCAACAATTGTTTTATCATATCGGCTACTTGGGGGTCGTCGTCTACTATCAACAAATGTTTGGGAAGCGAATCACCATTGGCCTCGGCCAGACGCTTCAGAGCTGCCAGTACAGCCTCTTCGTCCAGTGGTTTTACCAGGTAGTCGGCTGCCCCAAGCTCATAACCCAGCGCTTTTTTATCCACAATCGTCAGCAAGATAACGGGAATATCCCGCGTAGCCGGATCGTTTTTTAGCTCGTGTAACACTTGCCAGCCGTCTTTATGGGGCATCATGATATCCAGAGTAATGACGATAGGGTTAAGGTCCTTGGCTTTCTGAAGTCCTTCATCGCCGCTGTTGGCTCCGACGACCTGATAACCAGCCTCGCCCAAATTTTCGGTCAATAGATAAATCACGTCTGGATTGTCGTCGATGGCTAGCACGATGCGTTGCTCGGAACTGATTTCTACTTGGCCGGGCAGGCTTTCGATCTGGCCCGTTGCCCGAAGGATCTCGCTCTGGCCATAGTTGAATGGTAAGGTGAGGGTAAATATCGTGCCCTGGTCCCCGACGCTGGCGGCCGACAGGCCACCTCCTAATAGACGGGCCAGCTGACGGCTGATGGACAAGCCAAGCCCGGTGCCACCAAATTGCCGGGTACTGCTGCTGTCACCCTGTTGAAACTCCTCGAAGATGAGCTCGAGATCAGCGGCCGAAATACCGATGCCGGTATCACTAACGGAGACCACCAGCCGGTTATATTCATCACTATGAGCCTGTATTGTGATCTGACCCTCTATTGTGAATTTGGCCGAATTGCTGAGTAAATTCAACAAAATCTGTTTGACTTTATCCTGGTCAGAATTAACTGGGGGCAGTCCCATGGCCACTTCTTTGACCAACTTGACCCCGGATTTAACCAGAGGTTGGGTGGTAACGGCGCAGAGTTCTATCAAGTTGTTAAGATCGAAGGGTGCAACCTGTACGTCCATGCGGCCGGCTTCGATCTTGGCGATATCCAGAATCGTATTGATGAGACCCAGCAGGTGCTCAGCGCTGACCAGTACCTTATCCAGGTTATCGATCTGTTTATCTGGCAGGCTGCCTTTGGCTTTCCTTTTGACGATGCGCGTGAAGCCGATGATGGCATTGAGCGGGGTGCGTAGCTCGTGGCTCATATTGGCCAGGAAGGTGCTTTTTGCCTGGTTAGCCGTCTCGGCGTCCGAGCGGGCAACTTCGGCTTCGGCGAATAGCCGGGCATTTTCGATGGCAATAGCCGCCTGTCGGGCCAAGCCCCGGAGAAATCGCAAATCGTTGTCGTCAAATAGGTTGCCAGAAGCGGGACGCCAGACAGCCATCATGCCGCTGACCCGCTCCCCGATCAATAAGGGGGCAACCATTAGCTTCTCATCCGATACTTCCTCGGTGCCGGGAATAATGAGAGTGCGCGGATCTTTGTCAGTATCGTTCACATACTCGGCCGTTCCCCGGAGGATTAAATCGCCGATGATCCCATCTCCGGGCACAACTGGAGAGGCCTTGATTTGCTCAGAGATAGGCCCCTCGGCGACCACCGCCTGGTAGACTTGGCCGGAGCTATCTGGAAGATAGACGGCGCTGTCTTGAACATCCAAGAGTTCGAGGGCGTGATCGGTGATTTGAGTCAGGACAGTGTCCAGATCCAGGGTAGCAGAGATATGCCGGCTGACGGTTGCCAACGCCGCCATCTCTTCGGCGGCCCGCTGCGTTTCCTGGTAAAGGCGAGCATTTTGCACGGCCGCCCCGACATTGGCGGCGATGGTGCTCAACAGGCGCACGTCATCGTCACCAAAGCGGCCTTCCCTAGCTTTGCTCTGGACACTCAAAACACCAATGGTCTCGCGTCCGATGGTGATAGGCACTCCCAGATATGATTTGGCCATGATGCCGATCCGCCTTGTTTCCAGCTCAGTATGACGCCGCTCGATCTCCTCGTTGATTAATAGCGGCTGGCTCGTTTCGATGATGTGGCTGGTCAAACCCTGACCGAAGGGGATCGAGACCATATTATCACCAAACTCGTAGGGGAAATGGATCATATTAGTTTGCAGGTCACGTAGAGCCACATAGGCGATATCAGCCTTAAAGGTCTGGTGCATTTGGTCGCCTACCAGCTGGATGAGACGGTCGAGCTCCAGCTCGGCCGCCAGAGCCTGGCTAACGCGGTTGACCGTACTCAGTTCGTTGACCCGTCGTTCCGTTTCTTCAAGCAAACGTTGGGTTTCGTTGAACAGCCGGGCGTTTTCCAGGGCCACACTCATGCTATTAGCCAGCGTGCTCAATAAACGAATATCTGCTTCGTCAAACGCATGCTCGCGATCGACATTTTGCAGGCTAACATGCCCATTAACGGATTCGCCTACGATCAGGGGTACAAAAACACTGGCTAAAGGCGTTTCGGTGCCAGGAGTGATGGTCAAGCCAAATTGGGCGATGCCTTCCATTCCGTTGATATGTACTGGCTGACGGGTGCGAATGATTTGCCGGTCCATACTACTGAACGTCCTGAATGTATCCTGGATGCGCTCCCCTTTTTCAAAAAGGTATTGCGGGACAACCACTTCCTCCTGGTGATCGTAGGTTCGAATGACGACTACCTGGGCATCGAAGATTTTTCTGATGGTCTCGCCCACCAGGTCGTAAATAGCCTGCATGTCCAATTCGGCGGCCAACCCCTCCTGAACGGCATTAATGACTGCCAATTCGCTGTTGCGTTGTTCGGTCTCTTTCAACAAACGGTTAGTCTCAGCGAAAAGGCGGGCATTTTCCAGAGCCACACTGAGACTATTGGCCAGCGTACCGAGCAAGCGCACGTCCGATTGGCTAAAGGCGTCTTCCTGGTCAATGTTTTGTAGGCTTATGGTCCCCTGCACCTTTTCGCCCAGTATTAGAGGTACAAACAATAGCGATTTAGATGGCTCGCCGGCCGGGATAGCTATCTCCAATTCATCTCGGAGGGGATCGTCCAAACGGTTGATGAGCAGGGGCTGGTGGGTTTCGATGAGATGATCGACGATGCCGGAAAAGGGGATAGGGTCAGGATAAAAACGCTGTCCTTTTTCGAAGAAATAGTGACTATGAGCCAATCGCGCTTCGTGGTCGAAGGTGCCAATGATGGCCGCCTGGGCATCGAAGATTTCCCGGATCTGATCGCCCAGCAGATCATAGATGGCCTGCATATCTAATTCGGCCGCCAGACCTTCCTGGACCGTATTGATGACCGCCAGCTCATTGTTCTGCCGTTCCAGACGGTCGTTGGCCAGCTGCAACTCGGCCGTGCGTTGTTCGACTTTTTGTTCCAGACGATAAGCCATCTCTTCGGCCAAGCGGACCATAGCTTTCAGATCGGCCGCTTCGGCCTGGAAATCACCTAGCTGGTCGTAGGCGGCCGCCCGGCCGGAATGAAGTTCATAAATAGCTTCGGTGGGTAGATCAGGCAGATCCAAAGCTTGGCTGTAGTGCTCGACGGCCTGTTCCCAATTATAGGCGGCACCTGCCTGATCGGCCGCCGTTTGTAAACTGGCAAGATTCTTATTCTTATCTTCGGTCGCATTCATAGGCCTGCTCCGCTTCGTTTGTTGCTGGCGTTATGATCTACTGCAAGGGAATTCCAGGGGTAATTATAGTCAGGAATGGCGAGAGGTAAAAAAATCGAAGTTAAATTTGGGATAATTGTTCTGTGGAATGATTAGCATGAAAGGCGGCGCACAAGACGGCCAGGTCAAATGTGCCGTCTTGTGCGTTGTATTAACCCCAGCTAAATTGGTAACCTATCTTCGTCAAATGTACGATTCAATTGACGCTGACAAACATCTGTACGGCATTGCCGCCGTTAAGCGAAAAGGTGACTGTGTGCAGGCCTGTTGCTGAGCCAGCTTGGAAATGGAAACGCATCCGGCCGGTATCGAGGAGTAGGACCGGTGATTGGGCGGCAAAGGATGGTCCATCGGCCGTAACAGCATAGCCGGTTGCGCCTTTAGGTGCCTGGATGCGTATATGGCCTACAGTCTCTCCATTCAATTGCAGGGTGCTATGATTGGCATTCTCCCAGACCAACTCAGCGCCAACTAAAGGCGTACCGCCTTTGCCCCACATTAATACGTCGAAGGGCCACGGCGCCACAGTTTCAGTAGATGTGCTCTGATAAATGGTATTGGGCGCGGAAGGATCGACCGTACTGGTTACATTGATACTGGGCGCTGCTTTGGGCAAGATGTGAACTGTCCCAACCCCCCGCTCAACGGATCCATCTGGTCCAGTTTCGGCCTCGACTTCGAATTGGTAAGCGCCTGGTTTAGGGTTGCGGAAACCGAGTAAGATCAGGTGCATTTGCTTAATGCCAGGGCCTACTAGGGGTAGACCGGGAACAATATCGGTTTTGGCCGTGTACACTAAGGTGTGGGTTCCCTCGAGCGTCAAGGAATAAGCTCCGGGCAAAATTGGGTGCTGAGGCCAACCTTGCAATATAACGCCCGAGCTGCAATCAGTGAAATTGCCAGGCGCACAATTTGGCAGGGAGCCTGGTTCTCCTACTGGTAAGCCTGTGTTAATAAAAGCATCTGGCAAGGTCACTTTGATTGTTCCCCCACTGGCCAATGTTCGTCCGGGTACGGCCGGATCGAGGGAGCGATCCAGGGTGATGACAAAGTCAGTTGGTTTACCGGCTACGAGCCCGTCAGATGTAATCGGTGCCGTGACGATAGAGTGGACGATATTAGCGGCTTTTCCGGCGGCGGAGATCGAGTTGGAGGCTGGGGCGAGAAGCAATGCAAAAAGTATAAGAGTCATGAAAAAAGAAAAAAATACGAATGCTTTGTTACGATACATAGTTAACTCTCCTGTTTCTAGAGCCCAAGGCTTAGTGCGGTAATGTTCTGTTTGGCTCCAAGGGCACACGCCAATAAAACCTTGCCTGGTGCTTGCAAGCGACTGTTCTTTATCCGACGCGATCGTGACTCAGGCCCATCCTGCATGATCGGCCGCCGCTACCAGGCACAATATTTTGATGAGGGGCAAATGGTGATGATGAACAGCTATGGAAGCGGCATTATATCGTAGGATAGCCGCCATTTGGTACTTAATGTGTAACAGGCTCCTCAAGAACCGCGCCAATATGGACATCATAGGCGAATTTGGGGGTGCATGTCAAGGTAGGACGAATGATCGCCTGCAGAATCGGGCTCGCTGACCTCTTTGAGCTCAACAGTATTAGGGGTAATATCCGAGGCTGTACCCATAGTTCTACCCAGGAATTTTTGCGCGCCTTAGATTCATAAAGAACAATAGCTGTACAGATTTTATGGCCTTGCTGGTGGATGGCAGAGGCCAGAGACCATTCATCACGAGCGATCCGTTGCCGGGCACAAGGAGGGAAGTGGGGATGCTGACAACTATCGAAAAAATGATCGCCCTGAAGTCAGTTGATTTTTTTAGCCAAACTTCGGGGAGGTATTAGCCGATTTGGCCGGGATCCTGACCGAAGTTGAAATTCCAGCAGGCCAAGCCGTTTTTGTTAAGGACGAACCGGGTAGTTCCATGTACTTCATCGTGCAGGGCCAGGTGCGGGTCCACGATGGCGACTTTGAGTTTGGTAAATTTGGCGAGGGTGATGCCTTTGGGGAAATGGCCTTGTTGGATAGGGCTGCTCGATCGGCTTCGGTAACAGCTCTGACCGAAACGCATCTGTTAGAGCTGGGCCAGGAGCCTTTCTATGTATTGATAGAAGACCATAGTGATGTAGGCCGGCATATCATGCAACTTCTCACCCAGCGGTTACGACGGATGATGGAAGAGGAAAGTCATTGAGGGAGCAAGTGCGATGATCTACCGGGCCCGTTTGAGGGCCATTTTCAATGTTCGCGGCGGTGAGGGTCAGTTAGTTCTGCTGGTGCTAGCTTATGCAATCTTGCTCTATACCGCCAATGTGTTGGCCCGCACGGCCAGTTACGCCCTGTTTCTTGACGCCTTTGACGCCCAAACGCTGCCCTTTGCTTACGTCGGGGTGAGTATATTCGCCACCTTGATCCTTACCATTTATTTGCGTCTCAGCAATCGTTACTCTCTTTCGGCGATGCTTATCGCCAATGCCGGTTTCCTTCTACTGACCTTACTGATCTATTGGCTGGGTTTGACGGCTTCCAACGCCCCCTGGTTGCTTTTTAGCCTGCCCATCTATTTCGGAGTAAACAATGCTCTGACCATCACCGGGTTCTGGAACTTGCTTGGCCGTCTCTATACTCTGCAAGAAGGTAAACGACTCTTTGGACTCCTTAGCTCTGGCGAGCATATGGCGACCATTGTCACTGGATTCCTAACTCCTGTATTGGTGATTGCTTTAGGGACCGTCAACCTATTCCTGACTGGTGCTATTGCTCTAATAGCGGCGCTGGTTGTGCTGATTTACATCACCCGTGCCTATCCCGGCCGCCTGGCCGCGCACGATGAGGATGCCCCGGCCGTCCCCGAGCAAAAAGAATCTACCGGCGATTTATTGCGAGACCATTATGTACTCTTGATTTTTGGCCTCTTTACCTTGTTCGTTGTAGGCGTTTACTTCGTTGACAACATTTTTTATATCAATGTCGAGAATCGTTTCACGAACGAAGACCAATTTGCCAGCTTCATTGGCATCTTTTTTGGCCTGGTTGGTGTACTAAGTTTGGTGATTCAGCTCTTCATAGCCGGGCGGGTGATGAGCCGCTTTGGTGTGCGTTCAATAATTCTTATCACCCCGGTCATCCTTTCGATATTCGCCGTGTTATATGCCCTGATCGGTACTTTCACCGGCCTGGTAACCGTGTTGTTTTGGCTGGCCGTCCTGTCCAACTTGTTCCGGTTGATCCTGGATGCCACTGATTCGGCAGCCGTTAATGTGCTGTACCAGCCTTTGCCGGCCGAAGGGCGGACCAGCGCCCAGACCATCGTGAATGGCGTTCTTTACCCCCTCTCCATCGGTCTTGCCGGTTTATTTTTGATTCTTTTGGGCACGGTGTTGGGGTTTGATGATGTCCAGCTAACTTATGCATTGATTTTGCTACTGGGCGTTTGGCTGGCGGTGGCCATTTCGTTGGGCCGCGCCTATCCCAGACGGTTACAAAAAGCATTAAAGCAGCGACTTCTGGGAGGCGTTGACATGCCCGCCCCAGATCGAGCTGGGCTAGAGGCTTTGCTGGAGGCTTTAAATAACCCCCGGCCTGGACCGGTTATCTACGCCTTGGATGTGCTGGAGGAGGCGGAGGTCGAAGATTTCGAACTATACCTGCCCGATTTATTAGATCATCCCCACAAGGAAGTAAGGCTGGATGTGCTGCGCCGGACTGAACGGCTCAACTTAGTCGATTTGGTGCCTGATATCCGGCGTCACTATTTCGAGGAAGTGAACGAAGAAGTGCGTGGGGCTATGGTCCGGGTGATGGCGACCCTAGACACAGAACAGGTAGAGGATGAGGTCTACCAAGCTTTTGAGGCTGGCACGACAATTGTACGCAAGGGCGCTCTGGCGGGCTTACTGTTGAGCGGTGACTTGGAAAGCATATTGTTCGCTGGCGACAAATTGCGTGATTGGATGGCCGATCCGGATCCTGCTACCCGGATTCTCGCGGCCGAGGTCTTGGGCGAGGCTGGTATACGTACCTTATACCGTCCTCTAATCCAATTGCTAAAAGATATTGATGCCAGCGTGCAAAGAGCAGCTTTGCAGGCGACGGGAAAGGTGCAGAATCCTAAGTTATGGCCGGTGGTTGTTGATTTTCTCGATGCCCCCCCATGGTCGCGAGGCGGCGATGAATGCCCTATCCTCGGGCGGCGAGGGAGCTTTGCCGGCTATCGCCCAGGCCATAAATGGGGGCACAGGGTCGCCTGAAATAATCGCTCGCCTGGCTCATATTTGCGGCCGCATCGGGGGACAGAGGGCTATAAACTTGCTGCTAGATTGTTTGGAATATCCCGATCCGCGCGTGCGTTATCGGGTCTTACAGGCCCTGAACCGCTGTGGTTTTCAGACGATAGACCAGGCCTTGGTAGAGAAGGGTATCGAAGAAGAGGTGTCCCAGGCTACTCGACTATTGGCTTCCCTGGCAGACTTGGCGGAAGCTAGATCGGTGAACGAAGCAGTCAAACCCGCCCTAGATCTGCTGAATAGTTCTTTAGAACAGGCCTTTATTCACCGGAGAAACAATGTTTTCCTTTGGCTGTCTTTTAGCCATGATCCGGCCCTGATCAATCAGGCTCAGGCTGTTCTTAGCAGCGTTGGTGAGGGGAGGCTTGCTCGGGAGCAGCGCGCCTATGCCTTGGAGATTCTTGACCTGCATGTTGAAGAAGGATTGCGGCGATTGGCCAAGCCCCTGGTGGATGAATTATCAACGACTCAACGACTCGAGGCGCTTAATAGTAAATTCCCTCAAGATCGTTTGTCTCTTGAAGATCGAGTCATTTTGCTGGCGGGAGAACCGGCCGCAGCGAACACACCCTGGCTGCGGGCTAACGCACTCTATGCCGCCGGTCAATTAGCGGCGACCCAGGCCAGCGAAACGGTTACCTTGGCCTTGGAAGATCCGGATCCGCTAGTGCAAGAAACGGCCGACTGGACCTTGGCTCGCCTTGAAGCAGATGCTTACGTTGCTCAACAGGGCTTGATCACCGTTGAAAAAGTAATGGCCTTGAAAGCGGTCGATTTTTTTGCTCAGACGGCCGACGAAGCATTGGTCGATCTGGCCCGAACACTGGAGGAGGTTCAGCTGAAAGCGAGTATGACAGCTTTTGTAAAAGATGAGCCAGGCGACTCGCTCTATGTCATCGCCAGCGGGCATATGGTCGTACATGACGGCGATCATATCTTTGACCATTTAGCAGCCAAGGATGTGTTTGGGGAGATGGCTTTGCTGGATCCAGCACCCCGTTCGGCGACGGTGACGGCCGAGGAGGATGCTAACCTGTTGCGGCTAGAACAAGAGCGCTTTATCGAGTTGCTTGAGGATCATGCTGAGGTGGGCCAGCAAATATTGCAGCTCCTCACTCGCCGGATACGGCGCTATTTGGTCCAGAGCCAGGCCGGTTGAATCGTTTGTTCCCTGAGAATTCATGAATGGTTTTTTTGGTATGTTAAGTGGCGAACAATAGCTAAATTGATTTTATGTGTGGAACCGCCCCGCAACTGTTCTCCTGAAAGCAAAGCACAAACGGGAGTATGTTTTGCCAAGCAAAATCGGGCCTTGATTAGCTATTCGCTTCGCTCCCCTGGACGCATGTACTGGATTTTTTTGAAAGATTTAACCTGCTTACCCACATTGTCTCGCATGACATTACCGGAAACGTGCATGAGCGTGTCATCGAAATCGGGATCGATGCCCATGCTAGCCAGGCAAGGGTAGTGGTGGTGTAAGAGCCCGGCCTTCTCCTCTGCTTCGTCGGCCGATATGCCCACCAAACCCTCGGCCACAAAACGAGCGCAGCCGCAGACGGCATCTCGCTTCACTTCGGCCGAGATGATGGTCCGGCTCTCAGGATCGACGGTGATATCTAGCTGTGGTTGGCCGAAGAAACGGGCAAATTCGGCGATTAAGGGGTTGTCATAGCTTATTCGCTGCCGGCGCCTGACCCCATAGTCGTTTTCGGTCAGGGAGCACAAGGGTTTGGGCGTCGCACAGGCCACGCCCATGTCTTCCAACCAGCCACGTAGTTGGCGGGCCAAGCCACGGGGCAGCCAGGCTTCATTGTCCACGGCGGCGATCACAGCTTGAGCCTTGGTTACCTCAGCCACATCGGGCAGCAACTCGGCCACACCCTTGTGTTCGGCAAAAGACAGAATTAGTTCGGCCGGGGGTAACGAATCAGGTACATAATCTTCGGGATAATCGACGATGAGCGGCAATATCGCTGGGGGCCGCCAGGTCTCTACTGTCCAGGCGACTGGACCGTGCTGGCGAACATTATTGACATGTCTTTCGCCATATTCACCTGAGATGATGGCCAAAATGCGCATGATTTTCTCCCGACTTTAAATAATCCTTATTGTTTAAAAGCAGATCAAATTCACTTCTAGTACTGAAGCAAACTTCTTTTGCTGAATAAAGCGTTGGATAATTGCTTCAGTTTAAGTGTTCCGCTCCGATTATCTACCCAGCAATATTTGTTGGACGGAACACTAAGCATCCGGAATCTCAAAAGTCAGCCGGGGTTCGCTCTTCAAACGAGATCGGCCGGAGAAAAATTGGTCACCAGCAATTCTGTAATTGCGCCACGGCCCTCAGCCTTACTGTTTATAGCTCTTCGGGCGCTGATCTCGTGTAATTGGTAATCAGAATAAAGCTCATGAATCAAATCGGCCGTCGAGTTACTCAACATTAACAGACAGCCGCGTTCGTCGAGCTCGCGGTACACTTTAGCCAAGCGGCGCTGTTCCTCGCTTGAAAAACCGTTGCTGGTATAGCTGGTGAAGTTAGATGTCGAACTCAGCGGTTCGTATGGCGGATCAAAATAAATCAGATCACCCGCCTGGGCTAGCTCGAGAACAAAACTAAAATCGGCACCCTCTAGATGGGCATTTTGCAGGGCATAACTCGCCGCCCTTAGCTTCCTTTCATTGCAGATTGTTGGATTGTTGTAGCGGCCGAAGGGAACATTGAATTGCCCCCGGCGATTGACGCGATACAGTCCGTTGTAGCAGGTACGGTTGAGAAAGATAAATCGAGCTGTCTGCTCGATAGGGCTCATCGTAGCGGGATCTAAAGCCCGGACATAATAAAAGTAGTCTTCTTCATTCCGGTGTTGTTTCAAGGTCTCGATCAGACTTTCTACATCGTCCCGTACGATCTGGTAAAGTTCAATCAATTCCTTGTTGAGATCAAACAAGAAGCTTTGCGGGGGTTGTAAATGGAAGAAGACGGCAGCACCACCTAAAAAGGGCTCAAAGAAGCGATTGTAACTACCCTCGGAAGGGAAGTGAGGCTGGTATTGCCGAAGCAAGCCTTTTTTGCCTCCAGCCCATTTGACTACCGGCCCTGCCTGGACGGGCATCTGACCAATGTTCGTCGCCGATTGGCTCATGTGTTCGATTGTAGGGAATTATGGTTTCTTGGCAACTATTTATACCTGATGCCGGACTACAACCAAGGCGTGCGTCAGCCGAAGTGCAGCCAAAATCTATTAGCGATTGACCAGACGCGAGCGCAAGTCGAGGTTGGAGTGACGCAAGAGATAAATAGCGCCTAAGGCCAGGGCTATGACCAGACCAATCCAGAGCGTGTAGCGACTTAGCAGAGCGCTGACCTGCTCCCATTGGCTGCCTACCAGGTAACCTAAAGTACCGTAAAGTAAGATCCAGGAGCTGCGACTGCTGAGCACGAAAAAAAGGAAGCGGGGAAAGGGGTAGCGGCTGCTGCCGGCAATCAGATTGCTGGGCACGTCGAGAGAAGTAAAGATGAAGTGCGTCATATAGAGGGCCGGGCCACCGTAATGATTAAATCGATCCCGAGCCTGCTGAAAAAGGGCGGCCCGCCGGCCGCTGGCGAGTTTATCGACCCAATTCCCGGCAAAGCGGCCGATACCGTAACTGGTGATATCGCCTAAAACAACGCCTAAGAAGGCCAGGATCAGCACCCCGCGCCAGTCGACCAAACCCTGCCGGGCAAAAGCCCCGGCAGCTAATATCAATGGTGTGGCCGGAGTCGGCAGCCCGGCGGCGGCCAGTAACGTTGCCAGGCCCAACACCAATGGGCCATAGTCAGTTATTCCGCTTAGGAAGAGTTCAGTTAGATTCACTTTTGGCACCGCCTTTTGGCCGGATAAATAAGGGTCATTGCTTAGCCCATTAGTAGAGACATTACCCTGACGAGTCCGGCCGGTCGGAGCTTGTGTAAACCAATATATATATTGTAATCGTGCTTTTCATCGGTGTCATCACCGCTTTAGCCCTATCATCACAAACTCTTGCTCAGGCCTGAACAATAAAGCTCATTTAACCAGAGCTAGGAAGGCTAATTGGTCCGGAGGCCAAGGCCGCGGCCGGCGCCGGGATCTCGCCTGGCGTATTATCTATGCGATTGGCACTCTCAATGCTCAGCTGGCTTATCTGTTTCATGACATCATCTGTCACCGAACAGACTTGTTGCCAGTCGTCGGCCCGACCGGCGAAGTGCATAGGCCGGCCGATGGTCATGG
>PVMS01068418.1_pt1 | contig 20411 bp, 25 predicted proteins | sample 1853461 | NCBI WGS metagenome assembly PVMS01 (sample SAMN08582032, study PRJNA380276) | Marine sediment metagenome, whole genome shotgun sequencing project. | isolation source: ocean sediment barecode stripped | collected 2017 | reverse complement strand
CCGGCAGAATCAACCTGTTCGTCATTCATGCCGAATTGATCCTTATAAAAACTACGCCAATTGACGGTTATACTCTGTGAATGATGATACGCCTCGATGGTCGCTAAAGCTTGAAAATCCTGAACATCTCGCTTTAAAATTTCGCTAACAATACGACGGGTGACAGTCAGGTTTTTCTGACGTGAATCCACTAATGTACCGTCGTAATCCCAGATGATGGCAGATAGATTTTTACTGATTTTTTCCATCAAATAAAATAGGTCTCGACATTCTTAATATACTGCGCCAATTTTTCCTCGTTCAAACTGCCCTCAGTCCGTATTCCGCTACAAATATCTACACCTGCCGGGCGCACAGTTTTAAGCGCTTCAGTGACATTGTCTGGATTCAATCCGCCGGCAAGGATCACGGGTACGCGTACTGAATCACAGAGCCGTTTACTTATGGACCAGTCATGTACCCGACCAGTACCTCCTAATTCTCTTGTTGAAAGCATCTGGTTTCCTGAATCAAGCAGGATGGCATTCACATTATCAGAAATCTTCCGTGCTTCATTGATCGACGATTCATCTACTACATGAATAACCTGTATAATTGTTATTCCGGGACAATTTTTACGAATATCCGTATAACTTCCGTTTTCCAATCGATCTACGATCTGGACGGCATTTACTCCGCTGAAATGTATCTGTTTAATGATGTTCCGGCTGTCCTGGCTGCTGGTCAGTAAAACCGATAATGTGGATTCCGGGATAAATTCTGTTAATTCTTTAATTCGTTCCATGGGAATAACACCTGGACCAGAGGGCATTTCAGAAACTAGTCCTAATGCGGTGGCTCCATAATGAACAGCTAATTCAGTTTCGTATTTATTCTGAATACAGCAAATCTTAATTATGGGTTGCCATAGTTTCATGCTTTTGTGACCTCGCAGAAAATTGAGGAATTATCAATTTCGTGTGTTTGCAGAGCAGAAACATATCAGAGCAAAGATCAGTGAAATCGGCTTCGCTGAAGGTCGTCGCGGTAAATCCATCTTTACAATGAATGATGCCGTTTTTGGTCTTGTTATAGTCTATTGCTCCCACTAACCCAGCCCGGGATTGGCGAATGAACCAATCAAGACGATAATCCCAGAAATTTTGGGAGTAGCTGGAGAATAGTGCCGTTCCACCGGGTTTAACCAACCGCATCGTTTCCAAGATTAATTTATTCGGCGGCATCTTAAAAGCGGATAGTCCATTTTGGATGCAAAATACAATATCAAATGAATTTGATTGAAATCCGGTTACAGCAGCCGACATTTGAAATAGATGGCAGGAATCCAATTGCGATAATGACGCACGGCAATATTGTAAATTGGCAAGGGCGATATCCAATCCAAATAATTTTGCATTAGTTGGTATTAATTCCGCCAGGGCGCGACTATATCCGCAACCCAATTCAAGGATACGCATTCCGGGCTGCAAATAATATTTTACAAAATTAATTTCGGTAGCCAAGTACTGTAATACGCGCTCCGAAGCTAAATCATAACATTGTTTCAGTCGTTGACCAGATAGGTGATCTGAATAGTATTCTTCGGAAGCCATACTTAGAAATGGTTCAATATTGGCCAGGATCGCTCTTTTGCAATTTTTTGGAGAAGGGGAGTAGGCTCAACAACAATCGGATTACCTACCGATTCAAGTAAGGGAACATCGCTATGATGATCGCTGTAGGCATATGAATTTTCTAAATCAATATTCTGCTCTTTGGTCAAATCCAATAAATAATTACGTTTATTTTCCCCGATGCAAATCGGACCATCGGCTTTGCCTGTCATCAATCCGTCATTGCCAACTTCCAGGTCTGTGCAAAGAACGTGCTCGAATCCAATATCCGTTGCTACAGGGTCCAGAATATACCTTAATGTACCCGAACTCAAAACTAGCAGGTGTCCATTGGATCGATGGAATTCCAGTTTTTTCATCACTTTATTTGATAAATGAGGTTTCAAGTAGACCTGCCAGAATTCGGAGCCCGAAGCTTGAAAGTCAGCCAATGATCGCCCTTTATAAAATTTGAGGAAAGTGCGCATCATCCTGATTTCTGGTATCAAATGGTATTTATAAAGTATGCCGAAAAATCCAAGTTGAATTTTAAACCATGATGTAAGCATATCGTGGTCACGCAACCATTTGAACCCTAACTGTCCGCTGCTTACAGTGACCAGGGTTCGATCAAAGTCAAAAAAGGCAGCAATAATTTTTTTATTGGTCATTAGATTATTAATAATCAGAGACTTAATTTATACTTTCTTATCCCTCTTTTCATCGATGAAAGTTGCAATTTTCTTGAGTGGATATTTACTGATCTCTGGCACTTGTGCTTCATCAGCTGGATATCCTACAACTAGCAATAAGAATGGTTTTTCACCATCAGGACGATTTAAAATCCGATTCAGGAATTTCATGGGACTGGGAGTATGGGTCAGGGTCGCTACTCCAGAAAAATGGAGAGCGGTTATCAGAAATCCAGTGGCAATGCCTGCTGATTCAGCGGCATAGTAGTTTTTATGCTGGGTGCCATCGTCATTCAAAGCATAATTTTGTTGAAAAATAGCGATCAAATGAGGAGCCGATTCTAAGAATGGTTTGTGTTCATCAGTCCCAAGAGGTTGAAGATCTCGTAGCCATTCCGGGGTCGCCCGGTGTTCATAGAATTCCTTCTCTTCCTTTTCAGCAGCGCTCCTAATTTCTTTTTTAAGGGCCGGATCAGATACAACTGTGAAATGCCAGGGCTGACGATTAGCACCACTGGGAGCGCTACCAGCGGCTAATAGGCAATTTTCGAGGACTGCTCTGGGAACTTTACGATCTGAAAATTCTCTAACAGTCTTACGCCTTTGAATACCGGATAAAAATTCATCTGACAAACGGATCATCTCTTTTACTGGTAATTCATTAAACTTTAATTGCTTAAATCCTGGCTCAGGCAGTGAATGCTCCCGATCGTTATTTGTCTAATATTAATTTGAATAATTGTTATCGAAAAACTAAAACATTTATAACGGAAAATGACGGTTTAAATTTCAGAAACTATCCAGTCTTGATTGATGTATAAACCAATAACTGTCAGATTCAGATATTTATCCTGAATAAATTTAATTGCACGTGTTGTGTGTTCATTCTGCATTCTTTTATCAACAGGATTTCCGGCACAATCATAGTGTCCCACTACTGCAATACTGACCGAGCCGTGCTTACTGATCGAAATATGAACCCTGTGCAATATCGAATTTATCAAGGTTTGATCTGCTTGATTTGCAAGGATGCCGTTGGGGCCTGCCTCCGTGATGCTATCAACATGATCAACATTAAAACGTTTTTTCAGATATTTAATGACAGGTTCCTGGACACGCCCATCCATGCAGTTGATCACGGTGCAGAATTTTTTCATTTTTATTTTAAGGCTGTCTTGAAGGAATAAATATCAATGATCGCAAATCAACTCGGAATTGGTAACAAAGCCAGCATCCTCCTGAAGAAATTTTCCGCGGGCGTTAAGGAAATCAATCAATTCATCGGCTGTCATGTTCTCAGCTGAACAGGTATGAAATCGCGATTCCATTCCGAACGTATCGTAAATTGCAGTGCGTAAAGAGTCGCGGGTGTAAATTTCCTGTGATTGTATCATCATGCGCATAACTTCATGTCCGTGTATATGTTTGGTCATTCCCAATCCTCAATATTTTGGTTTACTCCAACGGTAAAATATAGGCGGTTATTTTTATAAATCCGATGAGGTTTGTTAATCCAGAAATAAATCAATTTTTCGCCATTTACGGACTGAACTTATCAGAAAATATTCATCGACATTTCGGAGCGAGTCGATCGTAAGTGATTTTTCCTGTATTTGGCCTGCATTAAGTAGCCATGATCGAAAAACGCCTGGAAGAAGTCCGCATGTAACCGGTGGCGTAAAATATTTTTCACCGAAGCGAGCAACAAAATTTGAAATGGTTGATTCGGTCACTTCACTGTTTTGATTCCAGAAGAGCACATCATCCGCCTGGTATGCTTTCAAACTGACTTCTTCATAGATTTTTCTGTTGGTCGTTTTATGATATAAAAAAGTGTTGTGAGAATCAATGGATTTTCGCGCCAACTTAACTTTTGGTCTGCCAGAAATTGAAAGCAGTTCAACAGGGATTTTTTCTAATTTATATTCTCCTGATTCATCTAAAATAAGGCGCACTTTGTGCGCTAGTTTATTTAATGAATCCGCATATTTGTAAATTGCGTTGAGGATCTTTTTAATATTGCATTCAAAGCCAAAATATTCTGCCGATTCCTGCATCCTTTTTAGATGCTCTGGTAATAGGTAATATCCATTTTCTGGTTCCCAGAGAATTGCTTCAAAAATGGAAAATTGTACCTGTCGATTGGTTAGTACTAACGCTTTAGATTTACATTCCTGGTACTCTGATTCAGTGGTGGAATCCCATACAATTCCTCCGCCAACTCCATATTCAGCAGTGCTTTTTAATTTATCAATCAAAACAGTTCTGATAGCAACATTGAACTGGGCTTTTCGATTGGGTGCTATGTATCCGATTGCTCCAGTATATATTTGTCGTGGTTCGGTCTCGAGTTCATTAATAATTTCCATTGTACGGGGTTTTGGTGGTCCAGTAATTGATGCGCACGGAAATAGTGCAGAAAGAATATTTACTACTGATGCTTCCGTAGTTCCCGTTACGGTTGAAACCATTTGCCACACTGTCGGATAGCGTTCAACACTGAATATGCTTGGAACATTAACGGTCCCCGGGTTTGCGATTTTCCCAATGTCATTTCGCATCATGTCAACAACCATGCGATTCTCTGCCCGGTTTTTTTCAGAATTTTGCAGCCATTCTTTCTGCAAAATATCATCTTCCAATAAACGACCGCGCTGGGCGGTACCTTTCATTGGTCTGGATAATATAATTTTTCCTTTCAGTTGAAAAAATAGTTCGGGTGAAATGGAACAAATACTATAATTATCAAGATTCAGGTAAGCGCCATATTTCACTTTTTGACCTTGAATCAAACTGCAAAAGTAAGCGTACGGGTCACCCTGAAATTCGGTACGTAATCGAAAAGTATAATTCACTTGATAGGTCTCACCAAGGGCAATATATTGTTTAATTCGATCAATTTTATCACGATAATTTTGTTGTGTTAAAGAAGGTGACCAAGCACCAATATTATAATTATCATCCGATACGCTGAATTCCAATTCAATTTTTTTCGGATTATCATACAACCCAAAACAAAGTAGGGGTAAAGTATTTGATATTTTTACGGTGAGTGCTTTATCAAATGCTGAAGCCGCTTCATAGCTGATGAACCCGGCAGCATACAAACCCATTTGGGTGGTCTTCGATTCCACAAGTTCCAGCAATGGTAATACTTCATCAATTCCGTGGGCGACTATTACTTCTATCGGATTACGAAATTCAAGCCACTTTTTTGTATCTCCATCCTGTATTATGGCATGGAAATCTTTGTGATTGGGATTGATCATTGATGAATATTAAGATTGCTAATCATTCACTATAATTTGAGCCACCCGACCATTGGATCCTGCCAGCCAAATGACCTTTCCGGACGGGGCGGTACTAAGGCAGTTGAATCCAATATCGGTTAATAAATTCCAATATATTCCGTTAATCGAAAAATATGTACCGGCTGTGCCGGTTGAAATAAAAATTTCTTGATTTGAATTAATCTGACCAATTGCTGTTTGGAACGGTACTTGTTGATCGCCTACGAGTCTCCAAGATTTTCCCCCATCAATTGAACGTCCTAATGTGGCAACCATGCTATCAGGTGTTGTATAGTCGCCACCTGCTATAAAACCAATATTTTCGTTGAAAAAACTGGACAGAATAGATTCCGGTTGTTTCACCGCCATGTAGAAAGGGTGTATTGGTAACATGCCATGAAGTGCCAAGATCCGTTGTGTAATAGACACGTGCTTCCGGACCACCAGTGCCGATCCAGGCTAAACTATCGCCATATACAGCCACGCTGGTTCCGCTGGCTGCAAAACCAATTGCGCCTGGTAGTGCAGGCGGTATCGTGCCGGGTTGAGCCACATTCCAGGAGCTACCGCTGTCATGCGTTACCAGGATGAATATCTGTCCGTTAACCGGATCCCCAACCGCGATTCCAGTGCTATCATTCCAGAAGGCAGTCGAATTCAGGAAGCCTTCATCGTGAGGATTTATATAGCTGATATCCCAAGTTTCTCCATTATCTGATGAGCGATAGATTCGTGACTGATTGCCAGGGCCACTGCTCATAACGAAAATGTCTCCGACGCTGGTAATATGAACATCCCGGAAATCTAAAGTTAATGAATCATCAATAATCATTTGCTCCCAGGATTGTCCACCGTTATTTGTTCTAAATATGGCGTTGCTTGATCCAGTAGCCCAGACTTTAGTGTCGCTGACTGCATAAATCCCACGGAACGATACCGTGCTGTCAATTGCAGGGAGTTGATTGATCCTGATATTATTCATTTGCGATTTGCATCCTGTAAAAGCGAACCAGATGAAGAATATCATGCAACTTTGGTAAAAAATAATAAGGAGTTTTTTCACTTCATTTTTATATACATGGGATTCCTGACCGGCAATATATTCATCGCCCCTTTCACAATGTGTTAACAAGGCCAGTAAATTGCTCTGTGTACCACTAGGAGTAAAAACTGCGGCATCTTTCCCTAGAATTTCAGCGGATAAAGATTCTAGTTTGTTTACGGTTGGGTCTTCCCCATATACATCGTCACCAACTTCACAATTAACCATTGCATTAAGCATGGCTTTGCTTGGTTTTGTTACCGTGTCACTTCGCAAATCAATAAATTTCATAGGCCCGCCTGGTTGTGTTCAAATTCGATTTGAGGATATTATCTATATATCCATAATTTAAATATTATTGATGACAATGCAGGTGTGAATCATTGATTCGGGGAATTCGGTATGGCACATACGAGATAAAAAAATAACTTTGAATTATATACTTGACAACACTATATAGTAATTAGTATTATTAAGTAACTACTAGTATATAGTTATCAGTATTTGAAAATTAATAGGATAAGCATATGGAAGAATTAAATCCAGCCGACAGAAAGTTTCAGAAAGAGGTTAACTCTGGGATTGCCGCATTAGTATTATTGAGTGTTCTTAATCGCGCCAGCGAACCGATGTATGGTTACCAAGTTGCTAAATTAATAGAAATGGATAGAGATGATATTCCAATGATTAAACAAGGTACACTATATCCTGTGTTAAGATCCCTGGAAAAAAGTACACTCCTTGAAAGCAAGGTTGAGCCCTCTGTTTCCGGACCTCCGCGTCGATATTATAAAATTACAAAACTTGGCCACGAAACTATAATCCGGTGGACTGATATCTGGGGACAAACAAAACAATTCGTTGATTCCATTATAAAAGGATAGCATGATGATGAAAACTGTAAAAGAATATTTGGATACATTAAAATTTGAACTTGCAGGTTGCGATCCTGCCACTGTTCAGGATGCATTATCCGATGCCGAAGAACATTTAAGAACTGCCTTGGAGAGTATGCTGAAAGATAATCCTAAAGTACTGGAAGAGGATGTGATATCGCAGATAATTGAGAAATATGGCACGCCAAAGGAAATCGCTGTAGTATATAAGGAATATGAAACAAAGATCGCATTACCATTTGCAAAACCGGATCAACCATCTCAAAGATCATTAGCAGGAAGATTCTTTGGTATTTATGCCGATCCAATTGCCTGGGGAGCACTTTTATATTTATTGGTAAGCCTTATAACCGGCATAATTTATTTCACATGGACGGTCATGGGCATATCAACCAGCGCATCCTTACTTTTATTGCTGATTGGTCCACCTGTTGCAATTTTGTTTCTTGCTTCAATTCGCGGATTGGCATTTCTGGAAGGCCGACTGGTTGAAGCGCTAATTGGTGAAAGAATGCCCCGTAGAGCACGTTTTATGGGCGAAAAAGCAGGCTGGTGGAACGAGTAAAAGCACTGTTGATTGACCGTACCACCTGGACTGCAATCATTTATATGCTATTAAAACTTCCTTTAGGAATAATATATTTTACATTATTTACCATTTTTATATCATTTTCGGTGGCAGGAATAATAGCGCCAATCACAATTTTAATTTTGGGTTTCCCAATTATCGTGACTGGTTCAATCGAAATATTCCCACCTGTTTGGTTGGTTTTTTTGATGATGCTGGTTGGCATACTGATGTTAACGCTAACGCTCCATTTTGCAAAACTATTGGGGCGCGGTCATGCTAAATTTGCAAAAGTTATGCTAATTGCTGACGTTAAAAAATAAACCAGAGGTTGGCGAATCGATCAGAAATGAAATCCCAGGGCGGAGGTTACATTTCAGCTTGAGAAGTATGGTCATGGGTGATTCGCCAACCCTTCGAAGTTCTTCTGAATACGAGCGTAAATAATCCCCACGGATCATCGTTTTCACGATTTAACTGATATTTACCAAATACCATTGCTGCATCCTCTGACAACAGTATTACTTCCAGGTCAGTAAATGACAATTCGCCCATTGCTGATCTATCAGGATAGCGATTTTTATATCCTTCTAATGTAGTAGTCCAACCGGAATAAGTGTTACCGCCCGAAACAAAACGCAGGGAATCTGAATTCCAGTAACCTTCCATGTATCCATCAATATTTCCAGAATTCCAGGCTTCCACCTGATCATGCATAACGCCAATGATATCGTATTTCATCTGCAATTCACTCGCTTGCTGAGGAGCTTTGCACGAAACATTTATAATGAATACCATTGCAAGAAAGATATTAAAAATTTTCATATTTTTCATTCCAGATTAAGCACTTTTTCACTTCATTCCTAATTTCTGACCAGTACGAAGTAGTCGAATAGATTCCTTGATACGTCTTTCCTTTGTCTCAGTTTTTTTTGCGGTTGCAATCCATCCCAGGTATTGATTTTTATAAGAAGGTGCCAGTGCATTAAAATTTGATTGTGCCTTAACATCATTACTAAGTGCGGATAAAAAATCAGGCTCTAATTCAAATTTTTTATTGGGGCTAACCGGGTTATCCCAGGCACCGTTTTGCTTAGCAACAGCTATCTTTGCCAACCCGTATTTGGTCATACATTTTGAATCAATCATCTTTTGTGCACGTTTTTTGTTTGATTCAGACCATTTACTTTTATCCTTCCGGGGTGTGAATTTTCTAGCATAATACGTATCATCAATTTTTCTTATTATGCTGTCTATCCATCCATAGCACAGCGCCTGCTCTACGGCAGATTCATAATCAATCGAGGTGATGGATTGCTTCTTTTTTTGAAATACCAGCCAGATCTCATTCTCAATGTTATGGTTCTTAACTAACCATGACCTCCATTTACTCGTATTTTGAACAAATAATTTCTTCATTGTATAATTTATTTTAATCTGATACCGTAGATTATATGATCAAAGTTATCGTTATTAATTTTTGCAATACGCGGCAGTGCACCCCATTGCGAAAACCCATTCTTTAATAAGAAATTTATACTTGGTTCATTATGTGCTAATACAAATGTTAATAAAGTTTCAATTTTATGTTTTTCACAAAATGAAACAACATGGCTGTAAAGATGATTTGCTAATCCCTTACGTTGATAACTATTATCAACAAAATAACTTATTTCCCTGGTTTGACTGAAAGCCTTTCTACCGCCACGATAATAAGTTAAATACGCATAACCGCACACCTTTGCATCAACTTCTGCAACAAATATCGGTGTTGTATCAGGATCATGTTCCTTGAACCATTCTTTTCGCTCATTAATATTGACCGGGTTTAAATGTCCGGTTGATCTCTGGGTGGCGACAGCTTGATTATATATTGCTGTAATAATGTTGAGATCATCTAAGGTTGCTAATCGAATTTTCATATTCAATGATGAGATATTAATAATTACTTTTAATTTTGGTTCAATTTGAAAATGTGCTGAAGATTTCCCCGCTTTTCATAAAAGTGACCTCTTTCCCCTATAAATTCCCACTAGAAATTAGTATTCACAATGAATTTATTTATTACTCCAAAATGACACCATGGCTAGTGTTTCCCTATTCTTGTAGTAGACCGGAATGGCTGTTAAGGTGTATTTTTAATAATCATCCCACCAATTTCCTTAACCATCTTTGCAGCAACCATAGCAGTAATATTATTAAAATCCTGGCTGGGATTATATTCAACTATATCGGCAGCGATTATCGGAACATTCAATTTATGGATAATCGTAATCACATCTCTAACCGACATTCCACCGGGCTCGTAATGTCCAACACCCGGCGCATAAGCAGGATCAAGCACATCCATATCAAATGAAATGTAAATTGGACCATTAAAATCTGGTTTAAAAGTATTAATGTCAAAATGCCTCAGCTCATGAACTTCTACTCCAAACCGCTGTGCCTGATCACTTTGATGTTTATTCATGGTTCGTATTCCAACCTGTACGAGGCGCTTAACCAATTTCTCTTCCATGATCCTGGCAAATGGACAGGCATGCGATAGACGATTATCATTCAATTCATCGTAAAGATCGGGATGAGCATCAAAATGTAATGTATCGATTGGCCCATGGCGTTTAGATATGGCGCGCATGATAGGGTAGGTTATGGCATGATCGCCACCTAAAATCAAAGGGATTGCACCCCTAGATATAACCGTGCTTACATGTGCTTCTATCTCCATGAATGCTTCGATATCATCGGCGATTTTTAAATCACCAAAATCAACAAATCTGAGATTGTTACTAAAATCGACCCCCGCTTCAGAGGTTAAATTGGTCGATGTGCTGTATAAGGCAGATCGTATGGCCGGTGGCGCGAGTGCCGCGCCACGCTTGAAGCTGGACATCTGATCGGAACAAATGCCCATTAAAACCAGATCATTTTGTTTTATATCAGGATTCATTATTTTTACAGTGATTTCGCTATTAAACCAGGTAGGAGTAAATCGATATCTCTCGTACCTAGTAATATTAATTAATTGAACTCACATTATATTGTGGGCCAAAGCCATCCAAAAACGCCGGCAGTAAAAAGTGCATAAATTAAACCGTCAAATACGGATTTTAGAGTTGCCGACCAGTTGCGTTTATACCAGATCGAATTTTGCAGTAGGGCCAGGGAATATCCCATAAAAGCTGTACATCCAACCACTCTGAATACAGTCAGATAGTGTACTCCAGGGGCTAGTGTCCGGCTGGACAAATACGCAGCAAAAATCCCTATAATGATACTGTAAATAAACCACTGCACAAGACTGGCACCCATTGCCATTTCTTTACTTTCCAACACGGTAAAAAAGGCTACCGGACCTTTGCTGATTTTATCTTTTAATTCCTGTGAATTTCGCTCCTTATTATTTGAGGCATAGGGCATGACATAGTCACCTGGGGGTATTTTAAATCCTTGTAAATTTTCCATTACTTTTGCTTCATCAGGAACTTGACGAAAATCATTGTTATGGTATTTAAAAACTATATGTAGCACAGAACTGACTAAAAATACTGCAATTGATGAGAGTAGAATCGGTAGCCATAAAGATGTTATTGTAATCATTTTTGTCTCCTAGTTTGGTTGATTCTCTCAGACTAATACTAAATAAATTATAATAATTCGAATTATTTTACCAGTATTTCCATGGTTGAGAATTTTATGATGATTTTTTGCCCGCTGACATTAAATCCCCGTAGCAACGGAATGTAAGTAATAATCAGATGGTTAAAACTGGTTAATAACAGATATCCCTGATAACTCAAATTTGCTCATTTTTTCTAATTCCGATGGAGCATCATCAAGACCCACAGTTTTGCCAATTAACTTGTCTGGATTTAATTTTCCTGATGTTATCATCGCCAGCATATCTGAATATTTATGAGCTTGCATACCATGACTACCATAGATTTCTAATTCTTTTGCTATTACTAGCTCCATTGGTAATTGCGGTCGGAAATTTTTTCCGGCCAACAGGCCGACCTGAATATGCCGGGCGCGTTTACAGAGACAAGCTATTGAATTGAAGCATGTTGTTATACTGCCTAGGGCATCGATCGATATATTAGCACCTCCATCAGTAATATCATGAATAACTTTAACTATATTCTGCTCCTTTGATGCGTTAATCAAAACATCTGCGCCAACTGATTTTGCCAACTCAAGTGTCTTGACATTTATATCTACAGCGATCACCCTGGCACCCCGAGCATGGGCAATCATGATCGCAGAAATTCCTACGCCGCCACAGCCATGGATCGCTACCCATTGTCCCGGTTGCACTACGCCTTGATGGACAACAGCACGAAATGCAGTAGCAAAACGACAACCTAAAATAGCAGCTGTGACATAATCCATTGCTTCCGGGAGCTTAATCAGATTTACATCAGCATAATTTATTAATACGTATTCAGCGAAGGAACCCCAGTGTGTGAATCCCGGCTGGGTTTGGTTATCACAAACCTGATGATTCCCGGATTGACATTCTGGGCAATAACCACAACCAACGACGAATGGAACAGTTACGCGATCGCCTGGTTTCCAATTTTCAACTTTCTTGCCTGCTTCAGTAATTACTCCCGCCAACTCATGCCCGGGAACGTGAGGGAGGCTGGTTATATCAGGATCATGACCTTGCCAACCGTGCCAGTCGCTGCGGCAAATTCCACTAGCCTTAACTTCAATTATAACTCCGTCATCGTCGGGAATTGGATCCGTGACATTTCTTATAATTAGTGGTTTACCGAATTCTTCAAATAAAGCAGCTTTCATTAGGTTACAATCCGCATTTTAATATTTTTATATTTTGGACTTTTAAACCATCCATATGCTTTTCAAGTTCATTTGGAAATGCCCATTTTAATAATGAATTTAGTTTTGATATGAGTAATAAACCTATATTCCACTTAATGGAGATGCAGCTAACCCAGGGAGATAAGCAGCTGAAGATATGGTTCATCAAGAATACCCATACATATTTATCACCACGGCGAATGAAAAACCATAGTGAAATGGATTAATCTGAATAATTAGCGGTTAAGTTTTATGGAAGGAAAATTAAATTTTTCTCCATTATGACCTGATCAAAATTTGAATTTTCCCGTGCCGCGATGTTCTGATTAAGAAATTCATCTATTCTTATTATCGAAATCAACGGATTTTAAACATCCAGCGCTGATGCAGCACGCTCATATTCCTCACGTCTGACATACAATAAATAGCCATAGCCGCCCTTACCATCGGATACACCGGATGAAGCAAAAACATTGACACGGGCTTCGTAAAGTCTTTCATGAATACTCACCAATGCCCCGAGTGCATCATCACCCTGAACCAGGAAGGCAGAGTGCGGTCCATCCAGTTTTAAACCGGCTTTTTTTGCCGTATCAGACATTTTCAATGAGTCCTCTGGAAATATTGATAATTGTGTAGTCGTAGGACCCATGGGAACGGTAGTGAATGCCAGCAGATTGACACCAATATTAGATAATAACGACAACAATTTATAAGCTTCTCCCGGCAAATCCTGAACGGTGGCGTAAAAATAATCAACCTTTCGAATTTTGTAAGACAGCATGCAGATCTCCTCAAATTATTATGACAGAATTTAACAATCTGTCAGGTCGCATACATTAACACCGCGATAAAATGGAACGTCGTACCTGCTAAAACAAATAGGTGCCAAACAAGATGACTGTAACGTAATCCGGTTGCTGCGTAGAATGCCACGCCTAGCGTATAAGCCATTCCGCCCGCGCCCAGCCAAACAACACCCCATCCTGGTAATTGATGCCACAGCGGCTTAATTGCGATGATCACCAGCCACCCCATCAGGATATAAAGAGTAGTGGAAATTACCGGATGGCGTAGTCTCCCAAATGCCTTAAAAATTATGCCTGCAATTGCCAAGCCCCAAATCGCACCAAACAATGACCAGCCCCATCCGCCACGGAGTACAATCAATGTGAATGGTGTGTACGTACCAGCTATCAACACATAAATAGCAGTGTGGTCCAGGATATTGAACACACGTTTTGCGCGTCCCTCGGGTAAAGCATGAAAAAGTGTTGACATCAAGTACATGAAAATCATTGTTGCTCCGAATATACTCACGGTAACAACTCCGATCGCACCAGCTGACCGACTTGCCACAACAATTAAAACAGGTGTGACAGCCAGAGCTCCAATTAACCCAACACCATGGCTGATACTATTCGCAATCTCTTCACCAAGTGATTGTACTCGTTTCCGCCAAATTCCGCTTTTCATTGTCCTATCTCCGCTTTTTCTTATGATTAAGGACTGATTTATAGAACTTGCCAAGCTGTTTGCCCTTTTGCCTTTTTTCAAAATATGACATTCCGTAATAATCTGATTCTTTCGTTAGCTTGAGAAAATTATTATAATGCTGGGCATCTATTTCCCCTTTTTCAACAGCTTCCAAAACATAGCATTCGGGTTCGTTCGTATGCGTACAGTTTGTAAATCTGCATTTTTCTGCAAGTTCGGTAATATCATTAAATGTTTCATCCAATCCTGTTTTAGCTTCAATATTTCCCAATTCTCGCATGCCGGGATTATCAATTATCAGGCCGCCCTCGTTAAGAACAGTCAATTGACGTCTAACTGTTATATGCCTGCCTCGGCTGTCATTTGCTCGGACTTCTCCAGTAGTAAAAATATCTTTTCCAATTAAATTATTAATTAGAGTTGTTTTACCAACCCCGGATGAACCCAGCAGGCAGTAAGTTTTTCCCGGTTTCAGCATTCTTCTAATCTTATCAAGACCCAAACCAGTTGTATTACTCAGTAAAATCGGATCAATAGCAAAATTAATCGTATTTATTTCAAATGATTTTTGTTTCAATATTGCCTGTGATATCAGATCACATTTACTCAACACCACTAGCGGTGCAATATTACTTTCATGCACCATAATCAAATAACGTTCAAGACGGTTAAGATTATAATCATGATCGACCGATTGCATAATAATCGCAAAATCGACATTTGCAGCAATTAATTGATATTCGACCTTTTTACCAGCCACTTTTCGTTTTAACAGAGTTTTCCGTGGTAATATGTCGTGGATGATGGCACGCGTTCCTTCATCAAAATACTGTGCGAATATCCAATCACCAACAGCTGGTACATCGAGACTGGACTCTACACCAAATATCAATTTTCCGGTAATCTCCGCAGGAACTTCAAATTCACCATTTCTAATGAGATAATTATCCCGGTTTACAGCGACCACGCGGGCTAGCTGATGGTCTTGATTCGCAGATTCCTTTAATTTTTTCTGGAACCAGCTGTCGTATCCCAGAGCTTTTAGATCCATTGTGTTACTGCTCTTGCCGGTGCGGCGCAATCAGGCTTCATTTCAGATCACACATTCCGGCTTTACCGCATAAAATCTGGCTAGATTTTACCATTTATAAGCCAATGTAATTCGTGGAATAATATCTGTTTCAGGACGATCATCAACCATCTCATCATAATAGGTGACTTCGATGTTAGGCATTATCTGTACATTTTCAGAGAGCTGAAAATCAAGTCCAGCCAGTAAAAAATTAGCACTGGCGGAAGGATCAAACGGAAGATACGATATTCCTGCACCGGAAGGATTCGGTTCAAATAGACGGTCAAGCCGGACAAACACCCAGGCCTTTTCGCAGATCTTACCAGCAGCAAAAATTGACCCGATCCGCAATTGAAGATCATCTGATTCGAGTCCCATCTGACGATTCTGATGGGCAAATTGTAATCCCAGTCGAAATTTGTTGTTCATATAACCGGCAAATGCCTGAAGTGTATAACGATTGGTGTGACCAGGCCGCTCTTCATAATCGGCATAGCCTTCAACCATAAAACCGCCGGGAAGCTGTCCTGATAAAGCAAACATAGCTTTTTTACCAGCATTGGTTTCACCTTTATTAGCGCTGCCGTTGGCCAGCATTAGATGATATCCAAAGCGCCTATTCTGTCCCAGATTACCTTTGAAGGCAATGCCAAAGTCCCGGGATGTTGCAAACTTATGCAGATCTAACGGCGTTTTTTCAACCGAACGATAACCCCAGTATTTTTCTACAATACCTAAGGTTGGTGTGCCGGAAATACCGACAATGATAATGTGCTGATTATAATTCCATTTTAGCCAGGCGTCTTTGACAGCCGGAGTAAGTTTGCTGTTGCTGATGAAGTCACCGGGGCTAGTCATTTCAAGCCTGAATCGAACCGAAAATCTTTCATCAAGTTCCTGATTGTAGGTAAAATATATACGCCGAAACCAGAAACCATTTGATCCTACAATTTCAGGATCATGATTGCGGGCAACCCAGTAATAATCGCTATAAACCGTACCGCTTATTTTCCCTTCAGAGGCGAAAAGATTTCCTACAAATAACAGCATTGCGACTGTTAAAATTTTTACTAATTTCAATTATTTTCCTTTCAAAAATACGGGATGCATCTCACACAGAGCCGTATACAGCTCTATCATCAAAACCAGAATGTGATTTCTATTTGCTTTACTCATCTTTTCCAATACAGTAAAGTTCTGCCTAGATTTTTTAAGAATCGATACGTGTAAATTAAATATTCAAACTTTTCTTATGTAATGAATTTTTACCAGCATGTCGTTAATACATAATACCTGCTTTCGTCGGTATGACAATTTAATTTATTAGATAATTTAATCTGCGCAGGGCAGCTTTGAATAATTTCAAAATTAAAACTTTGTGGAATGTTACTATTTGGTAATGGCGATAATCCCTAAATGGCCACCCATAAAATAATTTTCGGATATGATTTTTTCAGCTTCAAGAAAACCAGTTACACCGCCATTTTTCATAAACGCCTTATAGTTAGTATGGTGATCAGGATACGTATCTAAAAAACTTTCCTCTGCTTTTTCAATAAAATGACCATTGATTCTGGATTTAATTGACTCATTTTTTGTGTGCGAAAAATCAGCGACGATTAAGATCCCATCTTGCTTTACTGCCATTTTCATTTTTTCGAAAACCTTTGTTCTAACTTCCAAACTCATCTCATGCAGTGCGATTTTAATTACGGCAGCATCAAATTTTTCCTCAAAATTCATAGTGGTTGCATCCTGAAATATCAATCTTTTTGCCCTTTTCTTTTTGATTGCTCGGTCAAGCATTGTTCTGGACATGTCCATACCTGTTACATCCATCCCTTTTTTAGTCATGGCTTTTGATAAGGTCCCCGTGCCGCAACAAACATCAAGGACATTATTACAATTGGTATCCTGCAGAATTCTAATAATTTCTTTAGTAACATGGCGAAACGCTATCGCAAGCAATAGTTCTGAAAAGAATAAACGTTTTTTAAATATTTTATAGGGATCTTCCAAGGTTGCCTTTTAGATTTTAATTTAAAGATTTTTTATTAAGTCCATGCATCATTAAAATTTTTAATATGACTTAAGGAATCTTTTACTATTGCTGCCGGTATCTGGAATTTATTTTCAATTTCATTAATTAGTTCATTTTCATTATTTAAAATTCTTGTATTACACCGCGTATCTTCATATTCGAGGACAGAAAAATTATGAATTACGGTTGATATGTGTTTTCCAAATTTTGTTAACAGGATTGCATTTAAAAACGTCGCTGTTTCCCTGAATGAGTCTTTGATGATCTTATCAAATTCCTCGATGGTCCTTGAACGTGGGTTTATTTTGTAGCCGTGGTTTAATTTGCCGTTGCGATATAGCTGTATTGCAGATAATCCCTTACTATCCTTGGGCAGAAGAACATATTTATTTGCTCCAAAAAGTACTTCATAATTTTGACTGTGATCTAATGGCATGGGATTCATGAAAGGAGCGGCATATCCGCAATCGACAAGATATTCCCGGTCTTCAATATTTACGATGTTAACAATGTGAACATCAGGTTTGGTCATGTCAGCGCCGCATAACTTTACATCGTACCCCAAATAGTTTAATAATTTGTTGAGATAATGATTATTGGAATAACAGGTTCCTCCAAAATTATTTTTTATCAAGCCGTTGACATATAATTCAAAATCAGGGATATAATTAAGGCCATAATTCTTAAAATAATGGATCTTAGAAATATTTTCGAAAGGTATTTTTAATATATGCGCCGCTACAATTTCATCGAGTGCACCAAGACCAGGTTTTTTCTTTTGTACTTCTAATTTATTGAGATATTTATTGAAAATTGAATCCATCGTTGAAATTTATTAATGGAATTTTTATAACCGAAAGTTATTTAACACTCGCAATGCTCGCAGAGTATTCCAGCGACTGGGTTTTCCGACTTTTTCCATTTCGAAGTGAGTCTGACCGGGATGATTGGCATTTAGACTCCAGCGTCCATCGAGCTTTCTTTTCTTGAGCAATTCATTGATGGCCGGCTGCATCCTTTCATCAAATGGAAAATCAGACATTCTGAAATAATCCAGCGCGAGCAGAATGTTATAATACCATCTGGTAGGATAGGGCAATTTTATGAAGTTCTTATTAATAATTGCTCCGGTTCGGCTGGAAAGGAATAATTTATGCTTAAGGATAAATTCTATGGTGGTCGCTTCAGCCTGCTTTAATTCCGGCAATCGATATTTGTAACCGTTTAACGAATATTCCAGAATGCCCTCAAGGACCGACAGGGTGGAGTGGAGCGAACTGTGTTTGGCGCCAAAGCGATTGTACGGACAGTTGAATCCGCCGTCGTCCATTCTTTGGAGAATAATAAAGTCAACAATTGACTGCAGACGGCTTTCATCCATTTTAAAATAACAGGCATAATTCAGGAACATCCCGTTCAGGCAGACATCACTTTCTTTGATATTTGGTGAAGGATTAATTCCGCCGTCACCATCCACCCAAATCTCCTCGTCCAGAAGCATATTGATTGTTTTTCTGATCCTGGGATTTTCCGGTACGATTCCCAGGTTCTTCAGGTCGAGGATGGTATAGTGCGTTGAGATCCACTTGGGCTGATAAAATTTTTCTCCCCAGTGCCTATCTTGATTCTGACATGCCAGGAAGCGGGCGCCCCAACCTTGGCTGGAAATGCTTGCTCGCAGGTCGTCACGGTTACTGCCAAGCAGGTCGCGATGGGTCTGGTACTGGATGGCAACATCGCCTTTCAACAACCATTTGATTATATTTTTATCCATGCTTTGGGCCTATCTTAAATAAGATATAAACGATAGTCTAGCCAACAATGTCATTCCTGCAAAAGTAGGAATCCATAATTGGGTTTGGATCCCACATCGAGTACGGAATGACAGATATATATTAATTGCGTACTATTTTTTAGCTGTGAAGATGCCTTGATTGATTACGCCCTGAATGCCAGAATAATACCACCATCCGCTGATATTATCATTAATCAGAGTACCCGTGAGGTTGACGTTATTATCAGCAAATTCAGGATTTAAATACATATTTATCATATCCTTGGTAATTGACCCCACATATTCGCCGGTGCCCACCTGGGGGCCAATATTCGCAGGATTTCCGATGACGTTAAAATCCCATTTTCCTGAAATTTGGTCGGCGGTGCCATATTCAAGTGAAAAAGTTCCGGTGATTATCTTGACGCCGGTCGCGTCATATCCTGAATAGCGGTACAGCTCAATCGGGTTAACGTCATCCTCGCAACTGTGAATCATAAAAAAAAATAATACGGTAAGTGAAAACCAAATCATGTTTTTCATGATAACACTCCTTATAAATTAAATTTTACAGCGTACCGCCGTCAAGTTTATTCGGATTCTTTGACGATCGCAACCACCTTCCATTTTTCGAGATCTTTGTCAAATGCAATTTCAACCCATTGCCGCCTCTGATATCCCCGATCAGGGACGTATCGCAGAGGGCATTTACCTTTTCACCGTCGGCTTTTTCAAGAATCAGTTCACCCTCATAATACATGTTTGAGATTAGCCCGTCGCTGGCATCACCAGCGTCAAAACTGGCGGTCACGCCCACTACCTTACCTTGATTGATCGGGCTTGGCGCAGCTGATCATTAGCAATAACTAAAGAATAATTAATAATGCTGTTCTCATTTTTACTATTCCCGCGTATTGGTTAAATGAATATATATATAAATCAATATGCTTCAAACAACGAAACCTCAAAACATTTCAGCTGTTATTTGTTAATTGATAATTCTATCTAATTTTCAGGTATATGTACTGTGGAAGCCTCCAATATCGTATTGGAGGCTTTCACAGTACATATACCTGAAAATTAGATAGAATTATAAATTAACAAATAACAGCTGAAATGT
>PVMS01083274.1_pt1 | contig 20443 bp, 22 predicted proteins | sample 1853461 | NCBI WGS metagenome assembly PVMS01 (sample SAMN08582032, study PRJNA380276) | Marine sediment metagenome, whole genome shotgun sequencing project. | isolation source: ocean sediment barecode stripped | collected 2017 | reverse complement strand
TGTGAGCCATCGGCAGGCATGTGGGGCGGTCACCTGGCACTCAGCTATGACTGGAAACCGGACATGAGAACCTACGCCCGCATGGCACGCGGATTCAAGGCAGGTGGTTTCAACCCCTCGCTGGCCGCTTTGCAGGGTGTTGCCGCACTGGGCCCCGAATTTATAGCCTACCAGCCTGAATTCCTGTGGAACTATGAACTGGGCCTCAAGGGGCTGGCGCTGGATAGCTCGCTAAGCTACCAGTTGACCCTGTTCTACATGAATCGGGACCAGGCACAACTCAGCCAGTCAAGCCAGCAAGTCGCTTTCGACCCCAACAGCTTTGTCTTCGTTACCTACAATGGCAAAGCACGGTCCTGGGGTCTCGAAGCAAGCGCCAGTTGGCAACTCAGCGAAGCATGGCGCTTACATGGATCCCTGGGCTTGCTCAATACGCGCATCAGTGAATCTGACAACAGCGATACGATCAGCCCCGATGCCGTCAATCGCGACCTCGCACACGCGCCGCCTTACACACTGAATATCGGAGCCACCTATGCCAGTGCCAATGGCTGGTTCGGGCGGTTCGATCTGAACGCCATCGATGCTTTTTACTTCGACATCAGCCACAATCAGAAGTCCACTGCTTACCAACTGGTGAACCTGCGCATCGGCAGGCAATGGGATGCCTGGACGCTGTCCGCCTGGGCGCGCAACCTGTTCGATGAAGAGTACGCCACGCGCGGCTTTTACTTTGGCAACGAGCCGCCCGGGTTTAGCGAAACACTGTACACGCGCTTCGGTGACCCGCGCAGCTATGGCCTCAGTCTGAGCTATCACTATGACGGGTAATACCCCGTGCAATATGTAAAAGGGAAAAATTATGAGAATCACGGTTGATATCAGCCTTTACCCACTGGATGCAGACTACCTGCCCCCGATCAAGGGTTTCATCCGCAAGCTGCGCAAATGTGAAGGCCTGGAATTGGTGACCAATCAGCTAAGCACCCAAATCCGGGGTGAGTTCGAACAGGTCACCGCGGCATTGAACAGTTGTATGCACGAAAGCATGAAAGGTGGTCAGAAAATGGTGTTTGTCACACGCTACCTGAACTCCGACCTGGAAATCGGGCGCCTGCCGCAAATTGACTGAACTGGTCCCAACATTGATCGAGGCGGCACGAGCCATGTCGCTGTGGGAGGTGGCCGCCGTGCTGCTGGCCCTGACCTATCTGGTGCTGGCAATACGGCAGAATGCGGCCTGCTGGCTGGCTGCCATTCTCAGCACCAGTATCTATATTGTGCTGATGTTCCAGGTGGGTCTGTATATGGAATCGGCCCTGCAACTGTTCTACATTGCGATGGCCTTTTATGGATGGTATAGCTGGACCCACGGCGATGGCCCGGAGCATGAACTTGCAGTCAGCAGTTGGCCGCTCAAGCGACATATCATCCCGCTGTCGCTGATCCTGGTGTTGAGCCTGATCAGCGGTTACCTGCTGGCAAATCTCACCGCCGCGGCGATGCCATATCTTGATTCTTTCACCACCTGGGGCGCAATCGTGACGACCTGGATGGTGGCGCGCAAAATTATCCAGAACTGGCATTACTGGTTTATTATCGATTCAGTGTCGGTTTACCTGTATATCAATCGTGGTCTGTGGCTGACTGCCCTGCTCTTCATCGTTTACCTGGTGTTGATCGTCATCGGTTATCGTGCCTGGCGTAAAAATCTTGATCCTGCCCATGCCTGAAAGCAATTCTGACATCAATTCGCTGATCTGCAGCATTGAACCGATCCGAGGTGCCAGGCCGGTTACGAAATTAAGCGGTGGACCCGCCAGTGACAGTTGGCTGGTGCAGGCTGGGCGGCAAAAGTTTGTGCTGCGCATCGACAAGCCCATTGCGGCATCGCTGGGGCTGGACCGGCAGGCTGAAACCGGGATTTTGCAGACCGTATCAGACGCCGGCATCGGTGCGCCTGTGATCTGGGCCGACCCGGACAAGGGCATCCTGGTGTGCCGCTATCTCGAAGGCGGTACTTGGTGCCGTGAGGATACCCGGAGCCCCGAACGGCTGCGGGAACTGGCCCTGACGCTGAAAAAACTGCACCGACTTTCGCCACGCGGCCCGGCTTTCGAACCGGCTGCTGCCGCACGCCTTTATGCGCAGAAAATCGGAACAGACAGGGCGCATCAACTGGCCCGGGATACCGCGCAACTGGCGGCTGAGCTTTATGCCGAACCTGGTCGTCTTGCCCTGTGCCACAATGACCTGGTCCACGGCAATATCATCGGCCACGGCCCGGTGCGTTTGATCGACTGGGAATATGCTGCTGTGGGTGATCCGTTCTTCGACCTGGCCGTTCTGGTGCAGCACCATGATTTGAATATGGAACTGAGAGAGAAATTCCTGCAATTTTATTGCGGCAGCGCGGAAGCGGATGATTTGGCAAGACTGGCCGGTTTTTGCAGACTGTATGATCACCTGGCACGCTTGTGGTATATCGCAACGACGGCGAAAAATCCCAGGATGGAAAAAACCTTCACTGAAGTCGCCATCACATCATAACGGCCCTGTAAAAACAGGCCGACCAGAGGCAACACATAGAAAACCGCTGCCAATGCGATCACGTACCAGGTGAGGAAATTCATCAATCTGAAGAATTGCCTCCATGCCGAACCCCACACCTCGACCAGCCATGTGCGGAATGCGTGCGTGCTTTGCCGTGCATTGATTCTGAGTTTCATTTAACAATGGCGTCCAATAAAGTAGACGTTACCGGGAGCGGGCTCGTTCTTTCTTCGTTTCTGTTGATATTTGCCGAGCAACTCTGTCAGCCTCAATTCCGCCAGAGCCAGTGCCTGCTCCATGCGTTCGATCGTTGCAGGTGCATATGCGGGTTTATCCGAATCAATCATGTCTTTCCAGAATCCAATTTCTGAACGAAGCAAGGCCTCGCTTGTCTCAAACAGGCAATCCGGATTTTCCTGATTGTCTTCGCTTATATCTGTTGCAATCATTCTGGCCTCGATCGGGTGTTGGTTACGAAGAATATGCGCCATTGCGCGGCTAAGGAATATGCGATGTAGATTAATGAGATGCTTCTTGAACAACTTGCCGAAACAGGACAATCGGTTGACTGAATCGGTCCTACTCAGTGAAAATGGCATTGCCGTGCCTTATTTTTTACAGGATCATCAAAAATGACCGTTTTCGCCCCTTCCCTTGGCGCTCTCTGGAAGCAAATGGAAAGTTATGGAATCGATCCCGCAGCATTATTCAGGGAACAGGGGGTCGATCCTGAAATCATGTTCGATTCAGGGGCGAGGATTAGCCTGGAGCAATATCAGCGGCTTGATCTTCGGGCAGCCGAACTTTCCGGCGATGACAGTTTCGGACTCAAGGGCGCAGAGTATTTTCGCCCGGCCCACCTGGGCGCGCTGGGTTTTGCCTGGCTCGCCAGCTCCAGCCTGAGAACCGCTTTCCAGCGCCTGAGCCGTTATGCCCGTGTCATCAATGAAAAACTTACCATCACACTTGAAGATGACGGCAAGCTGTTTTCGGTCTCCGTAGACGCACAACTGCCATTGCTGCAGGAACGCATCCGGCAGGACGGCCAACTGGCCGCTCTGACCAAGTTTTGCCGGGTCATAGCAGGCGGTGATTTCAACCCGGTCAAGGTCCAGTTTCGCCACGCCCAGCCCAAAGATACAGCGTATTACTACGAATTGTTTCGCTGCCCGGTAGAATTCAACGCCGAATCCACGACCCTGTTCATTGCAAGCGAGACCGTCGACCAGCGGCTGACGGGATCGAATGACCAACTGGCCAAGTTGAATGAACATATTGTGGTGAAATACCTGGCGCACAGCGAGAAAAAGGACATTGTCAACCGGGTTAAAGCCGCCATCATTGACGGCCTCTGTTCAGGCGTCGTGACCGAAATCTCAGTTGCCGAATCACTCTACATGACGCCGCGCAACATACACCGCAAGCTGCAGCAGGAAGAAACCTCTTTTAAGCTCCTGTTAACCGAGATTCGTAAGGAGTTGGCGCAGCAGTACATCCAGGATCGCAGCAAGACCCTCACCGAGATTTCCTTTTTACTCGGCTTCTCGGAGGTCAGTTCGTTTTCACGTGCATTCAAGGGCTGGACCGGGCAGCCACCGAGTGAAGCGCGCCAGGCTCTGGCGTAAGGGCGGGGGTCATATAGGGGCTGGGGTCAGAGAACCATTTCCTGGCTAGAGGGCTGAGTTCTGAGTAATGCCTTGACAGGAAATGGTTCTCTGACCCCGGTCTTATCTCGGGTCTTTTACTGGCAAAAAGTCGCACTTTGTGATCTACTTGGTAATTAACTTTATTAACCTCTAACCCTGGAACCCGTTCCAGGATTTATTACGATTACAACACTCATACTTCTAAGGAGAAAACCATGCGAAAAGCCATGCTTTCGATTATTGCCTTTGCCTTGATCAGTTCAGCCGCTTCGGTTTCAGCTTTCGAGCCGGATACCAGTGATGAACTGCAGCTTTCAGTTAAAAAAGCGATCCTCGACCTGCAAAAAAAGGATCCAGGAATGGAGAAGTTTTTTGAAGGCGCAGCCGGTTACGCCGTATTCCCGAAAGTGGGCAAAGCCGGTATCGGCATTGGCGGCGCTCACGGCAAGGGACTGGTCATTGCCAATGACAAAGCCATTGCCAATACATCGCTCAGCCAGGTAACCATCGGCTTTCAACTCGGTGGCCAGGTCTATGCCCAATTTGTTTTCTTCGAAGACGAAGTTGCCCTGGGCCATTTCCAGCGCGGTAATTTTGAAATGGGAGCACAGGTCTCTGCAGTCGCCGCCAAGGCTGGTGCATCTCTTGACGCCAACTATGATTCGGGCGTTCTCGTAGTTACCAATGTCGGTGGCGGATTGATGTACGAAGCCACTGTGAGTGGACAGAAATTCAAGTACGAAGCATTCGATTAGTATCTAGCCAGGCCCGTGCGCGGGCCTGGCTTTCCCCCATGCCACAATTGATGTGTAACTGAATTCCTTCATCAATTCATACAACTACCGGAGAGAACACACATGCGCAGAGCCGCCATCTACCTGTCCCTGCTTGTACTGGGCATTTTTTCCAGCACCCTGTCGGCGTTTGAGCCCGACAGTTCTGACAAGATGGAATTGGATGTAAAAGTGGCAATATTGAACATCAAGGCCAAGAATCCAAGTATCGAGACATATTTTGAAAATTCAGCGGGCTATGCTGTTTTCCCCAGCGTTGGTAAGGGCGGTTTTTTCATTGGCGGCGCCTTTGGCCGCGGCCTGGTCATAGTCAACGAGCAGGTCGATGGCTATACCTCCATGTCACAAGCGACCATCGGCTTTCAAATCGGTGGTCAGAAATATGCACAATTTATCTTTTTCAATGATGACACCGCTTTGGGTCACTTCAGACGCGGCAATTTTGAATTCGGCGCCCAGGCTTCCGCGGTGGCCATAACCGCCAGCACCTCTGTTGATGCTTCCTACGATTCAGGCGTTGCTATTTTCACCAATGCAGGTGGTGGTTTTATGATCGAAGGAACAGTAGGTGGCCAGCGTTTCAGCTACGAGCCCAAAGAATAAGCTGTCTGTAGGAGCGAGCCTTGCTCGCGAACGTAAGAGCGTGCTTTGCGCGCGTCCTGCGACGATGAAAAAGATTCGCGAGCAAGGCTCGCTCCTACAGGGTTAGTTTATGGTTGTGATTTCAACTGCGTACAGGTAATACCCTGTCCCCTCTCGTCTCAGGCGTACGGTCGTCCAGCCGGAACTGCTTGCACTCAACGCTATAAGTACATGGGTCCGTTGACCTGCTTCATCGACAAACTCCTGTTTTCCATTTTCAGTCTCGACCTGGTAGCTGCCTGAACCCAGGCTTCTGACAAAGAAATCCAACAGGTATTTCTGCCCTTTTTCCACCTTGATTTTGACCCCGGCGCTGCCGGCGTTTTTTGGTTCGAATTTGATCGCCGTTTCCGGGTGCACGCTAGCTGCCAGGGTCACGGTAAGCAGCCCCTGCCCTTCCATGTACGGATTTTTCGGAGACAGCGTAATGGAGTTGATGTTGACCTGTGCATCGGGATCGTGCTGCTGGCTGCTGTCATCAGTGCGTAAGCCCTCGAGTATCTGTGCTTTTTGATCATCAGCTAGTGGAGCCGGCGCCACCGGTGTCTGTGCGTTGGGCGCCAGGATCGCGCCTGCGCGCTGAACCGGTGCAACCTCAAAGACAGGGATTGATGCAGCCGGATCTGCACCTGCCGGATTGGCCTCTGATGCAGCCGCCTGAGTGCCGGCAACGACTGTGATTATGAGCAAACCCAGGAACATGGTTTTCCCGGGAATACACCTCGAATTTGCTGGTTTTATTCCGCTCATCATTTTCCTCCTGTTATGTGGCTAAGCCTATTCCGCTGTCGCCTGCAGAGCAAGTTCAGGGCACAGTTTACCTGCGAAAAGTTGAGGGGTGCACCGGCTGGAATACCTCCTGACGTTAATTGAAGAATGGCGCCATGGAGGAAGTGGGATAGTCGGGCCGCTGTAGGAGCGAGCCTTGCTCGCGATTCTTTATAATCTCTGCAGGTCGCGCGCAAAGCACGCTCTTACAATCGCGAGCAAGACTCGCTCCTACATGTGATGAGGGGGTGAAAAATTGGAGATCTTTTTCCAGGCAGGTGATGCTTACAGGGGTTTCGCCGTGGAACTCCCCATCAGGCGACAACTGTTCATTCTGCGGCGCCATGATATTTATTTTTCTCGCCTGGTAAGTGCTCACCTCATCGAAATCCACATGCCGTCCGCTGTAAATGGTGGGAAACAGCCGCAACAGGCGCAGGCGCGGCAGGCTGCGCAAAAGAGTCACGTCCAGTAAGCCATCATCCAGCTTGGCACCAGGCGCTATCAGGAAAGAGGTGCCGGTGTAGCGCGTATTGGATACTTCGACGAAGATGTTATCTTGTTTGATAATTTCCCCATCTATTTCAATCGATAAGCGGTAACTCTTGAGTTTTAACATCTCTATTAATACGGCCACCGAATAGGCAGATTTACCCATTTTTTTAAGCTTTTTAGCCGTCTTCATCGCATCCACTGGAAACCCCAGACCAATGATATTGAGGAAGTAAAAAATTTCCGATGCAGTTTTCACACGGCCAACATCAAGCGCTTGCAGATGCCCTGCCCGGATAATCTCCATTCCTTTTTCCCAGTCTCCCGGCATCAGGCCAAGTTCGCGGGCAAACGCATTGCCGGTGCCCACCGGGATCAGGCCCAGCGGTAGCCGGTTTTGACGTTCGTGACGATACAGACCGTTGAGGACTTCGAACAGTGTCCCGTCCCCGCCTGCGGCAACCACCCCATCGAAACCCGCCAGGTCAGAATGAGCGACCAGTTCACCGGCCTCACCCGCTTGCCTGGTAACCCGTATATCAAGCTGAGCAAACTTTTCCAATCCGGCCGTGATCCCCAGCAACAACTGCGCGGCCCGACCACTGGCAGCATGCGGATTATAAATGAGCAATAGTTTCACGATGCTGACCACCTGACGGAATTGCACATTATACGGGCTGATATACTCGCACGAACCAAAACCGGAAGGGAGCGGAAGACCAATGTTGGAAGTGATTCAAATTTTGCAGGAATGGCTACTGCAACTACTGGATGGCAATAGCCAGAAAATGCTGATCACCAACCTGATCATTTTTGTGTTCACGGTTTTTGTATACTGGTTGCTCTATGTACTGATCTTCCGCGGTTTTCGGGCTCTTTCCCGGCGGGTACGGAAAGAGGACAGCCAGGTCAGGCCACTCAGAATCCAGAAACAGGAAATTCTTTCAGCTGCGGAAGTGGCCGTCATCCTGAATCGTACGCTGCTGGCTATCAGTTGGGTCCTGCGTCTTATCATCGTTTTAGCTTTCCTCAACAGCATACTGGGCATGTTCAAATGGACACGGGACCTGGCTCGACTGATTTCAGACAATATCCGTGGTGCAATCAGTAATATCTGGGGCAGTTTTACTGACTACCTGCCCGACCTGATCACTGCCCTGGTCATCATTTTCATCGCCCATCTGTTGATCAAGCTGCTCAAGCAGGTCTTCCAGGGAGTGGCGCGGCGACGCATCAGGGTACCCGGCTTTTACCCCGAGTGGTCAAAAACCAGTTTCAACCTGTTGCGCCTGATGGTGATCGCGATGACGGTGGTGGTCGTATTTCCTTACCTGCCGGGATCCGACTCTCCGGCTTTCCAGGGTGTATCGATCTTTTTTGGTGTACTGCTCTCACTGGGATCGACCAGTGCCGTGGCCAATGTGGTGGCGGGGATCGTCATCACCTTCACCCGGGCATTCAAAACCGGTGACCACGTACGGTTGCACGATACCGAGGGCAAGGTCATCGAGCGCACCGCTTTCGTACCCGCATCCGCACACCGAAGAATGTAGAAGTTTCGATTCCAAATGCATCGATCATGGCAGACAAGGTGATCAATTTTTCAAGCCAGGCCAAGAAAACCGGCATCACGCTGCACACGGGTATCACCATCGGCTACGACGTGCCCTGGCCCATGGTGCAGGAGTTACTGCTGTCAGCGGCGGCGTCCACAGAACATATCGAAGAGGAGCCTGCGCCCTTCGTGCTGCAAACCGCCCTGGATGACAATTACGTGGCTTATGAATTGAATGCAACGACCAAACGCGCCGATATAAGACCCCGAACCTATTCGGCCCTGCACGCCAATATCCTGGACGCTTTCCATACCGCCGGGGTAGAAATTACTTCACCCCATTACCGCGCGAACCGGGATGGCAATGAAGCGGCAATCGCGCCCGTCATTGCGCAGCCCAAGACCAGCGAAAACTGATCGGACGTCCTGGCAGTCAGAATTTGTAGCCCAGGGATGAGACCAGGCCATAATCGCTGCTGGCCCCTTCGAATGAGATCGGATCGCTGTCATAGTTGGCATAAAAATCCATTACCCAGAACAGGTCATTGACGATTTCAAGCTTGAACTCGGTAGTAAAATCTGCCCTCCACCGGCCCAGATCGGTGATGCTTGGAAAAACCGTCAGACTGGTTTTTAAAGAACGTTCTGGTGAACTGTATTTATAAAATTCGTACATCACCATGCCAACCGCTTCCAGGTTGGTTTCTGGGTCACCATTAATCGGAATTTCATGGTTGATGTCCAGGCCAGCAGCCAGCGCAAACCAGTTTTGTTGTGATCGTATGGGGACCCAGCCATAGCCCGCACCCAGCAATGCCCTGAAATCAATACCCAGTTCACTGTTATGGTCAAGGTTCCCGAAATAGGAGCGGAATTTTTTGTTGGCTTTAAAAGCATTGTGCATGACGCCCAGGTTGGAGCGTGTGGTGTTGTCCACTTGTTCCTGGGTGGTAACTTCTGTACTGAAATTTGCCCTGGTGATGGAACCCGGCAGCCGGTATTCTGCGTCCAGCCCCAGGTTGTATTTGCCTACATTACTGCCCTTGTCCCAGCTAACTCCAAGATCGGCCCTGAGATCAAGGCGCTCCCAGAAACCAGCTTCAACCGGATACATCGCGATCACATCCAGGGTGCTGACGCCAACCGGGCCCTGCTCGGTTGTCACCACCAGCATATCGTCATTTTCCGGTTTTGCCAGTGGCCCGTAAAATCTCTGCCCGTTGGTCAATTCAACCGATTGACCCGTTGTGCTGACGAGTTCCCTGATATCGCTCCATTCAATATACAGGGTTCCCATGTGATCGGTTTTGAATTCGAGTTTGCCGCGAAACAAAGATTTTGCCTCTCCGGTGATCCGGTCACCATTTTGCAGGTATACAATGTCGGTTCTTTCAGTAGCCGCTGCCTGATTGATGACGAACATCAGGACGAGCGGTAAAATTCGTGAGATTATTGCAGGCATGGGTCGTCTCGTTGAGTCTGAATTCAGCATGGACGCCATTTTATACCGTCATCCTTAGCGGAATCACCAATTGATGAATATCCGAATTTTCAAAATCCTGATCCTGTTGATTCTCAGCGGCTGTGAAGCGGGGGCCCAGTCTCCGGCAAGCACAACAACGGCGCCGGAGTTTGAACAAATTGCGCTGATAAAGAGTCGCGCCCTGGATGAAATCAGCGGAATTGTGATGGGAATGGACGGGGACTTCTTTGTTCACAATGATGAAGGCAAGGCAACGGTGCACGTGATTGACCTGAAGGGCCGTCATGTCGCTGCGATCCGTATCCGCGATGCAAAAAATCGCGACTGGGAGGACATGACCAGCATCCCCGGAGACAGCGGGCGCTTGCTGGTGGTGGGCGACACCGGTGATAACAAGGCCCGCCACAAATCCATACGCCTGTATTTTATTGCGGAACCACGACGGAATGAGCAAGGAAAATACCCGCAAGAGGTTGAACGGATACACAAACTGAAAGTCCGTTATCCGGATGGCGCCAGAGATACCGAAGCAATGGCCTACGACCCTTCCAGCAACATGCTCCTGTTTTTGAGCAAACGCGACAGCATTCCCCGCCTGTATGGTCTTGCGCTTGAAGATGTGCTCATCTCGAAAGAGTCTGAACTCGAGTTCCTGGGCGAGGTTCCTACTTTCAGAGCACCCACGGCGGCCGACCTCCTGAGGGGTGGTAAAAGAGCCAAATGGGGATCACAGCCGACCGGAATGGATATTTCCAGTGACGGAAAACAGGCTGCTGTGATCACCTACCTCAGCCTTTATCTGTGGTCTCGCGAGGATGATGAAACCTGGGCTGAGGCGTTTCAGAAAATACCCCGCGAATTTGTCGGGCCACCCGGGCTACATGAAGAGGCGGTGACTTTCGGGGCAAATCCAAATGAGGTGTTTGTCACTACCGAAAGGTTGCCCGCGCCGCTGTACCGCCTGGTTTTACCGTAGAAACAAGCCTTGCTGTAGGAGCGAGCCTTGCTCGCGAATGTAAGAGCGTGCTTTGTGCGCGACTAGCATGAACAAAAAAGATCGCGAGCAAGGCTCGCTCCTACAGGTAGATTCCGTGGGTGGTGAGCAGGTGGATGAAATGGTCTTCATCGATGACTTCGATGCCGAGTGATTGTGCTTTTCTGAGTTTGGAACCGGCAGCTTCCCCGGCCACGACCACTGAGGTTCTGACTGAAACGCTGCCGGACACCTTTGCGCCCAGCGACTCCAGCAGGTTTTTGGCCTTTGCCCGGGGCATGCCGAGGGCGCCGGTCAGTACCCAGGTCTCGCCAGCCAGGGGTTGCTCGCCCTGATTCACTTCTTCTGCCTGCCAGCTCAGGCCTGCATCTTCCAGTGCCCCGATGATTTCAAGATTATGCGCCTCGCGGAAAAATGAAAGTACATGGCCAGCCACCACCGGACCGACGTCTGCTACGTCAATCAATTGCTCCTCGCTCGCCTCGAAGAGTTTTTTCAGCGACCCAAAATGCCTGGCCAGGGAGCTTGCGGTGACTTCACCCACCTCCCGAATACCCAGGGCGTACAGCAGGCGGCCGAGGTGGGGTGATTTGCTGCGTTGCAGTTCGGCCAGCAAATTATCTGCGGATTTTTCACCCATGCGCTCCAGCGCGATCAACTGATCCCGCCTTAGCCGGAATAAATCTGCAACCGAATGAACCAGTCCTGATTCTACCAACTGGTCTATCAACTTTTCGCCCAGACCTTCGATGTCCAGCGCTCGCCGGGATGCAAAATGCATGATGCTCTGCTTTCTCTGCGCCGGGCAGATCAGGCCGCCGGTGCAACGAAAAACCGCTTCACCCTCAAGCCGCTCGACTGCTGAGCCGCACTCAGGACAGACATCCGGCATTTCAAATTCAGCCAACTCCGAAGTTCTGCGTTCAGGCACCACCCGCGCCACTTCGGGAATGACGTCTCCGGCCCTCCGTACCACCACCCAGTCTCCGGCGCGCACATCCTTGCGCCGAATCTCATCCAGGTTATGCAGGGTGGCGTTGGTCACCGTTACACCACCGACAAAGACTGGAGCCAGCCGCGCCACCGGCGTCAACGCGCCGCTGCGGCCGACCTGGATATCGATACCCAGCAGCCGTGTGATCTCTTCCTGAGCCGGGAATTTTTGTGCGATCGCCCAGCGCGGCGAGCGGCTGACAAAACCAAGGGTCTGCTGCTGCTCCCTCAGATCGACTTTATACACCACTCCGTCGATGTCATACGGCAGGCTGTCACGCTTTTCCGCCATTTCCCTATAGTAGGCGATACAGCCCTGTGCATCCTGCACCTGCTGGATCTCGGCATTGACCGGAAAACCCCATTTTTTCAATTTTTGCATGGCCTCGTAGTGGCTTTCAGGTATCGCCTGCGCAGCCGTCACGGCGTAAGCGTAAAAAGCCAGTGGCCGCTTTGCGGTCAGGCGTGAGTCGAGTTGCCGCAGGCTGCCCGCGGCGGCATTGCGGGGATTAACGAATTCCTTCTGATCGTGCCGGCGCGCGTGCTTGTTATAAGCCTCAAAACCGGCCAGTGGCATGTAGATTTCACCCCGCACTTCCAGACTGGGCGGCCACCGATCAACGCCGCTGCGAGCCATCAACTTCAGGGGAATCGCACTGATCGTGCGCACGTTTGAAGTCACATCCTCGCCCGTGGCGCCATCGCCGCGAGTGGCGGCCTGCACCAGGCGGCCTTTTTCATAGCGCAATGAAATGGCGACACCGTCAAGCTTGGGTTCGGCAACATATCCGACGTGGGGAATTTCAAGGCCTTTGATCACGCGCTCGTGGAATTGCTCGATCTCCTGTTCGGAAAATGCATTGGCCAGGGATAACATCGGCCTGCGGTGCTGTACCTGCTCGAACCCCGCCAGAGGCTCACCTCCGACCCTTTGCGTGGGTGATTCCGGGGTCAGCAACTCGGGGTGCTCTTTTTCAAGTGACTCCAGTTCCCGCATTATACGGTCATAATCGGAGTCCGGAACCGAAGGCATATCCAGGACGTAGTAGCGATAATTATGCCCTTCGATTTCGCTTCGCAGATGCTCTATACGGCGGCCCGCTTCGATTTGGCTCATGACTCATCCATGGCGGATATCAGGAACGGCTCCGGTCATATTCGCGCATTTCCTCCCGAATTTGCGCCTCTGTCTGACGGGTGAACGGACAATGCTCATCGTCGAGCAAGTCGGCCTGCAGTATTTCAGCCATCCGCTGCGCTGTTGCAAACAGGGAATCCCAGGCATCAAGGGCGAAGGCCGGTCCGGGCAGTGTCATAAACAGGACCACGCCACTGGTCTCAAAGGTATTCCAGCCATCACGTTCAAAATGACCGGGTTTGGCCGCATTAGCCATGCTGAATACGGGTTTCTCCGAGCCCTCGATGATGCGGTGAAAAATATTCATGTCGCCGAATTCCATTCCGGTGCTAAGTGCTACCTGCAGCAGTTCGGCGCCGTTAATGATGTGGTTGTCATGGGCCAGCAGAAACAAGGATTTAATTTTATCTGGTGGGGGGCCGGCGGCTTGCATGGGCTGGTCAGGCGCTGCAGTGGGCGCAGGCTCCGGTGATTCGATGGGGAGTTCACCCTGGCCGGGCTCGTCACTGTCCCCGAGTTGTACATCCGGCACGTCTTGCCAGCCATCTGCGTCATCGATGTGGTCCGGGGTCTCAAGAGTCGGCTCGAGTCGCCCGGTTTTACGGTTTTGCCTTTTGCGTGAAGCACTCAGTTTACGCTTTTTGTCCGGATTTCCGAACAGGAAAACAGAGGCCAGAATCAGCGCTCCGATGATAATGATCACCCAGCGAAGTGTTGAAGTTTCCAAGGCTAAATCTCCAGTTGCTTATCTTGCAGCCAACTTCACTGCCGCATCGATATCCACTTGGACCAGGCGGGATACGCCCGGCTCACGCATGGTGACACCACTCATCTGGCGCGCCATCTCCATGGTTATTTTGTTATGCGTGACAAAAACGAACTGCACTTTTTCGGCCATTTCGACCACCAGACTGCAAAACCGGGCGACGTTGGCATCATCCAGGGGTGCATCCACTTCGTCAAGCATGCAAAAAGGCGCCGGGTTAAGCCGGAATATGGAAAATACGAAGGCCACGGCAGTCAGGGCCTTTTCACCACCGGACAACAGGTGCAGGTTACTGATCCGTTTACCAGGAGGTTGAGCCATGATGGTCACACCCGTCGTCAGCAAGTCTTCTCCGGTCAGCTCCAGATAAGCATGGCCACCACCAAACAGGCGCGGAAACAACTCCTGAACACCCTTATTTACGCGCTCAAAAGTTTCCTTGAATCGCGTGCGGGTTTTGCGGTCGATCTTGGCAATTGCGTTTTCGAGCATACTCAGAGCATCACACAGATCATCATTTTGTGTATCCAGATATTCCTTGCGCTTGTGTTCCTCATCAAATTCCTGGATGGCGGCCAGGTTAACCGGCTCCAGGCGGATAATCCGGGTTTGCAGGCTCTCCAGTTCAGCCTCCCACTCCGCAGGGTCCACATTTTCAGGTAAAGACTTGACCAGTTCAGTGACGTCAGCTTCCAGTTGCTCGACCTGGCGCTGAATATTGCGCGCTTCCAATTCGATTTCCTGCTGCTGCAGGCGTGCGTTCTCCAAATCCTGACGTATTTCGTCTGATTTCTGGATTGCTCTTTGCCTTCCGCTGTCCTTTTCCCGGTAGTCATTTTCGAGTTTCTGGAGCGCCGCCCTGGCTTGTGCCAACCGGGCTTCGGTCTCGAGCCGCTGCTTCAGCAAGGCATCCATTTCGGCCGTGTGCAGGTCTTCAGGCTGCTCGTTCCTGGCAATCTGCTCACTCAGATTCAGATAGCGCTGCTGTAACTGGCTCAACTGCGTGTCCATTCGCTGCAGTGACTGGCGCAGTGAATCCAGGCTGGCCCTCCTCGCTTCCGCTGTGAGCGCAAATTGGTGACGCCGGTCCCGCGCCTGGCCAAGTTCACCGCGGCTTTTGTCCCGGTCCGCCATCAATTGACTACGTTGAGCATCCAGCAGGTCACGCTCACCCTTCAGAACGGACATGTTCTGGATCAACTGTTCAAGCTGGCCGCGCGCCGTGCTTACCTGCAAGTCATCTGCCTCGATTTGCTGCTTCAACTGGATCATTTCAGTGCTGATATTTTTCTGCCGGGAATCCATCAGCGCGATGCTGGATTGGCGACTCTCCAACTGGCCGTCTACCTCATTGCGTTTACGGTTCAGTGCGTTGAGCCCGGCCTGGGCTTCGATGATTTCCGCTTCCGTGTGTTCGATGCCGGAACGCAGGCCGCTGGTGTTTGCTGAAAGTTTCTGCGCCGAGGAAGACAGCCCGGAAATTTCCTTTTGCAGACGGCCAATGGCCTTCTCACGGGCCAGCAAACTGTCTTGCTCAGCCTGACCTCTGGCCACCCGCACCCAGCCGTTGCCAATCCACTCTCCCGAACGGGTAATCAAGGAATTCGCTGCTTCCAGTTGGTCACGAGATGACCAGGCCTGTTGCAGTGATTCTGCAACCTTTACCCGGTTTAACCACGAGATGACCGCATCGGGCGCCTCGACCAGAGCCGCAAGGCTGCCTTCTTCCGCTTTGATGGCGCCACGGCGATCCTCCATCAAATCAAGCGATACGCCCTCCAGTTCCGCCAGGGCGGTTCCCTGGTCAGCCCCGGCTTGTGTCACCACGGACTGCAGCCAGTGTCCCAGTACGGTTTCGACCGCCAGTTCCCAGCCTTCTTCCACGCTGATCATCCGGGCCAGCCTGGATGCGTCTGACAGGCCATGTGCTTCCAGCCAGCTATCGCCCGAACTGTCCTGAAGCACAGCTTCCTGAAGCGCCTGCAATGACTCCAGGCGCCCTTCGCAGGTATGCAGATTGCGTTGGATAGCACGGGTTTCCTGTTCGCTGGCAGCAAATGCGGACTGAGCCTCAGCAAGTTCGGCTTGCAATTGATCCAGCCTGGCCTGCTTGCTCTGCTCCTTGCCGGTCAACTTTTTTGACTGATGGGCAAGAAGCTCCAGCGCTTGCTGGATGCCGGATGCATCCATCGAATCCACTTCCTTGCTCAGTGCTTCGAGGCGCCGCGCAGCTTGCAGCAGACCCCGGTCAAGAACCTCTACTTGCGAGCGGGAACGGTCTGCTTCACGATTGCTCTCGGTACTGGCCAGGTGGTGTTGCTCGAAATTCTTCTGCCACGACTGGACCGCAACTTCGGCCTTGGCAAACTGCTCCTCGCTCGAGTTTTCCAGCTTGATTGCTGCCGCCAGAGCCGGTTCAACCTCGGCCAGACCCCGGCTTAACTCTTCCACCTGGGCCTTGTCCAGCATCATGTGCTTTTCCAGGTCTTTGAGTGCAGATTGTGTTTCTTCAAATTCCTGCTGCTGCCTTTTTTGCAACTCCCGTGCATGTTCGATGGTCTGCTCCAGCCGGGCAATTTCACTTCCTACGCTGTACAGCTCACCTTGTACTTCATTGAACGCCTCACTGGCCTGACCCTGATCCAGGTGCAGCTTTTCCAATGCAGCCTCGGCGGATCTCTGCTCTGCAATACTCTCCTCCAGCGTGGTTTCGCGCCGGGCCAGGTTCTGCTTGCCAAGCGTGGTCTTCTCCGTCAGCTTTTGCCAATGCAGCGTCATCAACCTGGATTCCAGCTCACGGCGTTGCTTTTTCAGTTTGCGGTAGCGGTTGGCTGCATTGGCCTGGCGCTTCAGGCGGGCCAGGTGCTTGCCGACCTCCTCGCGTAAATCAGACAGCCGGGAGAGGTTATCGCGGGTGTGCTGAATTCGCCGTTCAGTCTCACGGCGGCGTTCCTTGTATTTCGAAATACCAGCAGCTTCTTCCAGGTGAGCACGAATCTCTTCAGGTTTTGCCTCAACAACTTCGGAGATCATGCCCTGTTCGATAATCGAATAACTGCGCGAACCCAGACCGGTACCCAATAACAGATCACGCACATCCTTACGCCGGCAACGACTGCCATTGAGGTAATAAATGGAAATCCCATCACGCGAAACCTGGCGTTTAAGCACAATTTCACTGTAGCCCGCAAATTGACCGCCCACCCGTCCTGCGGAATTGTCAAACAGTAACTCCACCGTGGCTGTCCCCACTGGCTTGCGCCCGGAAGAACCCGAAAAGATGACATCGCTCATCGATTCACCACGCAGCACTTTGGCGGATCCTTCACCCATCACCCAGCGCACGGCATCGATAATATTTGATTTGCCACAGCCATTGGGGCCGACCACGCCGGTCAGGTTGGTCGGCGCGTAAAATGTGGTGGGGTCAACAAAAGATTTAAACCCCGCCATCTTGATTGATGTCAGTCTCATTCGGGAAGGCTACCCCGTTGTTCAAAATGAGTGGCCGCACACGGCGACATTGAATTTTTGTTCATGAAGTGGCTAAACTGCTTGGCAATTATATTTATGTTATCAGGCAAAATCCGGAGTCACTATGAGTACCTTACCGAGCAATGAACTGGAAGTCTTTCCAAATCCGAAACCATCACGCGATTATACCATCCAGATCGAGTCACCAGAATTCACTTGCCTGTGTCCGAAAACGGGTCAACCAGACTTTGCAACACTGGAACTGGAGTATATTCCGGATGAGTTTTGCGTTGAACTTAAATCGTGGAAACTTTACCTCTGGAGTTATCGAAATGAAGGCGGTTTTCACGAAGACCTGACCAACAAAATCCTCGATGACCTGGTCGCCGCCCTCAATCCGCGCTTCATCCGCCTGACCGCCGACTTTAACGTACGCGGGGGAGTGTATACCACTGTGACCGCCGAACATCGCAGCCCGGAGTGGTCGCCGCAGGCGTAGCCTCAAGCGGACTGGTATCCGAAACTCATGCAATATGCGGGTTGGTGCTTACGGGCCGCCGATTCGAAGCAAGGGGCCTCCTTCCAGGACACGGCATAAATCCGTCCCTGGGGCCTCCTCTTGAAACGTCCTGTTTCAAAGGGTCCTGGAAGCAGGCCCCTTACTCCAAACCGGCTCGCACATAGCTGCGATCGATGGGTCCTGAAACCAGCAGAAAGACCGGGGTCAGAGAACCATTTCCTGGTTAGATAACAAAGTACAAAGAAGATGCCTTTGAAAGGAAATGGTTCTCTGACCCCACTTATTACTTTTTCCCTTTACTCTGGCACTTTACTCTGACCCCATTTTCCTCTGACCCCATTTTCTTACAACTCATCTGGCGTATAAGCATCGATAGACAAGGCGTGAATATCGGTTTGCATCAGTTCATCCATGGCCTGGTAAATCATGCGGTGACGCTGGATCAGGGTTTTTCCGCTGAAGTGATCTGACACCACCAGAAGGTGGAAATGGCCACGGCCGTCTTTTGCGCCCTCGTGTCCGACGTGCTTGTGGCCTTCATCTTCAACGTGCAGGGATTCGGGCTCGAGAGCCTCTTCCAGGCGAGAGTGAATTTCGGCCATACGTTGCTCGCTGTTCATTTTGGAATGACCCGCAGGTAGGGGCTGACTTCCACTGACTGGTAAACGCCGGCTTCAAAATAGGGGTCTGCATCGGCCCAGGCCTGGGCATCCTGCAGCGAATCGAACCGCGCTATGACCAGGGAGCCGAGATAGCCCGCCGGGCCGGGGTCCGCCGCATCGATCGCCGGTCTCGGACCGGCCACCAACAACCTGCCCGCAGCCAATAATGCTTCAAGCCGGGCGAAATGGGCCGGCCGCGCTGCCAGGCGCGCATCAAGGCTGTTTTTCCGGTCACTGGAATAAATCACATACCACATGGTAATCCTGTCTCTGTGCTCAGGGATTGAAGCTTACGTGCAGTTGTAAACACAGTAAAGGTTCTCTGACTCCCGCTCTTCGAATAGAATGGCCAGTCGGGAAATGTATCCAAATCCGGATTTTGAATAATGACTGAGAGAATAGAAATCAGGCTCGAGGGCCCCAAGCCCCGGCTGATCGACAACATCGTGGCTGTGTTGGTGCGTGGCGGCCTGATTGCCTACCCCACGGACTCGGGATATGCGCTGGGCTGGCGATCGGATAACCGCAGAGCTCAGGACCGTGTGATCCGCCTCAGGCAACTCGACCGAAACAATCATTTTACCTATTGCTGCAGAACGCTTTCAGACGTCAGTGAATATGCCCGGCTGAATAACTGGGCTCACCGGCTAATCCGGCAACTCACCCCCGGACCCTATACATTCATCCTTCCTGCGAGCAAAAATGTACCGCGTAATTCGCGCGGCAAGCAGGTGAGCACCATTGGTATCCGGATTCCTGACCACCTGGTGGTTCAGTCCATCCTCAATTCCATGGATGAGCCCATCCTCAGCTCCTCATTGATACTGCCCGGCATGGAAGACGAAATCATGGACACCGAGGACCTGTATGACGCCGTTGCGGGGCAGGTAGACCTGTTTGTTGATGCCGGATATTGCCCGCTTGAGCCAACCACCCTGCTCGACCTGACCGGGGACCAGCCGCGAGTCCTCCGGGTGGGTCAGGGCGTGATAGACTTTTAGGGCCTGTTAACAGGCCCTGGGGCAACCTGAATCGAGTACGAATTGGAACCAGACAACAACCAACCCGGCACGGGCGAAGACAATCACGCGCAACAGGCGGAAATGCCTTTTGCGGTCGTGCAGGGCCAGCCGTTTACACAACTGCCAAAGGATCTTTATATTCCGCCGGATGCGCTGGAGATATTCCTCGAGGCGTTTGAAGGACCGCTGGACCTGTTGTTGTACCTGATCCGCAGGCAAAACCTGGATATTCTCGAAATCCCGATTGCCGAGATTACCCGACAGTACATGTCCTACATTGGAATGCTGGATGAGCTTCAGTTCGAGTTGGCGGCGGAATACCTGGTCATGGCTGCCATCCTGGCGGAAATCAAATCCCGCATGTTGCTCCCCAGGCAAAAAAGTGAAGACGAAGACGAAGATGACCCACGTGCTGAACTGGTCCGTCGTCTGCAGGAATATGAACGATTCAAACAGGCCGCCCAGGACCTCGACGATCTGCCGCGCGAAGGCCGGGATTTTGTGCTGGCTCAGGCATTCATGGAAAACCGGCAGGTGTTCCAGGTGCCGCCGGAAGTCAACCTGGCCGATATGCTGGAAGCGCTGCGTGATGTGCTCAGCCGTGCCGACCTGTTCAGTCACCACCAGATCCAAATGGAACCGCTGTCAGTGAGAGAGAGAATGAGCCGGATCATGGACCTGCTCAGGGCAAACCCGTATATGGAATTTGGTCATTTTTTCACTGTGGAGGAAGGCCGGAGGGGTGTGGTCGTCGCTTTCCTCGCCCTGATGGAATTGACCCGCGAACGCCTGGTCGACATCGTTCAGAATGAACCCCTGGGTAAAATTTATATCAAAAGCCCGGATATGCCGGCCTAGCAGGCTGGCGGAGCTTGTAGGAGGCCGCCATGCGGGCGATTGTTCAAAAAAAGAGAAGATCGCCCGCATGGCGGCCTCCTACA
>PVMS01179198.1_pt1 | contig 20446 bp, 25 predicted proteins | sample 1853461 | NCBI WGS metagenome assembly PVMS01 (sample SAMN08582032, study PRJNA380276) | Marine sediment metagenome, whole genome shotgun sequencing project. | isolation source: ocean sediment barecode stripped | collected 2017 | reverse complement strand
CTTGTAGCACTTCTCAGATCTGATCTTAATCCTTCACTTCTTTTTTGTATTTCCTCTCTCATTTGAGGGCTTAATGCCATTATCTCTTCATTATTCATCGGTTTTCCTTCACTCATCGGGATAATAAGTAAACCCATGGATGTGCTTTGAAGAAAGAAACCCTGTTCTTGTGCTCTTCTATTGAGTTCAGCAAAGATTTCCATTTTTTCTTTTTCAATGGATTTTACCGTTTCCTCCCTTTTTGTGGCATAATCTTCACTCTCAAATACTTTCGGAAGCGCCCTCCGTACTTCGGTAATGAACTCTTTCATATCTTTTTGAAATTCTTTTGCCATTCCTGGAGGGAATCTTATTGCTTTCGGTTCATAAGCATTACGAAAATTGTTTACATAACACCAGTCAGAAGGGACTGGTTCCGTTTTAGCTATCTCCTCAATAAAATCTTTTACCGCTGATGTTTTGCCTGTTCCTGGTACCCCCGCAACATATATGTTAAAGCCTTTTTCCTTGATATTCAAACCAAACTTAAGAGCTCTTACAGCTCTCTCTTGACCAATAATTCCTTCAAGAGGTTTCAACTCAGCAGTCGTTTCACAATTAAGCATTGTTGGATCGAATTTCATTCTCAGCTTTTCAACAGGTAATTCATATACCATTTCTGTTCACCCTATTAGAAACAAATGTATCTGTCATAACTTAATTGTTTATCCTAAAATTATTTTCTCTTTAAGATTCTTAACTCTCAAGATATTTCTCTGCGTCTAAAGCTGCTTTACAACCTGACCCTGCTGCAGTGATAGCTTGTCGATACCTGTCGTCTCCAACATCTCCCGCAATAAAGACTCCCTCAACACTGGTTTTTGTCTCATTAAATACTTTAATGTAGCCTTTCTCGTTCAATTCAATTTTTCCTTTGAAAATGTCTGTATTCGGTTTATGACCAATGGCTATAAAAACGGCATCGGTTTTCAGCTCAGATTCTTCCTTTGTTTTCACGTTTTTAAGGCGTACACCTTCCACTCTTTCTTTGCCCAAGATCTCCTGAATTACTGTGTCCCACAGAAAACCAATCTTATAATTTTCAAAAGCTCTATCCTGAAGAATCTTTGTTGCTCTCAACTTATCGCGTCTATGTATCACAATAACTTTTTGAGCAAACTTTGCAAGTGCTATTGCTTCTTCTATAGCTGCATTTCCACCACCGACAACTACTGTAGTCTTGTCTTTGAAAAAGGGGGCGTCACAAGTAGCACAAATAGCGACTCCTCTCCCCCGAAGTCTTGCCTCTGACTCCAAACCTAACCATTTTTCTGAACTCCCAGTCGCAATTATTATCGATCGCCCCTCAAATGTTTTTTCTCCAACTTGAACTATATAAGGTTTAGAGGAGAAATTCACTTTAGTCGTTTCTTCAAACAGTATTTTGGTGCCAAAACGTTCTGCTTGCTGTCTTAAATTAGTCATAAGATCAGGTCCAAGTATGCCTTTTGGGAATCCGGGAAAGTTTTCAACCTCCGTTGTAAGCATGAGTTGTCCACCCCAGAGACTACCCGCTATCATGAGTGTATTCAACTGGGCTCTGCTAACGTATATGGCTGCGGTAAACCCAGCAGGACCAGAACCAATTATGATTACATCATATTTTTTTTTATCACTCATTTTCTATCCCTTTTTTTATAGAAACTTTTCACTTCCAAGATAAATATCTTAAGAAATTGATTACTTCTGTATATTTTAATTTTTTTTAATACACATCCTATTCATTAGAACTCCCGTCAATATGAATAGATGTAAAATAGAGCCCTTATCAACTGTTTGATTCTTTTTTATTCTCAGTTAGATCGATTATTTACTCAAAATTTTTTAAAATTAAGACTATTCTAAATCTAATGTTTAATACCTTAGATGTTATTACCGACTTCATCATTTATCAGAGATATAACATCATAGACGTGTAGAGGTGATGTAGATTATGCTGTGTTCATACATTGTTAATGGAGACTTAATGTACTTATCAATTACTATGTTGAATATTGATGAAAAAAATTATTAATAACTTTTTATAACATTGTTATGCAGCGAGGCACTGTCGAAATAAAACTTCCAAATCTTTGTTTTAAACAACAAAACTATCTTTAACATTAATAAAATAACAACCAAACTTGGTGTAAAAAGTTTTGATGAAGCTTAAATTTATTAAATATAAACAAAGTTCTTACAGGAAGAATTTAAATTGATAAAGTAAATGCAAAACGTTTAGGGATAGTTATTTATGGATCTTATAAAAATTAGACGTGATTTTCCTATACTAAAAAAGGGCATAATATACCTTGATAACGCAGCTTCCAGTCTCACCCCTGATCAAGTTCTAGATCAGATGACGGAATATTATCACAATTACCGAGCGAACATTCATAGAGGAGTACATCAACTCTCCCAAAAAGCCAGCGACAAATATGCGAATGCTCGGACTAAAATTTCAAGATTCATTAATTCTAGGTCAAACGAAGAGATTATCATCACTAAGAATACAACTGAAGGCATTAACATTATTGCAAATGGTCTGAAATGGTGCAAAGGAGACCGAATTGTCACAACCAACATAGAACACCACTCAAATTTCATAGTTTGGTTACGCATAAAAGAGAGATACGGTGTAGATGTAGAGATTGTTCAACCTAATCAAGAGGGAATATTCAATATCTTGAATTTCGAGAAAACTATAGATGACCGAACAAAATTAGTAGCAGTAACTCACGCTTCCAACGTATTAGGTGTGATCACTCCCGTGGAGGAGATCACCAAAATTGCTCATGAACATGAAGCCCTTATGTTAATAGATGGTGCTCAATCAGTACCACATATGCCTGTGGATGTTCAGCGGATTGGCTGTGACTTTTTAGCTTTTTCTGGCCATAAAATGTGCGGTCCAACAGGTATAGGTGTCCTCTACATTCGCGATACTCTACTTAATGAAATCGAACCCTTATGTCTAGGTGGAGGAACGGTGAAGAGTGTGGAATCTGACCACTACAGTCTAGTGAAAAGCCCTCAACGTTGCGAAGCAGGTACACCGCCAATCGCTGAATTGATTGGGTTTGGCACAGCTATTGACTATCTCAATGATATAGGTATGGATAAGATGAGAGCGCACGATATAAAACTCATTAAGAAACTCCACGATGAACTATTAACAATCCCCAAGATTACAGTATACGGCCCTGAACCAAAACATAAAGTGGGAATTCTATCTTTTAACATTGAAGATTTGAGTTCTCATGAGGTTGCATTAGCTTTAGATGCAGCAGCTAAGATTATGGTTCGATCCGGTGATCATTGTGCTATTCCTCTCATGAAAGATGTGCTCCAACAACCTCGTGGCACCGTCCGAGCTTCAACGTATCTATATAACACTGATGAGGAAATTGACAAACTTTTAGAAGTGATCTCTGAGTTGTCAGCTTCTCTGATTTAGTATCGAGTATTTCTCCTATCATATTAAATATAGAGGATCCTTCATTCTATCATTTTATTAAGTCTTCAAGAAACGTCTCCGCTTCTCTTCTTCCCCTAAATTTTTTTATAACAAGTTTTCCAGTTTTGAAAATGCTTACTTCTTTTCCTTTATATTTTCCTTTAATTAGTATTCCCGAAAGATTCTGCTTTGTTACACACTTTTGGAGCACTCGATTAATCACTTCTTCTCTCTTACTGTACTTCAATGTAACTATGAATTCTGTTCCTTCTCCGCAGGCCTCATCTACTTTGCTAATATACTCTTTAAGTAATTCGCTTTCTCTAAACATTTTTTTCAAATTTTCTCCTCATTTTTGTTGAGAGGACATTTGCTAATTCTTCTTCTTCTAAAGCATTCGCTTCCTCAGAAGTCATTTTTTCTGGGAACCAATTTGGTTTTTTATGCGTTTTGTAGTATTCCCTAATGGCTCTCCTTAATGTACCGATGCAGAGGATGCAACAGTGAATTTTTACAGTAGGAAGCCCTCCCACAAAATCGGCAACTTTCTTCCAACTGATCTTCCAAGCCTCCTCCAGTTTCTTACCCTTAACCATTTCTGTTGTGATGCTTGCAGTTGCGATGTTTGCTGCGCATCCATAACTCTCAAAAGTGGCTTTTTCTATTACTTCCTCTTCGTTTATTTTCAAGTAAAAAACTATCATGTCTCCACAAGCCGGGTTTCCAGCAACAGCTGAGACTGTTGGATCATCCATCTTACCAAGGTTTTTTGGGTTTCTAAATAACTCAAGTACCTTATGGCTGTAGGGTAGAGGCATCCTTGACACTTTATTTATTTCCCCCTCATTGGACTTATTTTCCTAAGCCTCTTAACTGCTAATTTCATGACTTTCAAGACATACTCGATATCATCCATTGTATGATACCTTGTTACTTTCATTAGAATACTTCCATGAGCAGCCTCAAACATTCTTCCAATTGCAGTAAGAATATGACTTGGCTGTAGAATCCTTCGTGTACAAGCACTTCCACTTGACACATAGACACCGTTTAAGCTTAATTCAATTGTCAAAGCCTCTCCTTCACAGTGAAGAATGCTAACATTTACATTATCCGGTGCTCTTTTATCCCCCCTGGGTCCATTAAGTAGAGTTTCAGAGATTTCATCAAGAATTCTATTCATCAAAGTGTCTCTAAGTCTACTCATTTTTAACATTTTATCATTAAAATCTTTGAAGCTCAACTTAGAAGCTTTCAGGAATCCCATAATTAAAGGTGTATTTTCTACGCCGGGCCAGAGCTTCTGCGTTCCAATTTGTCCTTCTAGAAGCCTCTTAACACGTACTCCTTCCTTAACATATAATACTCCAACACCTCTTGGACCTAAAATTTTGGAACTGCTTAATGTCATCAGGTCAACTTCACTTTCCTTAACGCTCAGAGGAATTTTACCGTAAGCATCTGAGGCGTCTGTGTGAAATAATGTTTTAGGATTCTGCTCCTTAACTATTTCTACAGCTTCATTAATAGGTTCAATGGTTCCAATTTCATGATTAACAGACATAATGCTGACTAAAACGGTTTTCTCATCAACAGCATCTGCTAAGCTCTCTAAATCAATAAATCCATTATTATCTACAGGAATTTTCACTACTCTAAAACCCTGTTTCTCTAAAGCTACTGATGAAAAATTGATACTTAATGGTTCTATCTCAGAAATTATAACTTTACTTCCTTTTTTTCCATTCGCTAAAACTGAACCGATCAAAGCTAGGTTATTCGCCTCTGTTTCACTTGGTGTAAAGTTTATCTCTTCAGCTGATACTGAGTCAATATATCCTGCTATCTCCTCAGAAGCTGCCATAATCGTTTCGTAAGCCATCCAACCAAGCTTGTGGGTAATCGTTGGGTTACCGTAAGCATTCTTCGAGAAGTAAGGAATCATAGTTTCAATTACTTCTTCAGGTAGTGGACTAGAATTCTCTATGTCTAGATAGACATCTCTTTCCACATCTTTATGCGCTTTAATTATCTCTTCAATATTCTCTGCCAAATCAAAAACCGCCTTATTATTGAAGATATCTAAATTTTATTTTTGACATTACTTTCTCTAATAACTCAAATCATACACTATTAACTATGTCTATCCATATTTTTACATCTACATAAGATGCTTTTAAACACAACAAAGTTGCACTCCAATTTTTCGCATTAAGATAATTATTTAAGATGTACATTAACAGATTGAAAAAGATTATATGTATAGCATTATTGCACCATCTGTCTTTTCAAGAAATGATAATATGCCTGTGACTTCATCAACCGTTTCCCCCAAATCATTTATTTCGATGTTATGAAATGCTATGGCTGTAGAACAAGCATAGATTTTTCCACCAAAACCTTTTAGATCGTTCATCATCTCCGAGATTTTTGTCATATAGCCCTTTTCTATCCCCAACTCGATTCCCCCTCTCTTACACATTCATCCGTCTCCATTCCTATCTCATCAGCCTTATCTTTTACTAATCTTCGGACTACTCCACACGTGAATAAAACATGAACTTTCATGAAATGGGCTGCTGAAGTTGAGGCAAAGGTTAATGCATAAGATACACTGTCGAAAGATGAATTTTTGATGATATGGCTACTTTTCTAAATTATTGGTGATCAGATATTTTGCATAATCTCCATGAGTTCGTTGTATATTTTGACAGCGTCTTTTCTATCTGATAATCCTTTGATTAAAGCATTTCCCGTTTTCATTAGACTTATCGTTATACCCTTTGAATGCTCAAAGGAGATTCCGAAATTTGAGCGGAGCTTTATCTTGAAACGTGTTTCAAGCAATGGAGTAATCTGATCTAGATTCAACGCTAATGGGGTTCTAGGTGATGCCATGAATGTGTCTTTACCACAAAGTTCCACAACTTTAGACTCCGTGAATGTTGATTTTGCTTCAATCGTTTTAGTTCCACATGTTTGACAATTCTCTCTTTTGGCAATATCTATTATAGTGAAATTTAAAGAATAAATATCTGTGAAGAGTAATTTGTTAGCCAATGAAGGCTCTTCACCTAAAAGTAGATGCACGGCCTCACTAACTTGCACGCTTGTAACAGCAGCTAATATTGATGGTAAAACCCCCGCTGTTTCACATGTTGGTAAACCTTCATCGCTTAATGTTCCTGTAAAACATTCAAGGCAAGCTGTTTTTCGAGGTATAAATGTGCTCACATTACCATATGTTTCGAGAGCACCGCCATAAATATATGGAATATCATTCTTGAAACATGCCCTGTTGATGGCTCTTCGGGGACCGAATCTGTCTAATCCATCAATGACTACATCTACCCCGTTTATCGCTTTTTCTGCGGACTCTTCGTTTATTGTTAATGGTAACGCGTCTATCTTCACATTTGGATTTAGTGCCTTTAACCTTTTTTGAGCAATTTCAACCTTAGGATATCCTACTGATTCCGTGTCATAAAGTATCTGTCTATGGAGATTAGTGATATCGACCACGTCTTGATCAATCAACCTAATATACCCTACACCCATTGATGTAAGTTGAATAGCTGAGTAACACCCGAGTCCTCCAATCCCGATTATGCAGACGCGCGAGTTCTTTAACTTTTTTTGCCCTTTAATCCCTATCTCTTTGAGAACAATCTGTCTGGAGTAACGCTTTAGTTCATTATCCGATAGGGACAATTTGGTTTAACCTCCACCTATACTTGGTAATATGGTCAAAACATCTGTGTTCTTAAGAGAAGTACTCAAATTATTTATGAAACGAATGTTTCTACCATTAAGGTAAAAATTCATGAAACGTTTCGGTTTTCCAGAAGAATCAAAGATTGTTTCCTCAAACGACTTACCATATCTTGAACTTAATTGTGCAAGAGCTTCGTTTATTGTTGAAGCTGATATTGTGACTTCTCTTTCACCATTCGTAACCTTAGCAATTATTGAAGGGAAAACTATCTTTACCAACTTATCACTTCCTTACGATTTAATACAGTTTTAAACGAGTCAAGATTTGGGTGTATTTCAGTTGGGTTTGGGAGTTGGTTAGCTATTACCTCTGTGGTCTTTAATCCATTTCCAGTAATGTAACATACAATTCTCTCATCCGTAGAGATACATCCTCTCTCAATCAGTTTCTTCAACACAGCCACTGTTACCCCGCCTGCAGGTTCTGCAAACACACCTTCAGTTTTAGCAAGAAGCTTAATTGCTTCAATGATCTCTTCATCTGTTGCAGACTCCGCATAACCATCTGAATCTCTCACTTTTTTAATAGCATAGTCTCCGTCACCTGGATCTCCAATAGCTAAGCTCTTTGCTATCGTCTCGGGATACTCTATGGGTTCTACGACATTTGCCCCCTTCTTAAAAGCGTTTACTACGGGCGAACATCCATAAGGTTGCGCACATGATATCTTAACATTCGAGTGTTCGATGAGGCTGAGTTTTTCAAATTCATTGAAACCTTTACTGATTGCACACAATAAAGCCCCGCTTCCTGTTGGAACAATAACGTGATCGGGAGGATTCCAATCTAACTGTTCACATACTTCAAAAGCTAAAGTTTTAGATCCTTCAACATAATAAGGTCTCACGTTAAAATTAGCGAAAACCCAATTATATTCCTCTGCCACTTGCATAGCAAGTCTATTTGCTTCATCATATGTTCCATTAACCACAAATATTTTGGCTCCATAAGACGCGATTTGTACAATTTTGTTATGTTCTGTATCATTGGGAATGAATACATAGCACGGAATTCCAGCCTTTGCTGCATGGGCTGCTGAGGAAGCTGCTAGATTCCCTGTTGATGCACATCCTATCGCCTCTGCGTTGAATTCTATAGCTTTCGTAACAGCGACTGAGACTGGTCTGTCCTTGAATGAATATGTAGGATTAACTGTATCATTTTTTATGTATAGATTTTTCAATCCTAAAATTTTCCCAAGCCTATTTGCTTTTTGAAGTGGAGTATATCCTGTATGTAGATCAACGATCTTTGATCTGCTGCTCACTGGTAACAGCTCTCTATAACGCCACATGGTCTTCGGTCTATTTCTGAAATTGTTCCTTTTAAGATGTATAGATTCATAATCGTAAATGACTTCTAGAGGTGCATAACACTTTTCACACATGTATATCTTCTTAAGAGGGTATGTTTTTCCACATTCTTTACATCTTAATGCTTGAACTGAATCCAATCTTTACACCTTTATAACTACGTTATTAACCGAGATTATTCAATTAATATATAAATATTTACATTTTATTTAGATATATATTACTGTCAGTAATATTAATGCTATTTGACGATAATACGTAACAGTTTCACTTATTAAGGGCAATAACAATGTTATATTGGAAGGAATTATCAATGAAGAACCCCTGTGAAATGATAGCACGGTATATCCTTCCAGCATTCCGGTCCCTAATTGCTAAGGGTTTGATAGACGATCATGGTTTTACGCAAGTAGCTGCTGCAGCTAAACTGGGAACCACTCAAGCATCCATTAGCTATTATATCTCGTCAAAACGTGGAGAAAAATACATCAACCTATTAAAGAATAATCAACACGTACAGAAAAAGATAAATGAAATTATTGAAGGACTCGTCACGACCTCTTTCTCATCAGAGGAAGTAACTGGCACATTATGTGATTTATGCATATTCCTCCGAGATAATAACCAACTCAATCTCATACAAGGAGATGATGTTCTACACAAGAAATAATGTCTTATTTTTCCTTAATAAATTTCTGAACATCCTTCTCGCTTCTTATTTTAAACAAACATTAAATGTATGAAAAATGACTCTTATTCTTCACTCCAAAAATTTTGAAACGATCGTTTCCCATTGTAAAGAAGAAGAGCCTATTGAAGCCTGTGGAATTATTGCTGGACAAATTAGAAACTGTGATGGAAAGATTGTAAAAGAAGTGCACCGAATCTATCGTTGTAAAAATAAGCTTCATTCACCAATAGAATATAAAATTGGCGCTGAAGAACAACTCAGAATTTTCAGCGAAATAAACGATAATTGTTTAGATCTGCTAGGTTTCTACCATTCACACCCAAATACTTCCTCAAATCCTTCAAAGATCGATGAAAAAAGAGCAAACTATGTTGGATATTCTTATTTAATTCTTTCATTACATCCAATAAAAATATCTTCTTGGATTTTAGAACAACAAGGCTTCTTCACAAAAGAAAAACTTAACATAATTTGATTCATAACAAACTTAGTAAAGTCTGCTATGTTCTCAAAGACCGTAATCATTTATCACAAGATAACGATTATAAGTTAGCTTGCAGAACATAGTCATATTTAGGAGGGAAGGATTATACAACAAGTGTTCATCTTCATAAATTCCAATCCAGGAAAGTTGTGGAAAATCACAGAGTTAGCAAAGAATGTTAAGAACGTAAAGCTGGCTTGTGCGGTTACTGGCATATTCGATGTTGTTATATACGCTGAACTTGGACATATGAAAGAATTACGTGATCTTATCGAAGAGCTTCATGCAATTGACGGTGTACTTAAAAGCCGAACAGCAATATCGATTCCGCCTAGAATCAAGTAAATCTTTACTGGTTGATTATTTCTTGGTAACTTATTGAAGTGTAGATCAATCACAAAATTTCTTTAAGAAAAACTAATGTATATATTTCTGAAATAATCAAGTAACATAATATTACATGTATGTCTGTGGTAATTTCAAATGGGGGTTATCTAAACGTCTATGGATAAAAATGTCAAAGTATTGGCTTTAGTATCTGGTGGTTTAGATAGCTCATTGGCGGTTAAGATTATGCTTGACCAAGGTATATCTGTAGAAGCCGTTCATTTTACGACCCCATTCTGTAATTGCGATAAATGTGCTCTTGAGTCTCTAGTACAAACCTCAGGAATAAAGATCCACCATGTATTTCTAGGTCAAGAATATTTAGATATATTAGTTGATCCGCCTCATGGTTACGGAAGCCAAATGAACCCTTGTATTGATTGTAGAATACTAATGTTCAGGAAAGCTAAAGAGTTAGCTCAAACAATAAAGGCGACACTATTGTAACAGGTGAAGTTCTAAACCAAAGACCGTTTTCTCAGAGAAAAGAAATTATGCTCTTAATAGACCGTGAAGCTGGGTTAAACAAGATGGTTCTGAGACCCTTATCAGCGAAACTACTTCCTGAAACCGAGGTCGAGAAGAGTGGGCTTATCGTTAGAGAAAAACTTTTTTCAATTCAAGGCAGAAGGAGATTACCCCAAATGTCTTTAGCTGAAGAATTGAATCTCAAAGATTACCCCTGTCCGTCTGGTGGATGCTTACTAACGGATATTTATTTTGCTACTAAACTCAAAGATTTTCTCAAGTACAATGACGCTTTAACATTGAATGATATAACTTTGCTAAAACTGGGAAGGCACTTAAGATTTGAAGGATGTAAAATCATTGTCGGAAGAAATGAAACAGAAAACCAAACAATCCTCAACATTTCCAAACGAGAGAAAAACCACTACTTTGAGGTTGTTGACTACATGGGTCCGATAACTCTCTTGAGGGGAACTGCTAGTGAAAACGTGATCAAAATGGCTGCAGAGATTACTGTCAGATATTCCGATGCCCCTAAAAATATTGAAGTAGATGTTAAATATGTGACTGAAGCTGAACAAATCATGAACGTTTGTGCTGCCCCAGACGAACAAATATCCCGCTTAAGAATATGACCTTATTCTCTTTCAATTTTGTTATACTGAACCCAACTGAGGGTCCTCCATCTCTTGCGAGCTCTCGAAATTACCTCTCTAATTAACTTAAAGAGCATAACATCAGATCTAAATTGTACGGTCATTCTAAAACTTGAATCAAAAAAATCAGGAGATGATATAAAATGTCGAATTTATCTCCTACAATTAACGAAGCTGAATGACTGAGTTTAAACGATCCTCATGCTTTCAACTCTTATATATGCAAGAAACTTTTCCTTCTCATACCAAAACACATTTTAATCATCGCCCTGTTTTTCTCAATCCATCTGATTAAATGATGAGGAATATAAAATGAATTGGCTACAAGATTTCGATGATGGATTACGTAAAGCTAAAGTTGACAATCAAGTAATGTTAATTTATTTCCATGCAGAATGGTGCGGTTGGTGTAAGAAATTGCTTCAAGAACTCTACGACAATCAAAATACCGTCTCGTTACTTAACAAACAATTTGTATGCTTAAAAGTAGATATCGATCAAAATCTAACCTTAGCTGAGAACTACCAAAACCATATTGTACCCACTACCGTTTTCATTTCGAGCAATCGGATAGAACTTGGACGAATAGAAGGATACATCCCTCCTGAACAATTTTTGGAATACATAAAAGACATTCTAAATAAGCACAATTCACAAAACTAACAGAAGATTTATTGAAAACATAATCAACAATTTCACTTTTAATATATTATGTTTATTTCTTCTTCATACTAAACTCACTTGTTTCAAATATTATAAGTACATAAGATCATAACATTACTCATTAATATGAAAAGTTGGATTTTATATGAATACTGTCTTTACTGTGAATGTAGAAGATTGGGAAAAGGAAATTTTACACCATGACACCCTCTCGGTAATAGATTTTTGGCATGATAGATGTCATTTTTGCCACATGCTAGAACCGATTTTTGAAGAAGTTGCTAAAAAATACAAGAACAAACTAAAGTTTGCGAAGTTCAATGTGTTAAAAAACAAGGAACATCAGGATCTCGCAATAAAGTATGGAATTATGGGTACACCCACAATAATTTTCTTTTGTGATGGAAGACCCATTGAAACCGTTACAGGGTTTCAACCTAAAGAGCGACTCATTAAACTTGTGGAAGATGTGATTGCTACACATAAAGACTGCATAAAACAGAGTACAAAATTATAAGCCATTTAACTTGAATTAACGCCTTTCTCGGATTGAAATGAACTCTCGAGATTTGATTATGTATAGACGATTGATTCAAGAAGCACAAAATGTCTTTAGGAGTGAATTCTTTCAGCTACAACAATAGTTCTAAATAAGGGAGTCATCTGCCATAAAATTATTCTATTCAGTTTTTCCAACGAACATTAGAAGCCTTTGATGAGCTTCGCTTTTTCGATAAACAATGTTATATACATTACTTATTGTTCTCTCTTTCAATTCTATTCCTTCATAATCTTGAATTGAAAGGTAATTTTAGTAATTTTCAGCAAGTAATTCATAATAACTTTGAGCATGTTCACACGCCGGGCAGGTTTGTGGTGCTTCTTTTGCTGTATGGACGTAACCACAGTTCCTGCATTTCCATTTAACTTCACCTTCTCTTTTGAATACTATACCATTCTTCACATTTTCAAGAAGTTTTCTATATCTCTTCTCGTGCTGTTCTTCAACTTCTGCAATCTCTTTGAATGACTCTGCAACTTTTTCAAACCCTTCTTCTCTAGCTACTTTTTCAAATTCTGGGTAAAGCGTACCCCATTCCATCTTTTCGCCTTCAGCAGATGCTAGAAGATTCTCCGCTGTATTACTAATCTTTCCAGCAGGAAATCCTGCTTCAATCCAAACTTCTCCCCCTTCCAGATGTTTAAAGAAGACCTCTGCATGCTCTTTTTCATTATCTGCAGTCTCGTGGAATATTGCTGAAATTTGCTCGAATCCTTCCTTCTTTGCTACACTTGCAAAAAACGTATATCTGTTTCTTGCTTGACTCTCACCAGCGAATGATTTTAATAGATTCTTATCCGTTTTCGAAACTTTTAAATCCAATTTTTATCACTTCATAATTAATTGATTATTTTTTGTTGGACCTAATTCTATTCAATATACTTTCAAGATAAATATCTTTGGTTGAAATAACGGTCTAAAATCTCTAACTTGGAATATTTCTCCATACAATTCTCTGAATATCCATCACTATCCACGTCCTCCATAGGGTTGCCAACAGGTTTCTCCATGGTTTCGTCGTTTCTCCACAAATTCTCCATCCACATAGCGTGTCCATGGGTCCATTTCAGCATACCACATCATCTAGTTGGAAAATCATTCCGTCTAGGTGTTAGCATTAGACGTTAAACGAGGAGGGGGAAGAGGGGAAGGAGATGGAGAAAAGGTGGAGAGATGGAGGATTTATGGAGAATTGTCTTATCCACGGAGACTCCTCGGAGAAACATGCTTCTATTTGGAGGATTAAGTGTGCATCTTGGAGATTCTGAGAGATAGTGGAGAGAACTACATAAGTTAAGGTAACGGTTACAGACTAAAAGTACTGTGATTGGAGAACATCTTTTTCTATGCTCAAACCGCGTCCTTCTGAACAAGAGGTATATCCAAAGCGGAGGATGTTCAGGTAACTCTTAATTCACTTAACTGAGGGGAGTTTATTCAATAAATATTTTATGAATCGTCAAATTAATTATTCCATTCGTATTTCGAGACGAAATTATTCCCTCTGATGAAAAACCTCAGATTTCCTTCCAGAATACGAACAAATCTACATTAGTACACTATTAATCATAATCAAATACTCAATTCATGATATTTAATACAAATATTTTACTAAATAGAGCTTACATTCTAGATATTTAATGAGCTTTTGAGGTGTTACATCATACTATTGATAGTAGAGCTAATGTCAATGTCTTCTATCGGCTCTTGTGTGAGTGGTACATCCATTATATGTGGTAAATTGTCATGATATGAGAGACGGTCTTCTTTGTAAATGATTCCTATAGGTATTCTATCGCCCCATTCCATACTCTTCTCTAATGCCTTCTGTCGATTCGTGTAATCGTATTCTTCCTCTTCTAATTTGTAAACTCTCTGATTGAACCATTCATAAGTATTAATCTTGTTAAAACTTATACACGGTTGAAAGACGTCAATGAAGGAAAAGCCTCTATGTTTTATTGCTTCCACCATCAAGTTTGTGAGATGTTCTATCTCTCCAACATATCCTCTTGCGACAAAAGTACCATTGCTAACTATTGCATGTGCAATAGGGTTTAATGCAGGAGATATGGCACCGAAAGGAGTTGATTTTGTTTTAAATCCTTTTTGGCTCGTAGCGGTTGTTTGTCCTGTAGTCAAGCCAAGAACCATATTATCATGCACAATAAGGGTCAAATCTATATTTCTTCTGACGGAATGGGAAAAGTGTCCCCATCCTTCATCATATTGGTCAGCGTCTCCGGCAAATCCTACAACGGTTAAGTTTGGATTAACCAGTTTTATCCCACTTGCCAAAGGTAATACTCTTCCATGGATGCCGTGAAACCCATTTATGTTTATGTAATTAAAAATTTTTCCGTGGCAACCTATACCTGATACAAGCATCACTCGATTTTGCTCATAGCCCAGTCGTATCAGAGCTCTTTTCGTTGCTGTCAATATCCCAAAGTTACCGCATCCCGGGCACCAATTATTTTTTCTGGGAGTATTCAAATCTTTAAGAGTAACCATTCAGAACACATCCTTTATCTTTTGTGCAAGCTCTAATGGATTGAAGGGTCTACCATCATATTTCAAGATCTCGTGATCGATGGTCATAAGCGTATGTTCTCGTATGAGACTGGAAAGTTGAGAAGTTTTATTCTCCTCTACTACGATAGTTTTTTGAGCCAATTGTAAAATCTTTCGAACTTTATCGGTTGGAAATGGTTCTAAGTATACGATTTGGAGAAAATTTATCTTCAAATCTTCTCCGCAAAGAAGTTTCATCGCTTCTCTTATCGGTCTCTTCGTTGTTCCCCATCCGAAAAGAGTTACATCTGCTCTCATTGATCCGTAAAGCTTCACTGTTTCATAGTTTTCTAAGTCCCTAACTAGAGTCTCCCTCTTTCTAAATCGCTTATTAACCATTTTGATGGTCACTTCAGGATTATCTGTTGTATAACCTGTTTCATCATGTTCATTAGAATTAGTCCTCACGATGACTCCTTTCTTTCCAGGTATGGCTCGGGGGGAGATTCCATCACTAGTTAATTTATGTCTTTGATACTTTTCTTCACTCTCATAATCTTTCTCCGTCAAATATTTTCCTCGATCAATTCCAATTCTATCTATATCAAACGTATTGACCCCCTCGTAGCTCTCAACAAGATATTTATCCGTCAGAATAACCACGGGCATTTGATACTTCTCTGCCAAATTGAAAGCCTCCAAGGTCTTATAGAAGCACTCTTCAACGTCTCCAGGAGCGATCACTAATCTTGGAAATTCACCGTGAGATGCATGGATTACAAATCTAAGATCTCCTTGACCAGAATAAGTGGGGAGTCCCGTACTAGGCCCCGGTCTTTGAGCAACCATTATCACCGCAGGGTTCTCCGTCATCCCTAACATGCCCAATCCTTCACTCATAAGGCAGAACCCCCCTCCAGAAGTTGCTGTCATAGCTCGCACTCCCGCAAAGGAAGCACCTGCAACCATGTTGATCGCTGAAATCTCACTTTCTGCATGAACAACAATTATACCATATTCTCTTTCAAAAGAAGCCATGAAATGAAGCAATCCAGTAGCAGGTGTCATCGGATAAGTGACATAGAACTTACAACCTGCTCGTAGAGCCGCAAGACCAATGGCTTCATTTCCGTTAAGAAATATTCTCTTTTTTTCTCCGACTTTTTGTTCACTCACTTGATAATTATGTTCTCCAGCGAAGTGTTTTTGAGCAAAATTCCACCCCCTTGTTAAGGCTTTTACATTCAAATCTGCAACTTTTGAGTTAAACGTATCTTTTATGACTCCAATTAAATGATCTAAATTGAAGGCTATTAAGCTCATAACCACTCCAAGACCTATTGTGTTTCTCACAATGAGCTGCCCTTTCAAATTATTAACAATCTGTTTTAATGGTACTGAATAAAGAATAATGTCTTCTCTACCCAGCTCTTCATTGCTTAAGCTGAAATTTTCCCCATCATATATTATTCCACCGTGAGGAACGATTTCATCTTTATGGATAAGGATGGTCTCTTTATTTAATGCTAAAAGCAGATCTACACTTTCAAATTGAGAAAAGACCTCTTCATTATCAACTCTTACAATGTAGAAGTTATGTCCACCTCTAATCAGAGATTGATAATCATTAGTACCGAAAACATGAAGTCCTCCCCTTAAACAAGCCTTAGCAAACAAGAAACCTGAACGAGATATTCCCGCTCCAGCCTCACCTCCAATCATTAATGAAATTTTATTTATTTTCATTTTTAATCCCTCAAAAATGGATAGTTCTTCTTCTACCTATTCTACTTACACAACCTTTTTTATTTATACTTGTTAATTTGTAACAAGATAGACAAACCTATTTGTTTAGATAACAATAATTTATTTCATTTTTACTCTAAAGCGATTTGTATTAATTATTATTCATCCATTAAATCAATAAATTAGAAGAATGTTGAGGAAATCTAGTTAAATGAAACTTAATATTTACCTCTTTAGACATGGTGAAACCTATTATAATAAAAGTCGACGATTTACTGGTCGAAAAAATTCAAGATTAACACCTACAGGAATTAACCATTCTAGTATAATAGCTGAAAAATTAAGAGAAATGATCTTCGGAATTGCTTTTAAATCCAGTCTTTCCCGTTCTTCAGATACTTTAAGAACGGTCTTAAAATATCATCCTGAATGTAAGAAAATAATCATTGATGACCGAATTATAGAACGATCTTATGGCGATCTAGAAAATAAATTTCATATGTCGATCATCAAAAAATTTGGTAGAAAACAGTTCGATATTTGGCATAGATCTTATGATACTCCACCACCTGGCGGTGAATCTATCAAAATGGTTGAAACGAGGGTTCAATCGTTCATAGCAGATTTAATTCCTCTTATGAGAAGAAAGAGAGTCAATGTTGCAATCTCAGCTCATGGAAACTCGATGAGACCTATTCGTAGATATTTCGAAGATCTTACGATAAAACAAATGATGAACTTGGAAATACCCTTCGATGAATATTTCAAATACATCATTACATAATGCTTGAATTCTTTATGTTTCAATTAAGTTCATAAATGAGAATATATACACTTTAACTAGAAAAACTTGGAACAATCGACTTGACTAATATAATTAATGCATTATTATCTGTTGGTTTTATTAGCATTATATCATTAGTTGGCGTTTTTGCCATATCATTGAAAAAGAGAACTCTTGACAGACTCTTATTTATCCTTCTCAGTTTTTCTTCTGGATCTATCTTAGGCACTGCTTACTTTGATTTGTTGCCTGAATCTATACACTTTTTCGGAGAAGAGCATCTATCAATCACCGTACTTTACGTCACTTTTGGTTTTGTTGGATTCTTCTTTATTGAACGTTTCATTTACTGGTTTCACGGTCACTTTCATGGACCTGAACATAGCCCTGAAGTCGATGAAAGATTAAGTGTTAAGAAATTTGTTTATTTGAACTTGATTGGCGATGGAATCCATAACTTAATCGATGGGATGATAATTGGCACAAGTTTTCTTATTAACACTCAAACTGGTGTAGCTGCTACAATAGCTGTATTTTTTCATGAACTCCCACAAGAAATTGGAGATTTCGGAGTTTTGGTCTATGGTGGTTTTACACGTAACAAAGCTCTTTTCTTCAATTTCTTATCTGCATTGACAGCCATCCTTGGTGTCTTTCTTTCCAATTATTTAGCGATGAATATAGTAAATTTTTTTGGTTATCTCCTCGCTTTCGCCGCAGGAGGATTTATTTATCTTTCAGCCTCAGAATTAATCCCCGAGATGCAAAAAGAAAAAGATTTTTGGAGATCTCTGATTCAGTTTATCTTATTCATTTTAGGAATAATTTTCATAATAGCGTCAGGATTCCTTTTCCCTGAACCATAGCTCCCTCTACAGGTCTTATAATTAACAGCTAAAACATTCAATATTGACCTATTATTATGTTGAATATTCTCATTAATGCTTATGATACTTTTTTCCTATCAAGAATTGTTACAAACATCTAACTATTACAAATACAACTAGTCTAGAATTTAAAAAACATTTTAGTATTAATGAAATCCAACTCCGCAATATGTGTTAGATTGTGATTGATGATCAATCTTGAATGAGTAGCTTTTAATCCTAAACCAGTTCAGTAACATTGATATTGAAAAAAGAGTATATTATATTTTTAACAAACCATTCCTGTGGAAGTTATTAGATGAATCTTTCTGTAAAGTATTTGAAAGGAAAAAAATTTGAAATTATATGTCGATCTCATAGAATTATTATAGATCAACCTGAATCTGAAGGAGGTACAGATCAAGGTGTCACTCCCATTGAACTATTAAATGCTTCACTTGCTTCATGTGCTGCTTTCTATGCAATGACCTTTCTTAAGCGCCGAATTTCAACGTTCTCTGGATTAGAAATTAGAAGTACTTGGCTATATTTAGAAGACCCTCACAGAGTAGGTACTATACATCTATCAATAGTTCTACCGCAGCGTCTTTCAGAATACGAGAAAAGAGGTTTATTAAGAATAGTGCAACATTGCACGGTTGAAAATACTCTAAAACATCCCCCCCAGATTCACATCGATATCATGGAAGAATGATGATAAACCTTTGTTATTGTTAACTCATAATTTTAATTTCTCTTTTTTTTCGAACACTAAGTATAGTACTCATTGGTATAACTGAAAGACTTTTAAGATCAGATCTTTTAAATAGAAGCTCAAATTAATTCAAGTATAAAGGGTGTAATCTAAAGAATGACTAAGATTGTAATCATATATGATAGTAATACTGGTAATACACAAAAAATGGCTGAATCTATTGCAGATGGAGCCAGATCGATTAGTGATGTTAATGTTACCCTTAAGAAGGTCGGTGAACCCTTCTCATTGCGTAATCTCTTAGTAGATGCTGATGCGGTAATTCTTGGCTCACCTGCAAATTACGCATTTGCAACCCCTGCGATGCGGGACTTTATATCATGCATTCAAGGTCAAGTTGCAGATGGAAGCTTTAAAGTTGAAGAAAAACTTGGAGCAGTATTCGGATCATACGGGTGGGATGGTGCTAAAAGTGCAGAGCGATTTGCACTTGAGATGCGTAACATTGGCTTTGAGATGTATTCTTCCGTACTTGCCAAACCTACTCTGTTACCTATCCCAAAACTAAGGCAGAAGGCTCTTGAAGAATGCCGTGTATTTGGAAAAAATATTGCAGAACAAATAACGGAGAACTAAACAAGATAAATACACTTTAGGATCATGTAAATAACTGCTCTTCAACAGCTTCTCTAATTAAATATCCCGCTTTATGAAGAATGGGTTCTTTGATTTCTGGATCCATTTCCATGGTTGCAGTGCATGGATAACTGTGATGTGCCTTAGCAACCACATCTCTAATCGAATCTCTCTCCACCTCTTTACCAAGTAACTTCCTTGCAACATACCATGTGGATCCGCATGGAGCACTTCGTTCAACACTAACCCCATGAATAACTTTTCTTTTATTTCGTTTTTCACATGTTATATTCAAAGCGGGTTTTCCTATCTTATATTCATGAATAAATTGAGAGATTAGTGGTCTTTCCTCTCTTCGTTCTAATGAACAGAAGGGTTTAGGAAACGCATACTCGATATCCAGTTCTTCACATGCTTCTTCTACTTGTTTCTGAAGACCTAAAGGAACTTTCCTAAAATCCTCAATTGGTGATATTAATCCCTTCACTCCTTCCTGCTTAAGCAATGCGGGAAGCTCCAGTAATAAATCCTGATGAATACCGGTTACTATGCAGAGATCTCCAGTTGGAATTTTTTTTGGGAAATACTTTTCCGGATTATCAATAAACGTGGGTAACTGTGCAGGATCCGGTATTCATCAGGATTTATTACTGGAGCTTCCCGCATTGCTTAAGCAGGAAGGAGTGAAGGGATTAATATCACCAATTGAGG
>PVMS01176267.1_pt1 | contig 20447 bp, 19 predicted proteins | sample 1853461 | NCBI WGS metagenome assembly PVMS01 (sample SAMN08582032, study PRJNA380276) | Marine sediment metagenome, whole genome shotgun sequencing project. | isolation source: ocean sediment barecode stripped | collected 2017 | reverse complement strand
GATGATCTTTGGCTGGCAAAATCTGGATTTGGGGGTACTGAGTATTTGCTCTCAGGAGTTTTTAGTGAGGGTACTAAGCGCGGCATGTCGCCAAACCATATTGCAGAAATGTTGAGCTGGAATCCGGCCCAACGCTTTGGTTTGCTCGACAAAGGAGATATTGCTGTAGGCTTTGATGCTGATCTAGTGCTATTAGATACCAATGAATCCTTTGTCGTTGGCCCGGATAATACAGTCTCTGCCCAAGGATATTCTCCATTAGATGGCAAAGAATTGACTGGAAAAGTGGTCAGCACTTTCTTGCGAGGAAATCTTATTTACGATAAGGGAAACATTGTTGGCAAGGCTCAAGGAAAATATTTAAGTCGGCCTTACGGAAGCAAAGAAAAGATGATTGCATGAATCATATTTGGGACGATCTTCTTAGCCAACAGGATAAAGACGTTATTCGAGCTGCGGGTTACGATACGCTCGGAGCCGCGACTTGGGATAGCAGGGAATTGGGGAACAAACCGGCGTTGATCATCATTGATATGCAGAAAATGATGGTTGGCGAGAAGAAGCCAATTTTAGAGGCCATCGAAAAGGAAAGAACCGCAATGGGGGATATAGCCTGGAAAGCAATGGAAATTATTGTTCCTTTTGTAGAAACTTGTCGGGAGGCCAAGCTTCCGATTTTCTTTACTAAAGTAATCCCGCGTGGTCGCAGCGCGGATGAATTGGCTCTTCAAATCGTGGAAGAGCTGAAACCAATGGCAGATGAAGTTGAATTAAACAAAAATTATTCAAGCGCCTTTTTTGGGACCAGCTTGCTAAGCCAATTGGAAAAGAATCAGTCGGACACTGTCATTTTAATTGGCAACTCTACGAGCGGGTGCGTACGCGCCACGGCTGTGGATGCCCGCCAAATGGGATTCAAGGTGTTGGTCCCACAAGAATGCACCTTCGATAGGATTGAGGCTTCTCATAAAATCGCTCTCTTAGATATGTGGATGAAGTATGCAACCGTTCTTTCGCTAAAAGAAACGGAAAAATATATTGATGGAATCGTGTCTTTGGATCGGGAAACTAACTAGGAGAAAGCGTAGGAAGATTTATGACTGGTATGACGCTCACAGAAAAAATAATTGCTCGCACTGCGAATATTGAAAAAGTAGTTCCCGGTGAAGAAATATGGGTTAGCCCAGATCGAATGAGCATGAACGATACAACCGGTCCGCGACGAATCGCCGGATTAATTGAAGAACTAGGCGGGCTAAAAGATAAGAATAAGGTGATTTTGGCCTCCGATCATTTTTTCCCACCTGCTAATATCCGACATGCTGAAATACTAAAACAAACTCGTGAATGGGCTCAAAAACAAGAGATTCAAAACTTTTATGAATATAAGGGAGTCCTTCACAATCTTTTGCTTCAAGAAGGGCATATTCTTCCCGGAATGCTTTTAGTTGGAGCTGATTCTCATACAGTGACTGCCGGTGCGGTTGGTGCACTGGCTGTGGCGGTTGGTTCTACTGAGTTGGCAACCGTATTGGCAACGGGAAAGATGTGGATGCGAGTCCCTAAAACAATTCGTATCGAGCTGACTGGAAAGCTTGCTCCTTTCGTCGATATTCGAGATATTACGATGCACATCTTAAAGGATTTAGGCTCAGATCATGCTCTTTATTCGGCCATAGAGTATGACGGAGATTTTATCGAAAACTTAAATATTGAAGAGCGACTGGTGCTTTCAAATCAGGGTATAGAAATGGGGGCTAAAAATGCTGTGGTTTCGCCTACCCAAAAGCTTTTGGCTGAAATTGAAACACAAGGGAAAAATAATGATGAATTCCAACCAGTATATTCAGATTCAGACGCAAATTTTCATTCAGAACACCATTACAAAATAAATACACTTGATCCGCTGATTGCTTTTCCTCATACGGTTGATAATGTTCAAAGCGTAAGTGCCGCTCCAAAAACTAAAATGAACTATGCCTGGATAGGAAGTTGTGTAGGCGGGCGCTTCGCAGACCTGCAATCTGCAGCTGAAGTGGTCGAGGGTAAAAAAGTAAAAATTCCGCTCTTCATCAATCCGGCTACAAGTGAAATATCTAACAAAGCTTTAGATAAGGGAATTATAAAAATTTTAGTTGATGCAGGTGCCATTATCCAGCCAGCGGGTTGCGGAGCGTGTGCTGGGCTTCACTCTGGCGTCGCTGCGACTGGAGAAAATATTATTGCTACCGCCACACGGAATTTTAAAGGCCGAATGGGCAGCCGTGAGTCCAGTGTTTATCTGGCCTCGCCATTCACAGTGGCTGCCTCCGCACTTGCCGGCAGAATAGCAGATCCTCGCGAAATAGCTTTGGAAAGGCAGGCAGCGTGACAAACTATCAAGGCCGCGCCTGGATTTTTGGCTCAAATGTCACTACTGAAGACATTCTTCCAGGTAAATTTCTTGACCGGAAAAATGAGGAAGTAGGCCAATTCGCAATGGCGGGCATTGATCCAGAGTTTGTAAAAAATATTGAAAACGGAGACATTATTGTGGGCGGCTCCAATTTTGGCACGGGTTCAGGACGTGAAACTGCCCCCATCGCCATTAAACTTGCTGGTATTTCTGCTGTGATAGCTCCAAGTTTTTCGCGCCTATTTTTCCGAAATAGCATCAACATTGGATTGCCCGCAGTGATTATTGAAAGCGTTAATGATTTTAATAAAGGAGATGTGCTGGAAATTGATTTTGAAAACAGAGAGGTGCGTAATAAGCGCAATTCAAACATTCATCCATTCCAAAACCTAAATGGAACTTCTCTTGAAATTTTGCAGGCAGGGGGGATTATCCCTTATACAAAACGTCGCTTGCAAAAAAATGAAAGCGGGAAAACGTGATGGAAAATCAGACGCGAAATCAATTTTCCTATGAAACCGACATTGTGGTCGTTGGCAGTGGTGGGTGTGGATTTTCAGCTGCCCTGGCTGCTGCCCAGGAAGGCGCTGAAGTGCTATTGCTGGAAAAGCAAGAACGGCCGCTGAGCAACACGGCTCGATCTGGGGGAATGATTCCGGCGGCAGGCACTCGCTTGCAAATGGCTGCGGGGATACAGGAAAGTGCTGAAAATTTCGCGGAGGATATTTTCAAGAAAAATGGGAATAGCTCAGATCCCGAGATGACGCTGCACATGGCAAAGATCTCCAAAGAATTAATCGAATGGCTGATTGAAGATATCGGCGTAAATCTTGTTTTTAGTGATGATTTCAAATATCCGGGTCATTCCCAATTTCGCATGCATGTACCCCCAAATAGAACCGGAGCTTCATTGCTGGATGATCTTAGATCTGCTGCTGAAAAGCATCCGAAAATCGAAATTTTTATTAACTCACCTGCTCTTGGATTAATTTCGAATGAAGGAGCTGTTGCTGGAGTTATTGTAAAACGCGGATCTCAGAAAGAAAGGGTGGGGGCCAAAAAAGTGGTTCTCGCGTCGAACGGTTTCGCTGGTAATCAAGAGATGGTCAAACAATATTGCCCGGAAATTTCGAGCGCCCTATATTTTGGTGGCGAAGGAAATACAGGGGAGGGCATCTTGTGGGGCATTGAGCTGGGAGCGGAAACAGCATTCATGGACGCCTTTCAATCGCACGCTTCTGTTGCCATTCCATCCAACATCTTGATTACTTATGCCCTCATAATGGAGGGCGGCTTCATGGTAAATCTAAGCGGGAATCGATTTGGAAATGAATCGGCCGGATATTCAAAATATGCATTAGCAGTTCTTGAGCAGCGAGATGGATTTGTATGGGACATTTACGATCAGAGACTGCATGATTTGGGCATGAAATTTGACGACTATCGGGAAGCAGTTAATGCTCAAGCAATCATAAGTGCTGAAACAATTGAAGCATTAGCGACCGAAATTGGGCTGAAGCCTGAAACGCTCAGCAAAACATTGGATGAATACCACTCTCATGCAAAGGGAGGAACAATAGATCCTTTCGGAAGAACAGATTGCCAAACTCTAAAGGGGCCATTTTTTGCAGTAAAGGTTACGGGTGCCCTTTTTCATACTCAAGGTGGATTGAAAGTTGATATGAATGCTCGTGTCTTACATAAAGATGGCAGCGCTATCACCAATCTGTATGCAGGTGGCGGCGTTGCTGCAAGTATTAGCGGGCATGGGTCGGGTGGCTATCTCTCAGGCAATGGATTATTGACAGCATTAGGCTACGGTATGTTGGCTGGCCTGCACGCTGCAAAATCAATAAAAGCGAGTAAAAAGTGAATCGCATACTTTTCTCTTTTCCAAGGAAAAAATTTGGGATATTGCTAGCTTTAATGATTGGCGTCTTTCTTTCTCCGATTAATGTGAACTTTACCAGCGTTGCTTTACCTTCACTTCGAAATTATTATTCAATTAGTGTTGAGCAAGTTGCCTGGATTGGCACTGCTTATTTCATCCCTACTGTGGTTTTGATGCCCTTCTTTGCAAAAGTTGGCCGTTGGTGGGGATTAAAAAGAATATATATTCTCGGGCTTTCCTTGCTCAGCTTTGGTGGTTTTTTAGCTGCTTTTGCCAGTAATTTTCAATGGTTGTTATTTTCACGTGTACTTCAAGGTATTGGATGGTCCGGTCTTTATCCTCTTTCGCTGATCCTAATACGCGAGCATTTTCCCCTTGGTCAACAAGGTGAAATGATGGGGATTTGGGAATCGGCTGTTGGCTTTGCTGCCCTTATTGGTCCAGTGATTGGCGGTACCTTAGTAAATTTCTTCGATTGGCCATCCGTTTATTTCGTAATTGGCTCTATAGCGGCCCTAGGAGCTTTTCTCAGCATTTTTACCCTTCCGCGCACATTGAAAAAGATAGATCTCCCCGAATTTGATTGGGGCGGAGCCATTAGTTTTAGCCTGGGGATAACAATATTGCTCTACGGTATCACTCGAAAATCTCTTTTTCTAGTCTCTTTGAGTATATTACCATTCGTAATCTGGTACATAAACTCAAATAAAATAAAAAATCCATTTGTTGATCCTAAAGTTTTCAGAAACCGTAATTTTATTTCTTCTGCTGGTGCCGCCCACATACGCATGTTAATCGGTTTGGCTTGTGTAATGAGCCTGCCACTATTTTTTGAGGGTGTGCAAGGGCTGAGCCCTGCGTATGTAGGATTATTATTGCCTGCCTATTCGCTTTTCCTGTTCTTAGGTGCAAGGCCAGGGGGAAGATGGGCGGATCGAGTTGGTAGTCGGAGGCCAGCGATGATCGGCTTCGCTTTTATTACTTTTGGTGTATTTCTTTTGACCTTTGTAAACGTAGAAACAAGCATATTCTTTTTTATCCTCGCTTTTGCAATTCGAGGAATTGGATCGGGTATTTCTCACTCCCCCTTTGCCAAAGTGGCGATTGCTTCGCTTGGGGAAGATAAAACCGCAGAAGCTGCTGGATTGTATGGCATGATTAGATATAGCGGCCTTGTGCTTGGGTCTGTCATCCTTGGGATTTTTCTCGATTTGCGCTTTACATTTTATGCTTCTTCCGGTTTGGGTGCTTCTGCAGTTCCTGCCTTTCAAGAGCTATATACGTTACTCGCTATTTTTGGATTGTTAGGATTCTTTTTGGCTACAAAAATGGGAAAAGAGAAGCCTTCATTAATAGTGTCAGGAGAAGTTTCAGCGCAAGGTTCTGGTGGTTAGTGAAATGACGAATGATCTAAAGTTACTTTCAGAATTTATAGCCTCCACTCGCTATGAAGATTTGCCATCAGAGGTCCTTGAGCAAGCCAAGTGGGTGTTGCGCGATTCGATTGGTGTCATCGTTGCGGGCATGAGAGAGCCAGAAGTGAATTCTTTAGCTGAATTCGCTTCGACTCATGCGCCTGGCAAAGCCTCATTGTTTGGAATGGCAGGCAAGGTCAGACCTGAATGGGCTTCAATGGTTCACGGCACTGCGGGAACTTCACTTGAAATGGACGAGGGTCATGCTTTTGCTCGTGGGCACGCATCGGTTCATGCCTTGCCACCAGCATTGGCTTTAGCAGAATCGCTTGGTAAAGATGGCAAGGATTGCATCACTGCAATCGTCGTGGGTTACGAGGCAGCTGCACGGGCAGGAATAGCTACCCAATTACGTAAAGGTGTTCATCCATTTGGTGTTTGGGGCGTTTTAGGGGCTGCGGCAGTAACCGCGAAATTTCAAGGCCTTACTGCATCTGAAATTGCCGGCATATTGGAATTGGCTGCCTCTTATCCAATTTCCCCCTCGTTTAAAAGCGCTTATCAAGGAGCTAATGTACGCAATACCTTTGCTGGCATGGTGAATATGTCTGGAATGTTGGCAGCAGAATTCTATCAATTGGGATTTAGGGGCCAGAGAGGCGCGTTGGAAACCTCCTTTGGCCAAATTCTTGGTGACAGCTTTGAACCTTCAGTTCTCTCCGAAAAATTAGGCGATCGTTATGAGATTATGCGCGGTTATTTTAAGCCTTATTCAGCTTGCCGTTATGCGCATGCCGCCATTGATGCGCTCTTTGGTTTAGATTCCTACAGTGAAATTGATGTCAATAGCATACGTTCCATTCAGGTTGCAACTTACGACATTGCTGCCAAATTAAAGGAACCCAATCCTGAAACTCCATTAGCAGGCCGTTTTTCAATTCCCCATGTGATTGCCGCAACGCTGGTATTGGGAAATGCTGGCCCAGATGCGTTTAATTTGAAGGCCTTAAAGAATCCGCAAATACATGCTCTTGCAGGTTTGGTTGACGTTATAGAGGATCCTGAATTTACTAAAATAACGCCTGCACAACGCCCAGCCAAAGTAACAATTAATTTTGGGGACGGATCTAAAATTGACAATACGGTTTTTGGGAGCAAGGGTGATCCTGATCAACCAATGTCTGAGGGGGAACTCAGGGATAAATATGACAACCTAACGCAAGCTTCACTGGGGGATAAGAAAGCAGCAAATGTATGGAATCTGATTGGCGAATTTGAGAAATTATCTGATTTTGCAGATTTAACTAATAATCTAGTTAGCACTAAGATTTAGTTCCTAAAGGAGGTAAATATTAAACAATACATCAAAAATAGCTGTGAACTTGCTAAACCTTTCGTCAAATATGTAAAAGGAAAAAAATGAAAAGTCGAAAATTAATTTTTATACTAGGGATCATTTTCAGCATTGTGTTGGTGGCCTGTGCTCCTGCGGCATCGGAGGCTCCTGTAGTAGAAGAGCCTGCTGAAGAACCCGCCGAAGAGGTTGCTGAAGAAGTCGCTGAAGAACCAGTGGCAGAACCCATGACCATCCTAATTGGTAGTCTGCATCCGCTAACGGGCGGCTTGGCTGCTGACGGGATTCAAATGGATGCCGGTGTTCAAATGGCGATTGATGAAATCAACGCTGCTGGTGGAATTGTCTCATTAGGTGGTGCCCAGCTGTCACTTCTTTCAGCTGATACAACTGGAAGCGCTGAAGTAGGCCAAACCGAGGCTGAAAGGCTAATCGGTGAAGGCGCTGCGGCTTTGATTGGCGCGTTCCAATCAGCTGTAACAGTTAACATTGCTGCGGTTGCTGAACGTGAAGGCGTTCCATTGCTTATTGATGTGGCGCTGTCTGATTCGATTCTTGAGCAGGGTTTTACTTACACCTTTAGAACCATGGCCAATGCCTCAACAACCGTTGAGTTTGGCGCTCAATATTTGGTTGATCTGGCGGCTGCTGCGGGTGATGAAGCAAGTAGTGTGGTCTATCTGTTTGAAGGAACCACTGGTTTTGGCGATAGCGCTCGGGCTGCCTTTGAGGCAGCGGCCCCAGGTCTTGATATTGAGATCCTCGATCAAATTGCCTACGAACCTTTTGCAGTTACTGATCTGACGACAGAAATGACAGCCGTCAATGCGCTTGGCCCGGATGTCCTAATCGTCACCGGTTACTATGGCGATGGATTGTTGGCTGCCAATAGTGCTGAAGAAGTAGGAATTGGTGTTAAGGCCGTTTACGGAATTGCCCAAGGCACTTACGATCAAGCCCAATTCGTAGCGGATGCAGGTGATTTAGCTGAATGCTTCTTTGATGCAAATTACCATTGGGATGCCCAGAATGCAGATGCATTGGCTGTTCTTGCTAGGTTTGAAGCGGCCAATGGCGAAATAATGCGTTCTGCAGCTTTCCTGTCCTATCAGGTAACGTACTTGCTAGCTGACGCAATATCGCGTGCGGAATCTGCCGATCCTGGCGATATCCGTGATGCAATTGCTAGCTCAAGCTATGCTGACCATTTACTGCCTTTTACTGGCCCCATCGAATTTAATGATGCCGGCGAAAATATCAACGCTATCCCAGTGTTGATGCAAGTGCAGAATGGAGAGGTTCTTCAAGTATGGCCTCCGGCTTTAGCTGAAGCTGATCCGATTTATCCATGCGTATCCTGGCAATAGAATAATTCTTATGCCAATCACTCTGCTGGGAGAGGTTAAATGCTCTCAGCAGAGTGATTTTTTTCTGTCTTGCTGAGGAGATTTTGGTGTCATCGAAACAACGCAATCTTTTTATTGCATTAGCTTCCTTGATCATTTTGGCGGTTTTAATATCTCCGAATTGGCCCGCCATTCAAAACTGGTTCGATTTAAAAGGAGCCGTACTTCGCCAGGCAATTGTTACTGGAATTCTCATCGGGGGCGTGTTGAGTCTAGTTGCGATGGGTTTAACCTTAATTTTTGGCGTGTTAGACATTATTAATTTTGCCCACGGAGCACTGATGACCGTGGGCATGTTTATAGCTTTCATCCTATATGATAGATTTGGGATTGATCCTTATCTATCAATATTTATCACTGTTCCATCGCTATTTTTGCTTGGTATTCTGGTTCAAAAACTCATTATTCATCCAGCAAGAAACGCGCCAGCTCATAACCAACTTCTGCTGACCTTGGGCTTGGCGCTATTAATTGAAAATTTTCTGTTAATAGTATTTTCGGGAACTCCGCGTTCGATCCGTTTAGATTATGGACGGGGAGAAACCCTTATAGGTCCTTTTAGTATTGATTTTCCCTTACGATGGTTCGGCACGGTTATTACGATGAACAAATTGGCTGCCTTTATATTTTCCCTGGCCCTTGCATATCTACTTTATCTAATTCTTCAAAAAACCGATTTAGGGAAAGCCATTCGTGCCACGGCTCAGAATAAGGAAGGGGCTGCTTTAAGTGGCATCAACGTGCCTCAGATAAGCATGATTACTTTTGGATTGGGTACCGCTTGCGTGGGAGCCGCAGCCTCCTTGGTACTTCCATTCTTGTTTGTCGACCCCTTCGTTGGAAATATTTTTAACATTACCGCTTTCATTATCGTGGTTTTAGGAGGAATGGGGAGTATTCCAGGGGCCTTGCTAGGGGGCTTGATTATCGGGTTAACTCAGGAATTATCCGTTGTTTTTCTCCCCAATTCCACTAAATTGCTCACGGTCTTCTTTGTTTTTGTGCTGGTGTTATTGTTTCGACCAAATGGTCTTTTTGGGAAAGGTGAATGAAAATATTCAATAAATTTTCTAAAGATTATTATTGGCTGATCTTAGTAGCGGGCATCTTGGCCTTAGTACCAAATCTATTTAATTTCTCTCAATTTCAAATTACAATCGCTGTATACATCATACTTTGGGCTCTTTTGGGTACGGCATGGAACATCATGGGCGGCTATGCAGGCCAATTTTCCTTTGGGCATTCAGCCTATTTCGGAATTGGCGCTTACACATCGATTGTCTTATTAGTAAATTTTGGATTAAGCCCTTGGATTGGCATGTTTGTAGGTGCCTTGTTTGCCGGATTATTTGGTTTGTTTTCAGGATTTCTGACTTTTAGATACGGCCTTAAAGGCCCATACTTTGTCCTGGCAACTTTTGCATTTGCCGAAATGTTGAGGCTGATTGCCTCCGAAACAGAATTTATTAATACTTCTATTGGAATGCATGTTCCCTTATTAAAGACTGATTCTTGGATCATGCTTCAATTTAATGATTCCCCTCAAAATTATTATTTTGCTATTCTATTGTTGATGATTTTTGCCATTGCCGTCAATATTGCAATTGCAAATAGCAAAAGAGGTTTTTACTTTCAAGCCATCAGAGAAGATGAGGAGGCCGCGGCCGCATTAGGCGTAAATCTGCTTACAAATAAAACAGCGGCCGTTGTGATAAGCGCCTTTCTATCTGCTTTGGGCGGCGCTTTTTTTGTTCAGTTTTTTCGATTCGTAAATCCTGATTTAGCTTTTGGAGTGTCCATTTCGATTGAAATTTTACTTAGGCCGATTGTAGGAGGGATGGGCACAATCTGGGGACCACTTGTTGGCGCTCTTTTTCTAACACCATTGAGTGAGTTTACGCGATCTATAGTTCGTAATCCTCCCGCATTCCTTTCCTTTATTGAAGGGCGAACGGGAATAGATGAAATGCTTTTCGGGCTTATATTGATCCTGGTCATTCTTTTCATGCCTGATGGAATTGTTGGTGCTTTTAATCGATTGAGAAAGAAAATAAAGAGTAAACGATGAAAGTATTAGAGTTAAAGAAAGTGACAAAATCCTTTGGTGGACTAATTGCCGTTAACAACGTTTCCTTGGTGCTCAATAAAGGAGAAATCCTGGGTTTAATTGGCCCAAATGGTGCGGGCAAAACCACACTCTTTAATCTAATTGGAGGAAATTTTCGTCCCGATTCTGGATCAATCAAGTATAAAGACCAAAATATTATTGGATTGAGATCCCATGAAGTGACGAGGCAAGGATTGACCAAAACTTTCCAAATAGTAAAACCCTTTGCCGGCTTAAGTGTGATTGAAAATGTGATGATTGGTGCCTTTTTGAAAACAAATCAGGTCAGCCAGGCTAAAAAACAGGCTCGCCAAGTAATCGAATTTGTAGGATTAAGCGAATTCGCTGATCAACAAGCCAGCACTTTGACAACAGCGGGACGTAAAAGGTTGGAATTAGCGCGTGCTTTGTCAACCCAGGCGGAAGTATTGCTATTAGATGAAGTCATGGCTGGTTTAACGCCTACTGAAAGCGTTAATATGGTGAAGTTGATTCATGAGATTCGCGAACGCGGAATAACGCTTTTAATCATTGAACATGTGATGCAGGCCATTATGAAACTTTCTGACCGAATAATTGTGTTGCACCATGGCGAGCTTATTGGTGAGGGAAAACCCAAAGCGATAGCCAAGGACGAGAAGGTCATTAAAGCTTACTTAGGTGAGGAATTCAAACTTGCTTAATATCGAGAAATTATCGATCGCGTATGGTGACGCCGTAGTGATAAAGGAACTTTCTATGAGGGTGGAAAAAGGAAAAATTATTGCGTTGATCGGTGCAAATGGTGCGGGAAAGACAACCACCTTAAAGACGATATCGGGCTTAATTAAAGCCCAATCAGGCACAATCACATTTGATGGTAAAGCCATTCAAAATTGGCCCCCTCACCGAATTGTTGAAGCAGGCCTCGTCCAGGTAGCTGAGGGGCGCAAATTGTTTTCTGGCCTATCTGTTCTGGAAAATCTTGAGCTGGGTTCGTACATTAAGGCCGCCAAAAAATATCGTGGGGAAACGATGAAACAAATATTTGCCCTTTTTCCCCGTTTGGAAGAGCGTCAAGATCAAATGGCTGGCACGCTCAGTGGCGGCGAACAGCAGATGTTAGCAGTAGGTCGGGCATTAATGACTCGCCCCACATTATTAATGCTAGACGAGCCCTCTCTTGGACTGGCGCCAATGCTGGTTGCTGACATATTTAAAGTTGTAAAAGATATTAATAAATTGGGAACAACAGTCTTAATTGTGGAACAAAACGCAGTACAGGCTCTTACAATCGCTGATTTGGGATACGTATTGGAAAATGGAAAAATCGTTCTTTCGGGGACCGGAAAAGATTTGCTAAAGGACAAGCGTATTCGCACGGCTTATTTAGGTATTTAATTACCATGGAAGATTCGATGAGCCAATTACTTTCAGGGGTCAAAGTAATTGATTTAACCCGCGTGTTGGCCGGTCCCTATTGCACCATGATGCTTGGAGATTTGGGAGCCGATGTAATAAAAATTGAGGCCCCCGAGCTAGGAGACGATACGCGCCATTGGGGGCCTCCATTTGCTGGAGGGGAATCCGCATATTTTTTATCCGTCAATCGCAATAAACGCAGCCTAACGTTAAATCTAAAATCTCCACAAGGAATGAACGTATTAAAGAATCTAATAAAAACAGCGGATATTCTCATAGAGAATTTTAATGTGGGCACATTGAAAAAATGGGGATTGACCGCAAAAATATTAGAAGAACTCTGCCCTGGACTTATTTACTGCACAATTACGGGATTTGGATACACAGGCCCTCTTCGTAATCATCCTGGTTACGACTTTATTATTCAAGCTATGGGCGGAATTATGAGCATAACTGGGCCCGAAGATGGCGATCCGTATAAAGTTGGGGTTGCGATCACGGATATTACGGCTGGCCAAAATGCCGCAATCGCCATATTAGCGGCCTTGTATGCAAGGGAAAAGACCAAACAAGGGCAGCGAATTGATATTTCATTGCTAGATTCCCAAGTAGCTTGGCTGGCAAACGTGGCTAGCAATTTCCTTATATCGGGAAAAAAGCCAAAGCGCTATGGGAATGCTCATCCAAACATAGTTCCTTATCAAGTATTTATGGCAAAAGATCGCTCTTTTGCTTTGGCGATTGGGAATGATCACCAATGGCAAAAATTTTGTGATCAGTTTGATCATAAAGACTGGGGGCAAGACAAACGATTTATGACAAATAAGGCCAGAGTAGAAAATAGAAAGATATTGATTCCATTGATGGAATCACTGTTTTCATCAAGGGAATTGGATGAGTGGCTCCGAAGATTTGAAGAGTCGGGTATTCCCGTGGCACCGATAAACACAATTGATCGTACATTTGGTAATGCTCAAGTAATAGCAAGGAATTTAGTAGAAGAAATTAATCACCCTTCGGCGGGTGCAATCTCAATAGTTGCTTCGCCACTAACGATTCCAAATGCACCTACGAAAACGAGATATCCACCGCCACTTCTCGGCCAACACTCAAAAGAGATATTAATGGAATATGGTTATGATTCCACCCAAATTGAATTGCTTCAAGAAAATAAGATCATCTAGTTACTTAAAATGACCGCTTTTCAAATCTCATATGCTTGGTACAGTTTCGGTACAGTTGGTATGGAACCCATGGATTGTGTGGAAACAGTGGACTAAATTAATACGAGTTTGGTTGACTAGGTGGGCTAAGAAGTACTGTGTGGAAACCATGGAAAGAACTGTCCAGTAACGTTTGGGTTATGAGCCATTGATATGCTATTTTCCGAGTCGCCCTTCCTTTTACTAAGCCTGGTGCAATTTTGGTGCAACCAGCAGTGAACCAGGTGCTCACTATAGACACAATGGACAATTTGTAGTCGAAAACCCCCATTTCTGTCAACACTAGTTGCCTCTATGGACACTATTTACAAAAGTGTCACTTACCCGGGGGTTGTAGTTTCGAATCCTGGCACGGGCGCTATCTAGAGGGGAAATAGGCAATTAGTTAGGGCGCAACTAAGCGCTTTTCTTGGCATTGTCTGTCTGTTTTAGCCTGATCTTTATCATCAAAATAGATCAGCTTTTGGGTGGGCAGAGCAATGTTACAATGAAATTTTTTCGATATTTTTTCCTTGAAAATAGAAGATGTTGGAGTTTTGCAAATGGCTGAAGATGCTAAGGATTTGAAAGCGAATGTTGTTCAAAGATCGAAAGCGAGCTTGAAGAAAGCATTCCTTTGGATAAAAGGATTATCGCTCTCCAAAGATGGTAATGATGGTGCAGTAAAGGCCCTGACAATCACGGCAGTGATCGCCTTCATGATCTATGGATTTGATTTTCGATCTGGCTATGGCCGCGTATTGGATGTGGCTTTAGCGGGGGCGATCGCATTCCTGGGGATGAAAGTTCTGATTGGCGTCATTATTCTGGTGTTTGGGGCAGTAAAAAAACTACCGCTAAAATTAACCGCGGCTGTAGTGGCTGCTTTTATTATTGTTGCGGAAATGTGGAGATTGAGCCTAGATAAAATAATCTGGCTTACTTTGGGGGTTGTCCTGGTGGAAGTAGGATTGGGAATCGTGATCGGAGAGCTGCGGGCGGGGGGATGGCAGCAGGGTGGTAAAGGAAAGCGGGTGGTGTTGGGCACGGGCTTGGCCCTGACGCTCGCTTTGAATATTGCCCTGATCCTTTGGATCGCAAGCCCAGGCTCGGATGCTCCTCTCCTGGATATTAATGCCGCTCGCGGCGCCCCTCAGATAGCGGTGGGTAATCCAGCGGAGCTTGGGCCTTATGAAGTATTAACATTGACCTATGGAAATGGGAGCGACCGCCACCGCCCAGAATATGGGGAAGATGCCGATTTGCTCACGTCTTCTGTAAATGCCAGCGCTTTTGTTTCTATTTCCGGATTTGAAAAATTTTCCCGCGAGATGTTTTGGGGATTTGATGAAAGTGAATTTCCGCTCAACGCCCGGGTTTGGTATCCCGATGGAGCAGGGCCTTTCCCGCCGGTGCTCATCGTTCATGGCAATCATGATATGGTGGATTTTTCAGATACTGGCTACGGGTACTTGGGAGAACTTTTAGCAAGCCGTGGCTATATTTTTATATCGGTTGATGAGAATTTCTTGAATGGATATTTTTCCGGCGGCTTCGAAGGGGAGAATGATGCCCGAGCCTGGCTGCTGCTAAATCATATTGAGCTTTTGGAGGGATGGAACGGGGGCGCTGATGATACGCCCTTTGAGGGGCTGGTGGATATGGAAAACATCGCTCTGATCGGGCATTCAAGGGGGGGGCGAAGCAGCTGCAAGTGCGGCGGCATTTAATCAACTGGCGCGGCTGCCGGAGGATGGCAATACCCTGCTTGATTTCGGTTTTAATATTCGATCAGTGATCGCGATTGCGCCCAGCGATCAGCAGTATAAGCCCGCCGGGCAGCCCACGCCTTTAACGGACATCAATTATTTGGTGCTGCAAGGCGCGCATGATGGAGATGTATTTACATTTACAGGAATGAAGCAGTATCAACGGGTGAGCTTTAGCGACCCTGAGTCGGATTTGTTTCGGGCGGCAGTGTATATAAATCGGGCCAACCATGGACAATTCAATACCAGTTGGGGGCGGCGAGACTTCGAGATTCCTCGAGGATGGCTGCAAAACACCCAAGCTTTTATGGATGGTGATGCCCAACGGGAGATCGCCAAGGTGTATATCAGCGCTTTCCTGGATGCCACCCTGCGAGGGGTGGAAGAATATATCCCTCTTTTCCAGGATCAGCGCGCGGCCGGAGATTGGCTGCCGCCTACTCTTTATATTAATCAATATCACCCAGCGGGATTTATCCCTCTCGTGACCTTTGAGGAGGATATTGATCTCACCACGGGCACGCTCTTAGGCTCTGAATTGAGTGGACGCTCACTTTCCCTTTGGCGGGAGGATGAATTGGAATTTCGGACAGGCCGGGCACAGGATAATCAGGCTGTGCAATTGGCTTGGAGCAGTGAGCGAGGACGTTACACATTAATTCTGCCGTTCAATTGGGCAGAAATTTGGGGCTTGAATGAAAAAGCTACATTGGTTTTTTCCATGGCCGATGATAGACGGGGTGAAATAGAGGGGCTGATCGATCTCTCTATTGTATTGAGGGATGCAAGCGGAGATAGCGCTTCATTAAAGATGAATGATTATGGGGCCTTGCTGCCGCAGTTCCCAGCCCAATTTTCCAAGCTGCCTGCCTGGGAAGATTCTTCCTATAAGAAAGCATCTGAGCCCGTCTTTCAAACTTTCTATCTGCCGCTGCGAGATTTTATGGAATCCAATTCCTATTTAAATCTGGCGAGCTTGCTTGAAATTTCCTTTCGTTTTGATGTGCTTGATGAGGGACGTGTGATCCTGGATGACATTGGGGTGATCCGCTAACAGTTCTATGGACTGATCAGCAATTTGCTATCAGCCAGCATTTGAGGATTAACTAAGCACAAAGGGTGAGTCGTTCTGATAAATGTTATGTATAATGCCGCAATATTCGTCTAACCTGTTAATCGGGATAATCAATTTGAGGAGAAAAATAGAGAATGACAGCCAACACACAGTTGATCAACGAGCATTATAGTGATTCGGAACTCAAGCCAAGGATAATTTCTTTACTAGAAAAGGCGGGAAAAGATTTCAACGCGCTTTCCAGAGAAGATATTGAAAAATTTGATGAATTCCATATCCGAGGACGAGAAGCAACCAGAGATCTTGCCAACCTTGCTCGTTTGCAGAAAGGTGAAAAGGTACTTGATCTGGGCTGTGGACTAGGTGGTGCAGCCCGAACATTGGTGGAGGAGTTTGCTTGCTCGGTAACCGGGATTGATCTAGTTGAAGATTACATTCAAGCGGCAATAATGTTAAGCGAACAATTGGGGAAAAATAATCAGATCGATTTTCGAGTTGGAAACGTACTTGACCTTCCCTTTGAAAACGATTCATTTGATGTGGTGATGTCGGAACATGTGATCATGAATATTGAAGATAAAGCGCAAATGTTTTCAGAAATGAAGCGAGTGCTTCGGGAAAAAGGACGCTTTGCTATTTACGTAATATGTGCCGGCCCGAATAAGCCCATTCAATTTCCCGTCCCGTGGGCGAGCGATCCAGCGATCAGTTTTCTTTCCGAAGAAAATGAGCTGCGCGAGGAATTGCTGCGTGCAGGATTCCAGGAGAAAGAATGGAAAAATGTTTCCTCTCTTTCTTTGCAATGGTTCCAGGAAACGATTGCGGCTAACCAGGCACGCCCTGCGGATGCCCCTCCGCCACTTGGACTAAATGTGCTCATGGGGAGCACTACAGCCGAAAAATTCAAGAGTCTTGGAATTAACCTTAGAGAAGATCGAATTAGGGTTTTCCAAGGTGTGTTTGAAAAAATTAGTTAAGCGCTTGAAATTTAATTCTGAAAGAAGCATTAGATAAACTGAATTGATTATTGGGTTGGTCAATACATCGATTTGCCCCAAAATATAAAAAGGGCCTGATTTTTCAATCGGGCCCTTTTTATTTATATTTATTGCTTATCTAAATCGAAAAGCGTGGAATGGCTGCTGAGTTGCTGTGGCCTCCACGGTTGGCGTTTCCGTTGGGATGGCGCTGGGCTCCAATGTAATGGTTGCTGCGCCAATTGATGCTACAGGCGATAAAGTCGCAGAAGGAATCGTTTTTGTGGGCGAGGAAACCGCTTCAGAAGCGCAAGCGCTTAGGGATGGTACAGAACGAAGATAATGATTATCGCGTGGATTGATCGACCCGTGCGTGGCAGCATTGTGCTTGTCCCTCTATTGGCTGATTGAGCGCTTATTGTAGCTTGTGAAATTTGGCATCTAGCATGGCTTTTGCAAGCTGCCTAAATCCTCGGCCATCATCACCGCTTTGGTGCAATTTTTGTGCATCAAGTAGAAAATATCAAGCGCAAGCCATCATGAAGCCGATATTTACATTCCCTTGTTTAGAATTTCTCCTAGAGCTAACATAGCAGCATTGCTGACTTCCAGGTTCTTATCCCTGGACGCTTTGCGCAAAGTGTCTTTGGCATCTTCTCCCCCAAATTTTCCCAGAGCCACTATCATCGAGATTCTTGCTCTGCTGTCCTTATTATTCACTTTTTTAATAATTGGATCAAGCGCTCGATAATCACCAATTAAGCTCAAGGCAGTTGCAGCTCCACCCTGTATGTAATAATCTTCATTGCTCAGAGCCTTGATCAAAGGCTCGACAGCCTCATCTCCCATTTGGGCAAATATTGTTACCAAGATGGGCAATAACGAGGGGTCAGTCATAAGTGAGGTCAAGGTTTCTGTTTCCTTCAGTACTGCTAGCGCCTCAATAGCCTTTGTACGGGTTTTTATATTCTGATTTTCTAACACAACTTTTTTCAGCCCTGCAGCATCTTTTTCCTTAAGCATTTTATTGATATTTGGCCCGAACAATCCCATTTTTTATCCTTTCAGACTGTAAAGTAAATTTATACCTTTGGAAAACAATTATTTTACTTACTCTTGGCTCCACCCATAAAACAGACCGCTAATTTTCATTCTAACATCAATATATTGCTGACCTGCCCCCAATAGTTTTAGTCCGTAGCTATGTTACATCAGCGAGCTTAGATAGTGAAGTAGAGGGGAAATTAATTGAACAAGCAAATTATTATGCAGTTTCAAAAATAGCTCGGAATCTCAAGAAATATGGGTTGAATAATTTATTTCCCTGAAAATAATGCGTCGGCCCCATATTCCACGATCCATAAAATTAAAAGACCAGCGAATATGATCAAGGTTATTTCTATTGACACGCGTAGTTTTTTCATGCTTTTCTTAGGTGTTTCCTCTGCTTTATTTAGCGTACAAATGTAAAATATAGCTTATGACTAAATTATATGCGCGTTGTAAATCCGATATGGATACGAAATGGTGGAGTTATATGCCGCGATCCGAATCGCCAAATTGGGATAAGCGCGATGATAAAGGCACCTGGGATTCGCCGCCTGCAACTGTTTCGCTTTCCATAACTCCGGAAGGGCACACCAAGGATCGCTTTAAGCTGCCTGATGATTGGATCGATTATGTGGGGAAATTAAACGGGGGCATCGATTCTTCCGAATACAAAGCTCTGATGCGCAGATCGGGCGGATGGAACAATGTGGGTGATATTGAGAATCCGAAAGTTGAAAGTTTGAGCTGGTGGGGGAGCGTATTGGAACTGCGTGAAGTGGGGGGCTCGTCGGCAATGATCAAGACCTTTGGGCACAGAAATCCTGCGCCCAGCACGGCAATGGTAAATTACGATAATAATCCCGAGCTGGTGCATCAATTTACTGCGATATCTGGAACGGGGAAAATGAGATTATTAGGGGGCGGTTATCGGGCTTTTTCGATCATGATCGCGAGGAAAGTTTTGTACGTTCCTCTGGACCGAATTGAAATATTTCCAAAATTACCGCGCGAGGTAAAGACGATGACTGATCTGGATACCTATAAATCGCCGCCGAGAAACAGGCAGCTAACAAAAAACTCGGCAAAATTGGTCGAGGGGCAATGGGTCAAGATTTTTGATTATGCTGTGCGTGGGACCGATGTTTGGGGCCTGACCTTGCAAGGCTGGGTTGCGCTCGCGATAGGTTCTCCATCACGATTTCTAACAAATTGGTCTATGGACACACGTCCAGCAGTCTGAGCTTTATTCCCAGGATTCACTAATTTCTTCAGCAGCACGCAAGCCAGATAAATAGGCTCCATGTACTGTGCTCGGATGAACACGGTGAGTGGCTTCTCCAGCAAAATATAGTCGAGATCGAAGCGGGGATGCCAGCGATTTATAATGACTTGGTCTTTGCCAGCAAAATGAGCAAAAATGAACTCTGATGGAATTCTGATACGGCCGATGAGAATGCTGGGTAAAATCATAAATTGAGAAATCCCGTATTCGCAGGAGATATTATGGAACGAGAAGGTTTATTGGAATTGGGGGGCGTTGGCGTAACGATCATTGGCCCTGATATTGAAGTGGGACAGGACGCTCCTGAAATAATGCTGCAGGATCAAGATTGGAAAGATGTAAAGGTTCTTGAAGCGACTTCTGGAAAAGTGCGCATATTGGCCGCAGTGCCTTCTTTGAGCACCAGCGTTTGCGACAGAGAAACTCGCCGCTTTAATGAAGAAGCCGCGAAACTCAGTGAGGACATTCGCATTGTAACGATCAGCCACGATCTCCCTTTTACGCAAAAAAATTGGTGTGGAGCTGCTGGCGTTGAGCAGGTTTGGGTAGTATCCGACCATAAGGACGCAGAATTTGGCGAAAAATACGGTACATTGATAAAAGAAAGGCGAATTCTTCGTAGGGCCGTATTTGTGGTGGATCGGGATGGAAAAGTGACCTACGCCGATTACATGCCTGCTTTGGGTGACGAGCCTGATTATGAGGCCGTCTTAGCGGCTGCCCGAAAGGCTGCAGCTAAGTAATTTCGAATAGATTGGAGCGCATATGGCCCAAAACAGATGGCTTTTTGATTTTATGAATATGTGGAACTGGATGAATGCAGATGATTTGCAGGCACTCAGCGAAGTTGTTCTAAATCCTCAATCGACAAAAAGCAGACTAAAAAATAACAAAGGATCAATAGGCGAATCTTCTGAAAAGGAAGATGAGCGCGAGATCCCAGACGAACTGCCAATTTTGCCCCTGCGCGGCGTTGTGGTCTATCCACAAACGGGCGTACCCTTAACGGTTGGGCAGCAGCGCTCTATTAAGCTGGTTGATGACGTTGTAGCTGGCAATCGCCTGGTTGGCTTGCTGGCCTCACGTGATCCAGATCTGGAGGAACCAACGCCAGACGAACTTT
>PVMS01022934.1_pt1 | contig 20448 bp, 20 predicted proteins | sample 1853461 | NCBI WGS metagenome assembly PVMS01 (sample SAMN08582032, study PRJNA380276) | Marine sediment metagenome, whole genome shotgun sequencing project. | isolation source: ocean sediment barecode stripped | collected 2017 | reverse complement strand
GACAAAGAGTCCATCGAAGGTTCGGTGGGAATCTGAATACCGGAGGAACCGGTTGTGACTCAACAGGATAAAAGGCATCTAAAGGTTTAAAGGATGACGGTCTCGTAAAAAGTCCCAAAACCGTCATGCCGGACTTGATCCGGCATCCAGAAGATACTGAAATAACTGGATTCCGGCCTTCGCCGGAATGACGCTTCGAAGAGATTTCAGACTTTTTACGAAACCATCAAGGATAGTTAGTCTGGTTTTCACATGAATTAGGGATGGTGCACTATGAAAGTACTCGTTTATGGTTCCGGCGGCAGAGATCACTGTCTGGCTGACAGCTATGGGGACAGTCAGCATGTGGACAAGGTTTATATAACCCCTGGAAATCCAGGAATTTCACACACTCCGAAAGGGAAAAGGGGCCTCATCGAGGTCGTAAAGTTAGAGAATTTCAACCAGGTAGCCGATTTTTGTAAAGAGCATGAGGTGGATCTGGTTGACGTGGGTTCAGAAAACCCACTGGAGGAAGGCCTGATCGATATCTTGAGCGAAAGAGGCATCCGAACCATAGGCCCGAAGAAAGACTATGTCAAATTGGAGAGTGACAGGGCCTTTACTGATGATCTCTTGAAAAAAATAGGGGTTCCCATACCTGAATACAGGGTTTTTGATGATCCGGAAAAGGCAAAAGCTTATGTGAGGAACATCGGATACCAGGTCGTTGTCAAGGCAAACGGCCTGGCTGCGGGAAAGGGCGCTATCGTCTGTGAAGATATCCCCGATGCGGAAGCCGCGATTGATCAATTAATGGTTCAAAGGGCATTTGGTGCTTCGGGGAAAAAGGTGGTCATTGAAGAGAGAAAATATGGAGATGAAATCTCTTTTTTCGCTTACTTGGACGGAAAACATGTCATGCCTCTTAGAATGTTTGCCCGTGATTATAAACCGGCATTCGATCCTGATGACAAAGAGTCCATCGAAAGGTTCGGTGGGAATCTGAATACCGGAGGAACCGGTTGTTATTGCCCTCACAGATTGGTGACCCCATGGCTGGTCAACAGAATCATTAAGGAAATCGTCAACCCCTTTGTGAATGAGATTTACAATGAGTTGGGATGGGCCTATCAGGGAGTCGTTTATTTCGGACTCAACCTGGACCCTTATAAAAATCTTGATGTGTTTGAAATCAATGTCAGACACGGAGACCCGGAATGGGAGGTCATCGCGCGCAAGTTGAGTACGGACCTGTTCGAAATTGGTATGGCGGTCTGTGACGGGACCCTAGATGAGGTCAAACAGGTTTGGAACGATCAGCATTACGTGGATGTGATTGCCATGGAGGGCCGATCAAAGGCGTCCCGTGGTTGGAATAAGGGATATCCGGGACGTTACGGAAAAGGCCATCGGATCCTTGGGTTGGACGATATTGAGAGGGGAGTGGCCATCTATTTTGCCGGTGTCGATGAAAATCCTGAAAAAGGATTGGTGACCTATGGAGGAAGGGTGCTGCAAGTCATCGCAGGGGATTCCACCCTTGAAGGCGCCAGGGAAAAGGCCTATCGCAACATCCAAAAAATCTCCTTTGAAGATCACAACAACAAGAATGATAGCTGCTTACGTTTTAGAAAGACGATCGGTCTTTAGGGCTCACTCAAAAATAACTTCACATTTTCGCATCCCATCTTCAGGCCATCTTTGGCCATTCCTCAATCGCAAAATCCTCGAAATAATACGATTATTCCTGTGGTTTCGCTCAATCGGAATAATCAAATCTGACCCAAATCTGAACGCGAATTCTGCTACGTTATTTTTGAGTGAACCCTTAACGAACGGCCTGATTAAAATACCCCAACTCTAAGTCCGGAAATTCTTTCTTCAACAGCGTCACCATTTTCCTCATGCCCACCGCCCTGGAAGTGGTTTTCGGCATGCGATCCATGTACATCTGCGGGTCGATGTTTAGATTCTTCAAATGAATAAAATTTACCCCTGTCCTTCGAACCAGCTTTGTAAGGGCCTCTATTTCCTCCTCCTGGTCTGTAATGCCGGGAAAAACCAGATAATTGATCATGGTATAAAGCTCTAAATCTCTTGATAGAGAGATGGAAGACACAACATCCTCGAAATCATAGTCCCTCGGGCAGCAATAGGCTCGATAAAACTCGGGCCGAGCACTGTTCAGGCTGATACGGATCGAATCCAGGCCGTTACGGGCCACCTCCCGAACTCTCTCGGGCCAACTCCCGTTTGTATTTAGATTCAGGGTGCCTTTATTGGTTTTTTTTCTGATCTCCTTGATGCTCTCGGCAATGCGTTTATATTCAGTGAGCGGTTCCCCCTCGCAGCCCTGCCCAAAGCTCACAATGGCCTCAGGTGCCTGGTCGAGGTGTTGCACGGCAAGAGATACGATCTCTTCCTTTGTCGGTGTAAATGTGATCCTCTGGTGAGATGATTCGCACGAGGGATCTACCTGAAGGGAAATGCAGCCTAGGCAGCCGGCATTACATCCCCGACTGACTGGAAGGGGCGCTTCCCACCTTTTTAGAAACAGATTTTTGGCTGCAAAGCAATGGTTTTCGGTCGCACAGTGAATGAGATGCTCCACGAGCGCGCCACCGACATGCTCCTCCCTATAGGCCTTGATGGCTTCGACCAATTCCCTGTCATCATAATGCCTGGGATCCCACCTGTGATTGTATTCTATCCTGAACCCTGCGGCCCAATATTTATCGTCCTTAAAACCGACGGCGGTGTACGCCCAAGTGGGCAGGATATAGGTCTTTGTGCTGTAATCGACCGCCGGAAGGAGTCCCCGCACCAACCCGGGTTCGAGAAAGGTCGCGACCGCCGAGCATTTCGTCTTGGAACCATTTATCTTGACTTCAGGGACAACCCTGTAATCCCCAGTCGAAGGATCCAGTCCGATGGGTGGACAATCCGGGATGAAAAAGAGTTTACTGAACTCCGGCATGGGTATGAGGTCTTCCTCCCTCAAAGGCGTCGGTTGTAACCCGGAAAACCCTGCCATCCGAAAATAGGGATGTTCATATATCCTCCCCTTTCGGTCTGCATAAAGCATGTAGGGGATATTTTCGATATCATGTTGATCCATGCACTTTGTTATGTCCTTTCACAGAAGCAACCATTTTTACCTCCGCAGTACCCCCAAGTCAAACCATAACTTAGGCTTTGCCCTTTTCTTCATAATTGGTATAATGAACCCTCTATGGTGCTTTTATTGCTATCTTTTTTTAGATATAACCTGATGCAAGACATAAAATGACAACCCATCCCCCAAATATACGAACAGAGGGCAAGCAGTTTCGGCTGGTTAAATTTTTCGCCTTGGCCAGCTTTATCGTCATGATCATTTTCAGCTTCCCCTTCTCTATGTTTATATCCCAAAGGGCCAAAGAGATTTTATTAAGGAGCTATGAGAATTATGCCCTATTGGTTGGTGAAAATTTGAACCATCAGGTCCTGATCAATTTTGTTATCCCCATTTACCAGCGAAACGAGAGCATCAGCCTAAGACAGATAGAACAGCGTGAATTGATGGACAGGGTGGTCCGGAATACCATCCACGGATTTAATATCGATATCGTCAATATTCATCAGCTAGGGGAAGATGTCATTGCCTACAGCACCGACCCCGAAATGATCGGCACAAAAGTGAAGGAAAGCCTGGGATATAAAAAGGCCGCCAGGGGACAAGCCTCTTCAGGCTTGATCTCCACCAGAGATGATTTCCTGGGCCTTGGTATTGAGTTTCTCGGCGAACCCAAAAAGCTCAGGACCTATATCCCCTTCAGGGGGCCCATCCCAACAGCCAGTACCAGGGAAGGCGATGTGGGTGGGGTATTTGAACTCATCCAGGACCTTACAGAGCAATATGAATCCATCGTGAAATTTCAGTTTCTCATATTTGGCCTTTCGACCCTGATCATGGGACTCATTTTTGTAGCACTCCTTCTCATCGTTCACAAAGCGGAAGGAATCATCGAACAGCGTGCAAGAGAGCGGTTGAAGCTTGAAGAGCAATTAAACCAGGCAGAACGCCTTGCCGCACTGGGAACGATGGTGGCGGGGGTTTCACATGAGGTCAAGAATCCCCTCGGAATTATTCAAAGCACTGCCGAATTGCTTGGAGGTATGCCGGATGCCAATGAAAATCAGAAAAGACTCTCAGGCGTTATCAAAGAAGAATCCGGCCGATTGAACAGTATCGTAACGGAATTTCTCGATTTTGCCCGCCCTCAGGTGCCTTTTCTACAGGAATGTCATTTGGATAAAATCCTGGATAAGAACCTCACTTTTCTCCAGCCGGAATTGGAAAAAAGGAACATTCAGGTAAATGACCACGTAAACGGCAAGCCCCTTTTATTACACGCGGACCAAGGACTCCTTTACAGGGCACTTTTGAACATCTTTCTCAACGCTATTCAGGCTACCCCGGATGGTGGTTCTATCACGATCAAGGTGGCAGAAGAGAAAGATTCTTATCGGATAGAGATCCACGATACGGGTCAGGGGATCAGCCAGGAAAATGTAAAAAAGATATTTAATCCATTCTTTACAACAAAGGAAACAGGAAGCGGACTCGGTCTTTCTATTGTTCGGAAAATCATCGAAGGACATCGGGGGACTATCGCCATAGAAAGCAAAGAAGGGGAAGGGACCACCGTAAAGATCTCACTGCCCATAGGAGCAGTGTAGGTTGATTGTTGTGGGTTGTGTCCCTTTGCCACGATTTGAAAATTGATTGGAGCGGATGTCTTCATGGAAACCATTCTCATTGTAGATGATGAAAAAAATTATCTCGTCGTCCTTGAGGCCATGTTGGGCCCTGAGGGCTACGAGACGGTGACAGCGGATAATGCCAAGGCGGCGCTTCGTTTGATCAGGGAATCTGATCTGGATTTGGTGATTACCGACATGAAAATGCCCAAAATGAGCGGCCTTGAGCTGTTGGAAGCATCCAAGGAACTAAAACCGGATCTTCCTGTCATCATCATGACTGCTTACGGGACCATAGAGATGGCTGTGGAAGCTATGAAAAAGCAGGCCTATGACTACATCACCAAGCCCTTCAAGAATGAGGAATTAAAGCTGACCATAAAAAAGGCCCTCCATAATTATCGTCTCATAAAAGAGAATCGACTCCTAAATGAGGCCCTTTCAGATCGTTTCAGTTACGGGAATATCATAGGCAAGAGTAAGCCCATGCTAAAAATCTACGATATGATAAGGAAGGTCGCTCCTTCTAAGGCCTCTGTCTTGATAACCGGGGCTTCCGGCACGGGAAAAGAACTCATTGCCAAGGCCATCCACTATGATAGCCCCAGGAAGGATCGTCCCTTCATCACCCTGAACTGTGGCGCCCTTACGGAAACCCTCCTTGAGAGTGAAATTTTTGGTCATGAACGGGGTGCCTTTACAGGGGCGGTAGCCATGAAAAAGGGCCGCTTCGAACTTGCAGACGGCGGGACACTTTTCCTGGATGAGGTGGGCGACATGCCGCTTTCGCTCCAAGTAAAACTTCTGAGAACCTTGCAGGAAATGGAATTCGAAAGGGTGGGCGGAACCAGAACAATTCAGGTGGATGTGCGTGTATTATCCGCCTCCAACCGGGATATCAAAGGGGAGGTGGCAAAAGGGGTCTTCCGGGAAGACCTCTTCTATCGGCTCAATGTGATTCATGTGGAAGTTCCGCCCCTGAGTGAAAGGATAGAGGACATCCGATTGCTGGTTGATCACTTCATAGAAAAATATCGACAAGATGGAAAAAGAGAGACGGTGGAGTTGAGCCCCGAGACGTGGAAGGCCCTCTTCAATCATATTTGGCCCGGCAATATTCGGGAACTGGAAAACGTCATCGAGAGGGCCGTTATACTCAATCCGGGAGGGATCATCGAATTGGAGGACCTGCCGGCCGACTTTTCAAAAAAACGGGAAGAGATCGATGTCAAAAAATTTATACCCGCCAATGCTCCCCTACAACAAACCCTTGAACAGATCGAGGAACAGTTGATCAAGAGGGCCTTGAGCCAATGTAATAACATCCAATCCCATGCAGCCGATATGCTCAGTATTACGAAGAGCCTTTTTCAGCATAAGATGAAAAAGTACAAGATCATTATCTAAAAGAAGGATTCAAGGATCCAAGGATTCAAGTGACTTAAAAAGCGAATATCGAATATCGAACAAGGAATTTCGAATGATGAAGTAGAGCGCTTCGCGATTGGAGGATCGCTTCGCTCAAGGTTTGAGGGGTGCTTCGCCCCATGGAATACCGATTGCAAATTCATTCTACGCGGTAAGTTTTAGGGAAACCACGAAGGAAAGAACGAAAATCAAGTCAAAATCTTATTTTGGTAAATCCTCTGCTATATGTATGATCGGAACTGCAAAATGGATCAACCGATGTTCGAGATCAAATGTTTTCAAGTCCTTCGATATTCGTTATTCCTTGTTCGACCTGCCCGCAATGCCTTTGATCGGCTTTGAGATAGCTCCTTAAATGTGGATCAATGCCACAATTATTATTGCACGGCAAAGCACCTGCATGGCAGGCGGGTATTCTGCAGTTCTCTTTAGTAAATCCTTAAACCCTCGTAGTTCACGGTCTCTCACTGTCAAGCCACAAAGCGTCTTAATTGCTCTCCATATTCCTTTTAAAACCTAATCAAAGGAACCTTCCATGACTCAAGAAGGTTTTAAACGTAAGCTAACAGCCGTCCTCAGTGCCGATGTCGAAGGCTACAGTCGCCTCATGGGTGAAGACGAGGAAGCCACAGTCCGCACATTAACAACCTACCGTAAAGCGGGACGCCCTTAAGTTTTTAAAATTCACGATAATATAAAAACTCGGCTAAGAAACTGAGAGTTCCAGATATCAAGCCAGACCCTCAGGATATCATCCAGCCAGAAAACCTGTGATATGTCTGACTTCACCTGGGCTGACCACTCGAATAATGCTTTTCACCACTTATGTTGACCTTAGTCGAGTTTAGAAATTTTATTCACGCCTCGAAAACGTTCCCGGTTTTCGACCTTCTGTCGGTGGTCCTGCATAGACCTGGGCAATCGACATCCAGTCCTGGGTTATTTCCCCGGAGATAATCAAACTTGTGTCGGCCACGTGCCGCCGTTGAACCACTACCAGACAGAAATCTTCAGCCGGGCCCGTTACCATATCTATCGCTTCCTCAGGTCCCCAGCTCCACATGTCCCCTGAAGGCCCGGTGAGCTCGACACGAACCGGTGTGTCAGGCGCCTCCATGTTACGGTTGGCATAACTGAATCGTAATGTGCTCACGCCCATGTGGGCGATATGACGCAAGCGGTCGGTCGGTTTGCGTCTAATACCCAGCGCATCAAAAATATCCTGTCCATGGGCCCAGGTCTCCATCAGGCGCGCGGTGGCAAAAGTCATGGCACTTAAAGCAGGACCATACCAGTAGAGTCGCTGCTTGCGATCCATTTTAGCTAAGACTTCAAGCAACGCTCTGCGTTCTTCTCGCCACCATTCCAAGGTTTCTGTAGCAGTCAGATCTTTTCCCGTAGTCTCCATATGCCTTGTCATTGCATCTGGATCCTGCTTCATTTCTTCAAACCACTGCTTGAAGGCCTCCTGATTCGAGGCCGCTAGTTTGGCCCTATCCTCATAATACGCCAAATGTCGAATTTGTTCCTTGATATCCCAGCCCTCTGAGGGGGTCATGGTCTCCCATCCGGCCTCATCCAGATTTGCCACGACGGCATCCAGCTCCTCTTGTTCCATTGCCAAGTCGTTACATATTTGTTCCATGGTCAGACTCCTTGTCGGTTCTGTATTGGTCATGAATCGGTTTACTTTCTGTTACAAAAACCCCTGCCCTTCCATTGAGCCGACACCAACGGTCGCGCTTAGGCTCATTCCCGCGACGTCGAGAGCGGTGCTACCAGTTGAAGAAGGATGGCTCCCTTTCAAATCACATGCGCCAAAATTTTCCTTCTAATGTCCGCCCACTAGCTTACATCGGTATCGTCAAATACTATAGGCCCTCTTAGTCTTAATCTCTCGATTTTTCATAGCCAATATACTATTTTTCGCTACCCTTGACCACGACTTGCAATCCTGAATGCGTTTTCTTTTCGGTCCAGGCCATTGGCATATATGAAAACCCAGAGGTGGCGGATTGATTGACTTTTCATCAGATCGTTTTGAGATAGTTCTTTAGAGCCTCAAGATATCAATCGCCTCGAAAACCTGTGATGTCTCTGACTTCAGAGGGTTTTCCCGGAAAAAAGGCTAAAATATTTAGTAAAAATTTCACATCATTAGTAATAGTAAATAAAAAAAAATAAAACCTTGACATATTTTAGATATTAAATTAAAATTCGCTATATTTTTAATATATAGGAAAATTAATTTATTTCAACCAATGATAAGAAGTATTTAAGGATAATATTGAAGAAATATGGTTCCATTTAATCGGTCGATCAAGTTTTAGGAGTGGGGTTATAAGAGATAGACATAAGCAAGATTAAAATTTAAGTGCCACCCTGCTTCAACACATCATAACAAACCATGCGATGGATGAAGGCATCCAAAGGTTATATTCAAAAAAGGGAGCTCAAGAAAAGGCCATCCAATGAAGAAACCACTCAAATTGCCTTGACCATGTTCCCGAAAGGACTTTGATGTTCTGTTGGGAGCTCGACTTATCAGAGCAAAAAAGGGACCTGCGTAATAATTTAAGGCTGCAAGAATCTGTTTTTTTCTCCCCATTATTTTTCTCCCTTCTATTTTATTGCTTACCCTTTCATTGTTTTCTCATGTTTGAAACTCACCTTTTTCACCAAGCTAAATATATTTTAGCTAATGGTAGCGGTGTGAGTACATGTAAGTCTCCGAAAGGAAATGGTTTTCATTTCAGGAATGGACCTCCGTTCTCTAGGATAAGGAGGCTTAATTAACCCTGTCGACTGGGAGGAGACACCTAAGATGAAAAACTGGACTCATAGGGAGAGAACAACAGGAGGGCCTATGTGCAAAAAACAGGGATGGGCGACAATGCCCGGTGAGAAAGATCCCGACAGTAGGGTTGCCGGAGAGGTCGCCGATCCGCTTGCGAGGCTCAAACTGTAAGAAGGGCTCGATCACCAGCAGGAATACTACGTCAAGATGAGTAGGAGGAACAAAAATGGAAAAGTTGTGTGCAATGTGTCACTTGCGTGCGTTTTCGGAAAAGGGGTTGATAAGTCAAGACCGGTAGTAACGTACAAGAATCCAATGACCAAGCTGACATCGACAATCAGTTGGCCTACTTTATTCGGCAATTACTGCTACTTTTGCGACAAGAAAACGATGGCCTCATTAGGCTTTAGGATTACGATACCAGGCAGGTCGAAAAAGGAGAGATGTTTTAGAGTAAGTTGAAGTAACAGGTAAAGATCATATGTGCTTATGACGGTACTTATCTAAAAGCATCTCTAAGACCTGCAAGAACAACAAAACCTCAGAACTATTGCTGAGCAATACAAGAGGATTAGAGAAAAGGGAGTCTATGAGAATTTTACTGATTCATCCCGAGTATCCGGACACTTTCTGGAGTTTCAAGCACGCCCTGAAATTCATTCGAAAAAAGGCAGCCTTGCCCCCGCTGGGACTTTTGTCAATAGGAGCGATGCTGCCCAAAGAATGGCCTAAGAAGTTGGTTGATGTGAATGTGGCCAAGCTCACTGAAGCAGACCTGGCGTGGGCTGATTACGCTTTTATCAGCGGCATGGTTGTGCAAAGAGAGTCGGCACGTGAAATCATTGCCCGGTGTAAGGAAGCAGGCCTTAAGATCGTTGCTGGCGGGCCGCTCTTCACCAGCGAATACGATGAGTTTGAGGATGTGGACCATTTTGTTCTCAATGAAGCCGAACTGACCCTTCCCTCTTTTCTGGCGGATCTGGAGAAGGGGAACGCCAGACACATCTACGAAACATCCGAGTTTTGCGACATTCGAAAAACACCTGTTCCTATGTGGGAGTTGATGGATTTGAAGCATTATGCCTCGATGAGCATTCAATTTTCCCGAGGCTGTGCATTCAATTGTGAGTTCTGTAACGTGACGGCATTATTCGGGCATCGGTCACGCATTAAAACAGCCGAGCAAATTATTGCCGAGTTGGATGGGCTCTACGACCAAGGGTGGCGTGGACAGGTCTTTTTTGTGGATGATAACTTTATCGGTAACAAAGGGTATCTGAAGGGCCATCTTCTTCCGGCACTAATCCAATGGCAGAAAGGCAAGAAGGGAGTCCCTTTCAACACAGAGGCTTCGGTCAATCTGGCCGATGACAAGCCCCTGATGGAGATGATGGTCGAAGCAGGCTTTGACACGGTCTTCATCGGAATCGAAACGCCCAATGAAGAAAGTCTGACTGAATGTAACAAACAGCAGAACAAGAACCGTAACATGCTGGAGAGTGTAAAGCGCATTCAGCGGGCCGGACTGCAAGTGACGGGAGGTTTCATTGTGGGATTCGACAGTGACACACCTTCCATCTTTCAGCGGCAGATTGAGTTTATCCAACAAAGCGGAATCGTGACGGCCATGGTCGGCCTGCTAAACGCTCCTCCCAGCACAAGACTTTACAAACGCATGAGAGAGGAGGGCCGCCTGATCGACTCTGTCTCTGGAGATAACGTAGACGGCACAACCAACATCCTTCCTAGAATGGGGCTGGATGTGTTGTGCGAAGGATACGGGAACCTAATGCGGTACATTTACTCACCCGAGCATTACTATAAACGAGCGATCACCTTCCTCCGGGAGTATCAAAGACCAAAGGTTAGAACCCCCCTGAATTTCCAACGTCTGCTGGCAGTCTTGCGTTCGAGCGTCCGCCTGGGTATTTTCGGAAAGGAGCGATTCCAATATTGGAAGATCTTGTCCTGGACTCTATTCCGTCGTCCTCAATTGTTTACATTGGCTATCACCCTTGCTATTTACGGCCATCATTTCCGCAAAATCTGCGAATTGAAGATTATTCACTGAGTTGGAAAAAGTGTCAATCGCTCTCCTTCGTGACAATATCGCTCAAACTAATTCCTGGTAGTGACTACAACTACTGAAGGTCAGGTTGCTATGAAAAACCTAAAAAAGAGGTAACTACTCACGTAGTCAGGCTGAAGCTGTTTAGACTGAAGGCTGAAGGGGTCTAAAAAGCACGATTGCCGTACTTTGGCGGAAATATCTGATTCTTGCATCAAACATGGCTTTAAAATGCGTTTTTTCCTAACAGTCTTCAGCCTTCAGCCTATCCACCTGAGTAGTTACAAAAAGAGAACCCTTCGGCACGCACCATGCCCCCGGAAGACCTGTATTGATATATTTATTATGTAAAGGTGTGATTCGGTTCCGTATCCCTGAACTGTTGCAATCCGCGAAGGAGGATGTTCTTGGGTAGCCTATCGGTGGACAAACAGAAAGCGGTCCAACTGGCTAAGGATCAGACAGAGCGTCAGTCCGGCAAGGGCTATATTATGCAACTGGGTAGCCGGATGCTTGTAGATATCCCTGTTATTTCCACCGGCCGCTTGCCTTAGACCATGCCCTGGGAGTGGGAGGCATACCCCGGGGGCTGGTATTCCATTAACGATGAAAGGATAGGTCATGGAAGGGAGAGCGCTAAAACCTTCCTGAAGGGACACCCCCGATGCCTCCGAGAGCGTTAGGGTGAAACTTCGAGATGCCCTATTATCGGTAACGAAAGAATCCAAGGAATCTGAAGCTCTTTTGACTGATCTGGAAAAAGATATTTCAATTTCGGAGCGAGTACGAGCCAAGTCCTTGTCCTGATCTTGTAAGGGAACTATCAAATTGAATCTATCCTACAAAAACCTTGCTGTTTTGATCATAATCGGACTTATGCTGGTTATGCTGTTTCGGGTATTCAAGCAACCGGGAATCAGCGTCTCCATCGGTTACAGTGATTTTTTAAGTATGGTTGAGAGCCAAAGCGTCATGCAGGTCACTATACAGGGGGACAACATATCAGGCCTGAGCGCGCAAGGACCTTTTAATACATTCGCCCCAAAAGATCCTGAACTTATTAAGTTGCTCAAGAGCAAAGGGGTTAAAATATCGGTAAACCCCAAAAAAGGCTCCTCATGGTCTCGGGTGTTCCTCTCCTGGATCCCGATGCTTTTGCTGGTCGGTGTTTGGATATTCTTCATGCGCCGGATGCAGGGTGGCGGCGGAAATCCACTATCCTTTGGAAAAAGCCAAGCTAGACTCATGTCGGACTCGCGGGGGAAAGTCACATTCGAAGATGTCTCAGGAATTGATGAGGCCATGGAGGAAATACAGGAAATCGTCGCCTTTCTTCGCGATCCTGGAAAATTCACCCGGCTGGGGGGAAGAATACCTAAAGGTGTTCTTCTTGTGGGAGTTCCAGGCACAGGTAAGACTTTACTGGCAAGGGCAATAGCCGGTGTAGCGGATGTTCCCTTTTTCAACCTAAGCGGATCGGATTTTGTAGAGATGTTTGTAGGTGTTGGTGCTTCAAGAGTCAGAGACCTCTTTGCACAGGGCAAAAAAAATGCTCCCTGCATCATATTTATAGATGAGATAGATGCGGTTGGTCGCCTCAGGGGTGCCGGTTTGGGCGGTGGACATGATGAAAAAGAACAGACCCTCAACCAGCTTCTTGTAGAGATGGACGGCTTTGAATCTAATGAGGGCGTCATTTTGATATCAGCGACAAACAGGCCCGATGTGCTTGACCCCGCTCTTTTGAGACCCGGGCGATTCGACAGACAGATAGTTGTCCCTGTTCCTGACATCATGGGGAGAGTGGGAATTCTAAAAATCCATGTCAAGAAAACACCCCTGTCAAATGATGTTGATATCAAGGTCCTTGCGAGAGGGACCCCCGGGTTTACAGGCGCTGATATTGAAAATATGGTGAATGAAGCCGCGCTAATGGCAGCCAGACGCGGAAAGGACAGGTTGGAGATGGTCGACTTTGAAGATGCCAAGGACAAGGTTATGATGGGAACTGAGCGGAAAAGTATGATCATCACTGAAGAGGAGAAAAACGCCATAGCCTATCATGAGGCAGGGCATACCCTTGTCGCCAGGCTTCTTCCCGGCACAGATCCCATTCACAAGGTAACCATCATTCCCCGGGGTCGATCCCTTGGTCTGACCCAGCAGCTCCCAATGGTCGAAAAGCACACATATCCTAAAGAAGACTTGTTGAACAGTATATGCATTTTGATGGGTGGTAGGGCTGCAGAAGAGATTATGCTCAATACCCAGACAACAGGGGCGGAAAATGATATTGAAAAGGCGTCTGACCTGGCAAGAAAGATGGTCTGTGAGTACGGTATGAGCGAAGAACTGGGCCCCCTTACCTTTGGCAAAAAGGAAGGGCAGATATTCCTTGGTAGGGAGTTCACCCAGCACAGGGATTACAGTGAAATGACGGCACAAAGGATTGATAGGGAAGTCAGGGATATCGTAATCTGGGCCTACAAAAAGGCAGTACAGCTCATTAAGGATAACCTGGACACCCTTCACAAGATAGCCAAAGCCCTTTTGGAGAAAGAGACTTTGAACAGTAGTGAACTCGATGAAATAATGGCCGGCTGGGAAAAGTCCATACCGGAAGGAATAGGCGCCGGGACATCTTGAACGGGAAATACAAGCTTTTGCCCCTGGTTATGTCTCTTTTCATTACTCAAGGAACAATTATGGATTCACCGTTATAAAAATTCATTGAATGTTATATGTCTCTGCCAGTTCCGCACCGCCAATCGATAGTGGAGTTTGTGATATTCTTTAACATTGGATTTGAGGATATTGATACAACAAAAATGGAAGAACTTCACAATGCATTTGTCAAAAAGCTATCAAAGTATTCGCATGATAAATTGAAAGGAAGCGGGCTTGCTTTGATGCTCAGAGGCAAGGTTGACTTTCTTATCAGGAAGTGGGGACCGAGAGAAGGGTGCAAGGAAAGCGAGAATTTTTTAACTGGAGTCAAAGAGCATTTCTCCGCCACGGGTGAAGAATTTATGGCGGATAGAGCGCGTGAATTCCTTAGGGAACTGCCTTTCAAGCAGGAGCAATGGGCTTCCACTAATGAGAAATGGCAAGAATTGGTTTAGAGCTATTTATCTGACAACTATATCGATCATCAGAGGAAAGATCTCAGCTGACGACTCAATGCAGCCGACCCACCTTCAATAGCCCGTTCATTTGGGGCAGGCTTCGGCGCGTTCGCCCCACCATTCATCCCTATAACCCTGCAAGCGGAATATCAGTGATTCCTTTGACGATAGTATATGGCCTGTTCAGTGTGACGACATTATGAGGCGACGCTTGAATCGGTGAGCAATCGGCCGACAGAGTCCAGGCTTCGATCATGTGTTTCCTAAGGAATCATCTTAAATTTCCTTACGCGGAGATTGCCGCCATGACCTTCAAAGAGAACCTAAAAGCCAAAATCAAGCTCGATAGGCTTTTGCAAAAACTCGTTTCAACAATTAGAGAGCCTCCCGGAAAGCGATGGTTGGACAAGGCCCTAACCCAGGAACTTCTCGATATGACCGATTTTAAGAACAAGAAGGTCAGCTATCTCCACCTCTACATACGATCTCTGGAGGGCGAGATCATGGAGGTGCTGGTATTCGACAACGAATTACCTATCTACCACACTACAGTGGCTGACGTGGCCCTGCGCAAAAGTCCCCACTGGAAGCAAATGTTTAGCATTAGAAATATCAAGAAAATTATGAATGATCAGGATGTAATTATAAGTAAGGGGAAGGAGTCACTTAAGAGATTATACGCCAACGCTACGGCCCTGCTGAATCTTAATTATACCAGGGATGACCTGACGCAGCTGCTGGAGGATGCACGCCAGGGTCTGGATCAGAAATCCATTGAACAGATAAAGGAATCTTTCGATCTCTTTTTTGAACTGCTGGATTTCCAGCCAGTGTTTATAGGGGTGCTGGATAAGGATTCACAGATCTTTGTCGGGCCACAACTTAACGGCGACACCGTTCCTGCTTTTGAGCATCTCATCCTCTTCGACGAAAAAACCCTGTCGTTAGGCATGAAGAAGGGGGCCTTTTCACCAAAGAGTGATTTAGACCTCGCCTGGGTCATAAAATATGTCCGAGGTGAGGAACCAGCTGATCTCACGGGTATAGATGTTTTCAAATTCTTGGTTGAACTGGCGCTGGACAAAGCGCAATCTCAAAGAGGTCGGAATCGAGGAACAAATGATAAAGGGTTATAGAAAAATATGTTGTTTTCGGTGGTGCGTTTCAGGTTCTGTTCACCATTCTGATATCTTTCGTAAAATCAAGGCAATTCGGCCGATCTTTAGGTCGGTCCGTTTTTATCGGGTCTCTCGTTTCCCTCAGCAGTCCCGCTATTTTCTTAAAGCTCATTCCCCCTTAGCTTACTTTCCATAATTTTATCCCTTTTAAGATTAGATTATAATATTAAGAAAAATAAATTAAAAAAAAATAAAACCTTGACATATTTTAGATATTAAATTAAAATTTGTTATATTTTTAAAACATAGGAAGATTTAATTATTTTTATCAATGATAAGAAGTATTTAAGAATAATATTGCAGAAATATGATTCCATTTAATCAGTCGATCAAGTTTCAGGAGGATGTTAGCAGGAGATTCGCACCGGAGATAATAATGGCATCCCGGGAAATCATTCAAGAGAAAGTTCTGTTGGCTTATTAATCATCAACCCAACCCGATTGCTTCAAGATCTTAATATAACTATCAACATGACTTTACCATTAAAGGCAGGGGTTTTAGAAAGGGCATTCCCATGAAAAAACCACTCAAATTGCCTTGATCATGCTCTCGATAGGACTTGGATGATCTGTTGGGAGTTTGACCTATCATAGCGAAAAAGGGTGCTTGTTTAATACCTTAAGGCTGCAAGAAGCAGAGTCTTATTTTCCTTCCACTGAAAGAACTTATTCCTTTCATTGTGTTCTTATCTTTCAGCCTCATCTTACTATCCGAGCAGAGTCGATCTTAACCGGTGGTAGCAGTACGACTACCATTAAATCCTTAGAGAGAAATGGCTGTCTTTTTCCGCACGGACCTCCATTCCTTGGATTAAAGAGGTCTAGCTGATTAACCCTTTCAAATTTAGAGGAGGTTCATAGATGAAAAAACTGGACCCCTGGGGAGAAAACAGCAGAAGTAACTATGTGCAAAAACAGGGTTGGGCGACAATGCCCGGTGAGAAGGTACCCGATGAGGAAATTGCCGATGAGGTTGCTATACGGCTTATGGATCTCAAAATGTGAAGACCTTTTGGTCGTGTTATTCTTAGCTACAGCTCGGTTCCGCTTGTGCGCCGATCACGACAGATATCATAGTGATAGGCCTTGCAAGCGATAGAGTGATGTCCATAGACTCATGAAAACGCTCTAACTCTATACCGAGGACGGAGTGGCAAGGCCGCCGATACGGGCTATTCTCATGAGAGTCTGCGTAAATAGTGTAGGGCCGGGTTACAGCTTATGAGTCTTCTTTTGACCTTTTTTGAAGTGTGAAGGATCTTTTCGAAATAAAACTCTTTGATCACTTCCGCAAGAACACGCATTTTCGATAAGTATAAGACTGCAAAGGAGAACTGATCTTGGCAGAGATTATGACGACTAAAGAAATGGCGAAATATTTAAAATTACATGCAATAACGATATGTAAGTTATCTAAGGAAGGAAAAATCCCCTCAATCCGGATCGGCAGTGTCTGGCGGTTTGACAAAGAGGTCATCGATAAATGGATCGCCAAAGGCTAACAGAAATAATACCAAACTGTCTTCCATTAAGAGGATCTGAATGGAGAGTGTTTTGGTTCACAATACGGTCGGAAAAATAAGGGAAAAACTCCTCGTGAGTAAGGCGGAGCTTGCCAGGAACGCAGGTATTTCCTCCTTGACTGCTGATAGGATTGAGAAAGATATGGATTGTCGAATTGAGACCAAAAGAAAGATTATTTTGGCCTTTGGGTATGACCTCTCTGACAAGAGCCTGATTTTCAAAAATAGTTGATAATCTTGCCGGAAAGATTGCTCGACTCTTTTTCTCCCTTATGCCATTCATCCTAAACTCACAACCTTTCAGGCGGTGTACTCTCAAAACCTTAGATTTTACAATCGAACAGTTCGGACTGATATCATAATAACTACCCTGTGTGAAACTTTCTCCCTAATGTGATGGGCGATATTCATGGATAAAACTATCAGAATTTCTATGAACAGATAGAACAGAAAAAGGAGCACCATGGGAAAGCGTAATAGTCATAGCTTTAAAAAGTTACAGAAGGAGCTCAATAGAAGAAAAAAAGCAAAGGAAAAGCTGGCCCGTCAGCAAGAGAATAAAGATCAGGCCGTAAACGACGTTGAAGAGCAAAAGTATTCCGATTGATCGACGGGACATGTCTTATACCTATGAAGTAGGCGTTACAGACGTCTTTTTCAATCGAAACCTGAAGTTGATGTCGAGGCGAATCGAGATGAAGGATTTAATTGCATGTATAGCGAAGGCCCTTGTGGATGACCCGGAGCAGGTGGTGGTCTCAGAAATAATGGGAACGCAGAGCTCTGTGATTGAACTCAAAGTTGCCAAGGAAGATATTGGGAAAATAATTGGCAAGAAGGGGCGTACGGTTGTAGCAATAAGGACCATCCTCAGTGCAGCCTCCATGAAACTGAAGAAGCGGTGTGTTCTGGATCTACTGGAATGAAATCCATCTAAATTATTATGAGTACTGAAGGAAGATGATGTGACTATAAGTGAACCCTCTCAAAATAGGCTTGCAGTGCTTATTGACGCAGACAACGCACAGCCCTCGATCACAGAAGGGCTCTTATCAGAAGTCGCCAAGTACGGCGTTGCAAGTGTGAAGCGTATTTATGGTGACTGGACTACACCGAGTCTCACCGGATGGAAGTCCGTCCTGCTGGAGCACTCCATCCAGCCGGTTCAGCAATTCCGCTATACTGTGGGCAAGAATGCGACAGACAGTGCAATGATAATAGATGCAATGGACTTGCTCTATACGAAGCGTTTTGACGGATTCTGCCTTGTATCCAGTGACAGCGACTTCACCCGTCTCGCCTCCCGGATTAGAGAGGAAGGTCTGCTTGTGTACGGATTTGGAGAGAAGAAGACTCCGAAAGCTTTTGTATCCGCATGCGACAAATTCATCTTCACTGAAGTCCTTAGGTTCCAAGAGGATGTTGGGTCATCCGTTAAATCCAAAACGACAAACGAACTGAAAAGAGATACCAAACTGGTTGCGCTTCTCCGAAACGCCCTTGAGGCGGCTTCCGACGATGGTGGGTGGGCTCATTTGGCTGCTGTGGGCAGCAATATCGCCAAGCAGGCCCCGGAGTTTGATCCTCGCAACTACGGATTTAGCAAGCTTGGCGGACTCGCCCAAGCCACCAATCTCTTCGATGTTGATGAAAGGGTCCAGAGTGACGGTCATTCCAAATCGATCTACATTCGCGACAAGCGCAAGAAGCCCAAGGAATAAACGTCTAACCTTCATAAGGCCGGGCGAGAACCATTTCGAAGGCCGTACTTATAATTTTCGATATCGCCAATTGAGGCAAAACATATCAAACACCTCCAGAACCTTTGATATGTATGAGTGACCTTCCTTCAGACCAAAATCTTAGATTCCGTGGCTAATCTGAAAACCAATTTTTCTTGACATTTAGCTGTTTTTTCATATCATATCTACTATCAATTGTTTCCTTTCAAGCAGTTAACCTCTTCTTGGAGGTTGCTTCATGGGATAACACCTCACCATATTTTATCCTCGTTTCGGACGAGACGCCATCCGTCCTTTTTCAATTTCAGACTTATTAATAGAATTGCATTCTTTACGATGCTAGTCTTTATCTGCCCCTTTGGCCTAATAGGCTTAAGGGGGAAAGGAAAGGAGGTAAGGAAAATGTATACAAAAATTATGATCCCATTAGATGGTTCCGAGCTTGCTGAGTGTGTTCTCCCTCATGTGGAGGCTTTTATTAAGGGATTCAACACAAGTGATGTCATTTTGGTGCGTGTGGTGGAGCCTGAGCAAAACTATCATGGAGAATATGTGCAAATGTGCCGGTTTTAATGGTACGAGCCCCAGGGACAAAAGGAGGGATTTAAGACTGAAAAATAGTTCGTGGTCAAGCCTCCGGCCCGTGGGGCCTACGCCCCGGAGGGGACGACGTGGATCGTAACCGGAGGAATATATGTAATATTTTGAGGCTTACGATTCAAGCCGGACAATGAGATCGGGCTATTTGGCATTTTTGAGATGGCTTCTACTTAATCAAACCATCCAAAGTCATCTATTGCTTTCCGCATCATGTAGACATTATAGGGCGGTGTGTTGGGCGGCAGCCCGCAACCTGCCGACAACATGAAACCGCGAGGTGCCTTCTTTCCTATCTCGATGATTTGTCTGGTCTCTTCATAGACATCCTCCGGCGTTCCAGTTTGAAGGATGGACGTATTTAGATTACCGGCGATGATACAGGTCTCGCCAAAATATTTTATGCCCGCTTCAAGGTCCGTATCATGGTCGAAGCTGATCAGGCTGAGCTCACCCATGGGAACCTGTGCCCAGTAGGGCAGGTTCATGCCCTGATCACCGCAAATGTGGCAGTTGAAGAAACGCTCGATGCCGAGGGACAATATCCTTTCATGAAGCTGTTTCTCATAGGGTAAAACGAATCTCTCAAAGTGCTTTGGGGAGATGATCTGATTGGCTTCGAAAGCAGCAGCTTCCCTGACAGAGACATTGTCTGCGCCAAAGGTCTTTATCCAGTATTCGACGACTTCTACGGCGTGGTCGGTTGCCTTTTGAAGAAGATTCTCGACTAAATGAGGAGCCTTATACATCCAACGGGCCATCTTCTCTAGTCCGCATAGATTTCCGGCCGTGCTGAAGGGCGGGCTGATAAAAGGCAGAACGGGTAAACCGTTTTTCTCCGCGACTTTACTGAATTCCATCATAATGGGAATGATACCTGCACCGGTGACATCCGGCAGGCTTAGATCCAGGACTTCTTTTTCTGTTGTTACGGGGTAGCGTTTTATGTAAGGAGCCTGTTCCCACTCACCGCTCGGCATTTTAATCTCCCCACCGAATTCCCATGCGCCGTAGGAGGCATAAGCTATATTGGGTTCAAGCTGAAAACCATACTGTTCCATGGTGCACGTCTGGGCATAGACACTTTTCTCAGGATTGGTATAGGAATCCCCAATAGTGTAACCAAGATTCAAGGCACTGAACTCGCGCATGCCAAAGTTGGTGATTGGGATCCTATCAATGGGCTTGCCTTCGAGCAATGCCTTCAGCCGTTCTGCCGAGGTCATCTCGTCTTGCCTAATGCCGAATACTTTTCCCTTCATCAT
>PVMS01164881.1_pt1 | contig 20456 bp, 17 predicted proteins | sample 1853461 | NCBI WGS metagenome assembly PVMS01 (sample SAMN08582032, study PRJNA380276) | Marine sediment metagenome, whole genome shotgun sequencing project. | isolation source: ocean sediment barecode stripped | collected 2017 | reverse complement strand
GTCTGTTTTATCTTCTTCTTAATGATACGTCGAGCGTCTGTATCTATTCTCTGTACCTACAAGGCGGGTTTGTGATCTTAATGCTAAGGATTAGTGAGGTCAGGATTAGGTCACAATGTATCATATATGCCAAAATGGCACAAGTGCATAATGTTCTAACATGCAAATGATGTCATGCATACTAAGTCTGTCTATTCTAACCACAAGATATCATTGATTTTTATCATTATGCTTAAAATATTCTTTCATCGGCACAATTGTTGCTGTTGTTTCTTTTAGTGAAATAAACGGTCATTAATCCAACGTCTGTCTTAACATCATCCGTACTTCTTATGAAGCGTTTGTTTGTGTTTGGGGTACAACACATGGAGGTATGTATATGCAATTGAAGCGCAAATTCGAAAAGGGAGAATTTGCCATCCTTGCTGAAATTGAACCGCCAAAGGGGGTGGAAATTTCCACGATGGTAACCAACGCTACAAGGGTTAAAGGAGATGTGGATGCCTTTGTGGTTCCGGAAATGAGTAACGCTGTCATGCGGATGAGTGCCCTTGGCGGGGCCATGATTCTGCAGGGAAAAGGGATGGAGACGGTGGTGCAGTTCAATTGCAGAGATCGAAACCGGATCGCTCTTCAGGCAGATCTCCTGGCAACCTATGCCTGCGGTATCACCAATGTAATGGCAGTTAAAGGAGAAGATCCCAGCTTTGGGGATCATCACCAGGCAAGACCCGTGTATGACATCGATCTGATCGATTTATTGCAGGTTGTCAGCGGTCTGCAAAAGGGAAAGGACATGGCCGGCATTGAACTTTCAGGGTCTCCCGAGTTTCTGGTCGGCTCGACCGTCGATGCAGGCGCCAAGGGAAAATCTCCGGAGCTTGTCGTCGAAGAAATGAACAAAAAAATTGAAGTTGGCACACAATTCTTCGTAACGCCACCTATATTCGATTTATCCGCTTTCCAGCCTTTCATCAAACGCGTGGATCTCAAACAGGCAAAGATCATCCCTACGGTCTTGCTGCTTAAATCCTTGGGCATGGCTCGCTACATGGCACGGAATGTGGATCATATTTATATCCCTGATGACTTAATCAAGCGGATTCAGAAATCGCCTGAAAAGGTGCGAGAGTGTGTTCTGATTGCCGCAGAGATGGTGACCGCATTAAAGGCAGAGGGATTCAGCGGCGTTCTTCTCTCAACCATCGGATGGGAACATAAACTTCCCGAGATACTTGATAAGACATAAGGAAGAAAGATGGACAATAAAAATAATTTGCACGTTGAGAACATGGGAAAAGATCTTTACGGTTCGGTAATGGTCGTCGGCGGCGGTATTGCCGGTATGCAATCAGCCCTCGATCTTGCGAATTCCGGTTACTATGTCTATCTTGTCGAAAAATCTTCGGCCATAGGCGGGCTGATGTCGCAGCTCGACAAAACATTTCCAACCAACGACTGCTCCATGTGAATTATCTCGCCCAAACTGGTCGAGGTCGGCCGGCACTTAAACATTGAGTTGTTGACGAGCACTGAGCTCGTAGACCTTAAAGGTGAACCGGGTCGTTTCACCGCCCGAGTTAAGCAAGAACCGCGTTTTGTGGATCTTTCCAAGTGTACGAGTTGTGGGGAATGCATAAAAGTTTGTCCAGTGGATCTTTCCAACGAATACGACGAAGGTCTTTCCACCAAAAAGGCAGCTTATAAAAAATACGCCCAGGCGATTCCAGGGGCATTCGCCATTCAGAAAACCGATACCGCACCCTGCCGTCTGGCCTGTCCGGCTGGATTGAACGTTCAAGGATATGTTCAGATGGTAAAAGAAGGAAAGTATCAAGAAGCCTTGAAGCTGATCATGGAGGACCTTCCGCTTCCCGGTGTTCTGGGACGAATTTGTCCCCATGAGTGTGAAAATACATGCCGCCGCTGTGAAGTTGACGAACCCATAGCCATCCGGGATCTCAAGCGATTGGCGGCAGATCAATACGATCTCCGGAAAATTGAAATCGATTGTCTCCCCCCCAGGGAGGAAAAAGTGGCCATCATCGGTTCTGGCCCGGCAGGCCTTTCCGCTGCTTATCACCTGGCCCGACAAGGTGTACGATCCACCATTTTTGAGGCTCAGCCGGAAGCCGGCGGTATGCTTCGAGTGGGGATACCCGCCCATCGACTTCCCAGGAATATTTTGGATCAGGAAATCGAGCTGATTACCAATCTTGGTGTTGGAATCAAGACCAACACCCCTCTGGGCCCTGACATGACCGTAGACGATTTATTCAATGAAGGCTTCAAGGCCGTTTATCTCGCACTCGGCGCTCACAAAGGCATCGAGCTTGGGATTCCCGGCGAAACGGCCGTCGGCGTAAGACAGGGCGTTGATTTCTTAAGAGAAGTAAACCTTACCGGAAAGGCCCATGTCGGCGAGAAGATCGCCATTATCGGGGGTGGAAACGTGGCTATAGATGTATCGAGATCCGCTATCCGGTTGGGAGCAAAAGAGGTCAAAATTATTTATAGACGGACGCGTGCCGAGATGCCTGCCTGGGAAGAAGAAATTGAAGCTGCGGAATCGGAGGGCGTCAAGATCTCATATCTTGCAGCGCCTCAGGAAGTACTGACCCAAGACGGCAGCGTCGTCGGGCTGAGATGTATCCGGATGAAACTTGGTGATCCGGACTCCTCCGGGAGAAGACGCCCGGTTCCCATACCGGACAGTGAATATGACATAGACATCGACCAGCTTATCCCGGCCATTGGTCAAAGACCGGATCTTTCGGCTATCGAAAATGTGACGGGTCTAAAATTCTCCCGGTGGGGAACCACCGAAGTCGATCCCATAAGCTACGCTACGGATCGCGAAGGTATTTTTGCCGGAGGCGACCTGCAAACAGGTCCGTCAACTGCCATTGCCGCCATCGCTGCAGGGCGTGAGGCGTCTGAATCCATTGTCAGGTATCTTGATGGACAGGATATGACCGAGGGACGGGAACCCAAGGTCAATGAGAACCCGATGTATCGACCGATCTTAGATGATGAACCTAAAATGTCCAGGACAAAGATGCCGGAACTGCCGGTGGAAAAACGTGGGGACAATTTTGAAGAAGTGGAGCTGGGTTATGAAGAAGTATCCGGAAGAGCCGAAGCCGCTCGCTGCCTAAACTGTAGCTACTGTTCAGAATGCTTTCAGTGTGTAGATGCGTGCCTGGCAGAGGCCATCGATCACAGCCAAGCGGTCGTTGATAGAGAGATTAACGTGGGTTCCGTCGTGCTTTGCCCGGGAAGCGAACCCTTTGACCCATCACCATTTGAGCTGTTTTATCATTACAAACAGAATCCCAATGTGTTGACAAGCCTTGAATTTGAACGGATTCTCAGCGCCTCCGGGCCGACAATGGGGCATTTGGTCCGGCCGTCGGATGAAAAAGAGCCCAAAAAGATTGCCTGGCTTCAGTGTGTCGGCTCCAGAGATAACAATCGGTGCGGCAACGGATATTGCTCATCCGTATGCTGCATGTATGCCATTAAGGACGCCATGGTAGCAAAAGAGCATGCCCACGGCGATCTCGATTGTGTGATTTTCAATATGGATATTCGTAGCTTTGGAAAAGATTTTGAAAAGTATTATATCAGGGCCAAAGACAATGAAGGCGTTCGCTTTATTCGGGCGCGCATCCACACCATTGAAGAAGTCAGGGAGGATAAAGGTCTGCTCATCCAGTATGCCGACAACGCCGGTGAGCTGCAAGAAGAAATATTTGACATGGTGGTTCTATCCGTGGGTCTTCAAGTACCGGCATCGGTGGCTGATCTTGCCAAGCGACTGGACGTGGATGTGGACAAGTACAACTTTGCCGTTACCGATCCATTCGCGCCATTGGAAACCACCCGGCCCGGTGTTTATGCCTGCGGTGTGTTTCAAGGGCCCAAAGACATTCCGAGCTCTGTTGCCGAAGCGAGCGCTGCAGCCAGCCTGGCCGGCGGGTTTCTAAACGAGGCTCGTCACACGCTGACAAAAAGTGTGGAAATCCCCGATGAAATCGATCTCACAGGCGAGGAACCACGGATCGGTGTTTTTGTTTGTAACTGCGGTGTCAACATCTCCGGTATCGTCGACGTAAACGGCGTAGAGGAATATGCCAAGACACTTCCTAACGTCGTCTATGCCAGTCAAAACCTATTTAGCTGCTCCCAAGATTCCCAGGAACAGATGAAGGAAATCATCAAAGAACATCGACTCAACCGGGTGGTGGTTGCGGCGTGCTCCCCGAAAACCCATGAGGTCATCTTCATGGATACCATTGTCGCCTGCGGTCTCAACAAGTATCTGTTTGAAATGGCCAATATTCGCAATCAGGATTCGTGGGTACATTCGGATTCACCTGACAAAGCCTCTGAAAAAGCCAAGAAACTGGTTCGGATGGCCGTGGCCCGATCAGCGACACTGCGCCCACTGCAAGAGACAAAGATACAGGTCGTTGAGAGAGGCTTGATTATCGGCGGCGGTGTTGCAGGAATGAATGCGGCTTTGGGCCTGGCTGACCAGGGTTTTGAAGTGGTTTTGATTGAAAAAGAGGAACGCTTGGGTGGCATGGGCAATCGTCTTACGGCGACCATTGAAGGCGCAGACATCGGTAGTTATCTTGAAGGTTTGATTCAAAAGGTAACATCCCATCCCAAGATTCAGGTTCTGACCCAGTCGCTTATCGTTGGGTTTTCCGGGTTTAAAGGAAACTTTATCACCGAAGTTCTTGTGGGGCCGGGTATGTACGAAAGAAAAATCGACCACGGTGCTCTCATTCTTGCAACAGGGGCGAGTGAATACCGCCCCAAAGAGTTCCTTTACGGCCAGAACGAACGGGTGGTGACTCAGGTTGAGCTGTCAAACTGCCTAAAAAATAAAGAGACGGGTGATCTCAATCAAGTCATCATGATCCAGTGCGTGGGTTCAAGAAACGAGGAGAATCCCAACTGCTCCAGAATTTGTTGCCAGAACGCCGTTAAAAACGCCCTTAATATAAAAAAGATGAATCCGGATTCACAAATCTTTATTCTCTACAGAGACATGAGGACATACGGTTTGCTGGAGGATTATTACACCGAGGCCCGAGGCAAGGGCGTTATGTTCTTTAAATACGACCCGGACAGTCCGCCGGTTGTCGAATCATCCGATACCGGCGTGACGGTAACCTTTAAAGACCATGTTTTAGACCGGCACCTTCAAGTTGGCACAGACCTTGTGGTACTGAGTGCAGGCATGGTTGCCGAAGACACCGAAGAGCTCGCTTCTATTGTTAAATTAGCCCGAACGCCGGAGGGTCATTTTATGGAAGCCCATGTCAAATTAAGACCGGTCGATATGGCCACAGAAGGCATCTTTGTATGCGGCACCGCGCACAGCCCTCAGCTTCTGTCGGAATCGATTTCTCAGGCGCACGCCGCGGCATCAAGAGCCACAACGTTTTTAGCCCAGGCGGATCTGACCTTGTCGGCGGTAAAGGCTCAAGTCAAAGAAGAGCTGTGCGCCTCATGCCTCATATGTGTTCGCTCGTGTCCCTATTCCGTACCGAGAATCAACGAAGACGGTGTGAGTGAAATCGATGAGGCGCTGTGTCAAGGTTGCGGTGTCTGTGCCGCTGAATGCCCGGCCAAAGCCATAGAGCTCAACTGGTACGAAGACGATCAGATTTTAAGCAAGGTTGAAGCCTTGTTAGAAGGCGTCTTGAGGAATTAACAGTTAGTCATAACTCAGGTAAAAACAACTTAACCTATAGTTTGTGAATTATTTACAGTAGTCACCATTTACGATTGTTAATTTATGATTGTCGATTTATGGAATCGCTCCGCTCTGTAGTTTTTATAAATTTGGTCGAATACATTAAATCGAAAATCATCAATCGAAAATCATCAATTTCCTGTTTTGGGCGCATTAATAGACTTTAAAGGTAGTGACCGAAGTTAGAGCAAATGCTGTAGATTGAATCAAAAGGGAGGTTTCATGAAGGCAGATTTTGAGCCCATCATCATCGCGTTTTGTTGTAATTTTTGAGGTTATACCGCTGCGGACCTGGCAGGTTCGATGCGATTACAATACCCTTCAAACATTAAAATCATTCTCGTTCCGTGCACCGGCAAGGTCGATGTGCTTTATATTTTGCGAGCCTTTGAAAAGGGCGCGGACGGCGTCTATTTGGTCGGGTGTTTGGAAGGCGACTGCCACTTTAACAACGGCAACTTCAGGGCCCGTAAACGGGTGGAACACGCTCAGAAAATTCTTGATTCAATCGGCGTTGGAGGAGAAAGGGCTCAAATGTACAATCTTTCGTCCAGTGAAGCCCCGCGGTTTGCCCAGATCGCCATTGAAATGGACGAAAAAATCAGGACATTGGGACCTAGCCCGATTAAAGCAGCCAAACAAAAGGCCGCATAAGACCATTGAAGATTTTCGATCAAAGATCGATTTTGAGAATATTGTTTTTGAATGCTAACGTTTAACTGACATCTCCAATGAAAGAGAGGGTTTTATGATTGTCGCAGATAAAAAGCCGATTGAGGAGATTATTGAAGAGATCAAGAATAATGAAAAAATCCTCATTTTAGGTTGCAATGAATGCGTTACCGTCTGCGAGGCAGGAGGAAAAAAGGAAGTCGGCGTCTTGGCTTCGGCCCTGAGAATGTATTTTCTGAATCAGGGCAAAGAGGTCAAAATAGATGAGATAACTTTAGAACGACAATGTGATCACGAATATCTTGAAGAGATCCGTGACGTGATGGATCAGTATGACGCCGTTGTTTCCATTGCCTGTGGCGTTGGCGTCCAGTTCATGGCCGAAAAGTACCATTCCACTCCGGTTTATCCCGGGGTGAACACCTGTTTTTTGGGTGTTACCGAAGAACGAGGCCTTTGGACGGAAAGGTGCCAGGCTTGCGGTCATTGTATCTTGGCAAGCACAGGAGGAATTTGCCCGGTCGCCCGATGTGCAAAGCGGGTTCTAAACGGTCCGTGCGGAGGCTCGACAAAAGGTAAATGTGAAATCGACAAAGAGATTGACTGTGCCTGGCAATTGATCATCGATCGTCTCAAGGCACTGGACAGGCTCGATGAGTATGAAGCGCTTTGTCCTTTGAAAGACTGGTCCACCGATAGGGCCGGGGGACCCCGAAAAGTTGTCAGGGAGGATGTGCAGCAATGAAAGTAAAGACACCAAGTAAGCTGGAGAAGATTCTTGCCGCCGGTCACCATGCCGTTACTTCAGAGGTCGGCCCTCCGCGAGGAAGTGACCCGGAGGTCATTACCAAAAAAGCGGAGATGATCAAGAACCACGTGGATGCTATCAATGTAACTGACAACCAGACATCCGTAACCCGCATGTGCAGCCTGGCCGCCTGTATCCGTCTTAAGCTTATGGGGCTTGAGCCGGTCATTCAGATGGTGACCCGTGATCGGAACCGCATTGCCTTGCAGAGCGATATTTTAGGAGCGGCTTCGTATGACATCCATAATATTCTCTGTCTTTCGGGAGACCACCAAAGTTTCGGAGATTGTGCGCAGGGTCAGAATGTTCATGATCTTGACTCTATGCAGTTAAGTCAGACCGTCAGATACATGAGGGATGAAGGCAAGTTTTTAGGCGGCGGGGATATCAGCCGTCCGCCGAAAATGTTTGTCGGCGCCGCCGCCAATCCATTCGCCGACCCATTTGAGATTCGTGTTCCTCGATTGGCAAAAAAAGTTGCCGCCGGCGTCGAATTTATCCAAACGCAGTGTATCTATAATATGGAGAAATTCGAGCTCTGGCTGAAGATGGCCGGTGATCGTGGATTGCTTGATAACGTCTATATTTTAGCCGGTGTGACACCGTTTAAGTCTGCAGGTATGGCCCGATATATGAAAAATCGGGTCCCGGGGATAGAGGTGCCGGACGAATTAGTAAAACGAATGGCCGATACGCCAAAAGAAAAACAGCCCGAAGAGGGCATCAACATCTGTATTGAACAAATTGAGCATCTCAAAGGAATAGAAGGAGTTCATGGTTTTCACGTGATGGCCATTGAATGGGAAGAAATGGTACCTGAAATTGTTGAAAGATCAGACCTCTATCCCAGACCGACAGTGGATTGAATCCTGATTTTATGTCAAAGGGCGTGAAACATTAGAAAAGACATTAACAGAATCACTGAGTGATACATCTGAAATTTGAAAAACAAAGGAGGATTATTATGAGTGAAAAAAAGAGGGTTCTAGTCGTCGATGATGAACCTGATTTTGCGGCAATTGTCCAGACGAATCTGGAAAAGGAAGGCTTCGAAGTCGAAGTGGCCTACAACGGCGTTGAAGGGCTTGAGAAGGTCCATGCAAATCCACCGGATGCCATCGTACTGGATATCATGATGCCTGAAATGGATGGATATGCTGTATGCAAGGCACTGAAATCAGATGAGAAGTGCGCTGATATTCCTGTTATCTTGTTAACTGCCGTTGCGTCCCACGTAACCACGACTCGCTATTCCCATGCTGATGGAATGAGTACCGAGGCTGATGACTATATTGCCAAACCGGCCTCGGCCGAGGAGATAACCGAAAGTATCAAAAGACTTCTCGAATGAACTACCCCGCAGCAGAGCTGCGAGGTATCAAAATGAATTTTTATCTTATTAACCCCGATGCAGAGCATCGAGGAATTCTTTTGATTAAAAAAAACGTCCGGTGCTTGGTTTTTCTGAACACCGGACGTTAAACAAGTCTTGATCATAACAAATGGAGACTTTTGCTCCAAAAGATGCGGCTTCCCGGTTTTAAATTTAAATGCAGGTTTATTGTATCTTAGGCGATGAACGAGCCCTTCGTTCAAAATCACCCGTCATATTTTCGGCTGTTATCGAAAAGCTGGGTATAAAAGGGGCATATGTCCCGTTTGTGGTCGCGCCGGGGCAAATCGGAAAAGCACTGGAAAGTATGAGAATTTTGAACATTGCCGGTGCGAATGTTACGGTTCCATACAAAGAGGCAGTTATACCCCATCTCGACATTCTGTCAGAAGGAGCGAATATCATCGGAGCCATTAACACCATTGTTCGAAACGGCAACATACTCAAGGGATATAACACCAACGCCATCGGGCTTATGGATGCATTAAATGATGCGGGGTTCGATGTTGAAAACAAGTCGGCACTCGTTTTCGGAACCGGTGGTGCAGCAAGGGCTGTTGTGTTTGTCTTAAATTGGCTTCGCACCCATTCGATTATCGTTGCCGGCCGAAACGAGAATAAAACCTTACAGATAGTCAGTCGTTTCGGGGGAGAAGCAAAAGCATTTAAATCGTTGCCGGAACAACCCATCAACGTCGATTTAATCGTCAACGCCACATCGGTTTCCAGCCCTGATGAATCGATTGAAATGGCAACATTACTGGAAAGCATTGAGATAAAGGGTTGTGAGTTGGTGCTCGATCTCAACTATGGAAGACGTCAAAATATGTGGCAGGATATGGCAAAGCGAAACAACATTGCGTTTATGGATGGCCTTTCCACACTCGCATGTCAGGCCCGGCGAACCTTCGCTCTTTGGACCGGCTTGCAGGTGCCGACCGAAGAGTTTCTGAAAGCTATTCAAACTTAAATTGAAAAACGCCCCGTTTTACCCAATCTCTACGTTAGGTTTGGGTCGGCAAGAGAACTGTAAGCGTGGTTCCCTCCCCCAGTGTGCTTTCAAGATCGATGAGACCGCCCATGGAATCCACGAGCTCTTTTACGATGGGGAGTCCAAGTCCTGTACCCGTAATATACCTCGTCTTTTCGTCCTTGATCCTATAAAATCTATCAAAAATCTTGTCGAAATATTTGCCGTCGATTCCAAAACCGTTATCAATAACCTTTACGCGAAGATTCGTTCCGGCCATGTCGGCTTGGACGTGGATGCTTCCGCCGGCTTGGGTATAGTTGATGGCATTGGTTATCAGGTTCCCAAAGATACTTTCCAGCGCAACAGGATCTGCCATAAGACGGGGAATCGGTTCTTTGGAAAGGTCTAGGGTGATCGATTGCCCCTTTCCCTTGGCCTGCGTTTTCAGAAAATCGACAACACTCCCCAAAAGGGCCCCAATTTGAACCGGCTTCGGGTCCTTACAGATAAGCCCTTCTTCGATCCGGGACAGATCGAGTAGGTCACCTATAAGTGCAATCAACCCTTTGGTCTTTTCCTTGGCACGCACCAGTATCTGTTGGTCTTGATCGGTGATTTCTTCCATCATATCCCGGATCACCAATGCCAGTTGCTCATGAATGGTTGAAAGTGGTGATCGAAGTTCGTGAGAAACCTTTGCCACAAATTCTGATTTCAGCTGATCCAAAATTTTCATGGATGAAATATCGACAACATTGATCACCGCACCCAAACACTCCTTCCTTTCGCCGAGCACCGGTTGTCCTCTTGCAAGAAGAAACTTTTCCTTGGCAATGGCGAATTCATAATCAGGAATGTCTTCGTAATCCACATGCTTGCCCTGGGAAATTTCCATTACAAGGTCGCAAAGACCTTGATCCGGTATATAGCTATCAATCGGTTGGCCTGTTTTCATATCTGGGTCAAGACGAAGAAGCCGTTTAAATGTCGGATTCATCAGGACAACCTGCCCCTTCGAATTGGTAACAATAACGCCATTGGGAAGATACTCGATAATCGTATGGATGCGGCTCTTCTCGGTGTCTAAGTCAGACAGGGTTCTTTTTCTTTCCTCTTCTAATTTCTCGGCTTCCTGCCTGAGACAAATCTTCTCCCAGGCACGATTAACGACGATACGCAGTTGATCTGGAGTAAAGGGTTTTGAAATAAAATCGTAGGCCCCCCGTTTCATGGCTTCGATGGCTGTTTCCACTGTGGCATAACCGGTGATGATGATAACGAGAATCGTTTCATCCAGCGTCCGAATATGTTTTAGGACCTCCATTCCATCCATCCCCGGCATTTTTAAATCGAGAAGCACGATGGAAACTTTCTCCTTTGGCAACATCTCCAGAGCTTCATCTCCTCGGGATGCCTTTAGGACATGAAAACCGACTCGTGTAAGAATTCGTTCGGATCCATCGCGGATATCTTGTTCATCATCCACAACCAATACGCTTATGCTATCCGGTTTCATCTCCACTTTCATCTCCTTTGCTTCTTTTCGCTGTGTGGGGAAGGTCAATGATGAATGTTGTACCCTCTTCAGGTTTGCTTTTGACGCCAATGTTACCGCCGTGATTTTCAACGATGCTGTAAGCCAAACTGAGTCCCAATCCGGTCCCCTCCCCTTCTTCCTTGGTAGTGAAAAACGGCTCAAATATATGGGACACGATATCTTCAGGTATCCCGGGACCCGTGTCGGTAATTTCTATACGAACCTTGTCATTTTCCGCCACTAGGCAGGATTTTACCGTCAGCCTTCCCTTTTCCTCCATGGCTTGAACAGCGTTTAAAATGATGTTCATCAACATATGATTCAGTTGCTGGCTATCAGCCATAACAAGAGGCAATGAAGATTGTAAGTCTTTTTCTACCGTTATGTTCTGAAAAATTGCCTGATTTTCGAGCAGAAACAGGGTCCGGGTAATCTTGTTGTTAATATTGAGGGGTTGTTTTAAATCACGGGTCTGGCGTGAAAACTCCAGCAATTCCCTGATAATATCTCGGCACCTTTCAGCATCTTTAAGTACTCGGCTCAAATCCTCCTTAGCGCCCTCTTCCAGGTTATATTCCTCCATGACAAGTTTGGTAAATAGGGTAATGCCCCCTAAAGGATTATTTAACTGATGGGCTACCCCTGCTGCCAGTTTGCCAACAGAAGACATCTTTTCTGCCTGAATCAGTTGAGCCTGAGTTTTTGCCAGCTCATCTCTCATTCGAAGCTCTTCGCGAAGATCATGAAAAAAGCCGATGGTTGCCACTTCACGATCATTTTCATATATAATCGATGCATTCAAGTTAATGGGAATCTTTTCACCGTTTTTGTGTAGGATATTCACATTATACCCTCTGAGTTTGCCCTTGCCACCGTAATCCTCGCTTCTCAGTTTTTTCATGACTTCATATTCGGTTTTATCGGGGTAAATATCTTGAATATTGACAAAATTGAGAGCTTCCTCCTCCGTGTAACCAAAAACTTCCTCAGCCGATTTGTTGAAAATAAGAACCTTCCCTTTTTTATCCGCAGCAATAAGGCCGTCTACAGAATTGCGAATGAGATTCCGCAAGAAGGCATTGGTCCACTGCACCTTTTCCTCGAGTCCACCCCGGGTGGGGATATCAAAATCCATACTGACAAAGGCTTCAATTTCATCTCCGGAAAAAATCGGGTACGCATAGTAACACGGCATTTCGTTTAGATCTAAAGAGTCTTCCGGCTTGGGCATCAACGTAGGCGTCCCTTTACCCATAGATGCTTCAACGGCACAGTTTTCACATGGAGAGCTACGATCGTAAAACACCTCATAGCAGTATTTCCCACTAATTTCAGAATGCTTCATGCCATCCGTCTCGCGGTTGGTGGCGAGGATTTTGAATTCCGGGGAAACAACAATGAGGCGTCTTTTGAACGCATCAATTCCCTTGATCAACATTTCTTTTTCAAGTTCTTTTCGCACGATCGCATCCCCTTTAATTGTTTGTAGAAAACCGGGTGCTTTAGCTCTTAAAAACTTAGGGCAAAAGGGCTTCAGGTTTTTTATGGAAGAGGACTTCAGATGTTTTGCTTGGCAAAATGAAATGATCCGGTGGTTAATACAAAACGTTATGTCGAGATCCGCTATTGGGCCGTAAACAAATCGGTGGTTAAATATCGCTCACCTGTACTGGGAAGGACGACGACGATTTGCTTTCCTTGGTTTTCAGGTCGTTTGGCCAATTCGAATGCCGCCCAAGCTGCGGCTCCTGAAGATATGCCGCATAAAATACCTTCTAAAGCAGCAAGCTCTCTTGCGGTGCTAAATGCATGTTCGTTGGTTACGGTAATGATTTCGTCGATGATGGTCGTGTTTAAAACCTCAGGTACAAAACCTGCACCAATTCCCTGAATCTTATGAGGTCCAGCCGTCCCGCCGGAGAGTATCGGAGAGTCGGTCGGTTCAACCGCAACGGCTTTAAACGATGGTTTCCGGGCTTTGATGACCTCAGCAACACCCGTAATAGTACCTCCGGTTCCAACGCCGGAAACAAATATATCGATGCCTCCGTCAGTAGCCTGCCAGATCTCTTCGGCTGTGGTCTTTCGGTGAATCTCCGGATTGGCAGGGTTGGCAAACTGATCCGGCATATATGAATTTGGAGTTTTTTCAATAAGTTCAGCAGCTTTAGCAATGGCCCCTTTCATTCCATCACCACCCGGTGTCAGGACCAGGTTGGCACCCAGATGTTTTAAAAGCTTTCTTCTCTCAATGCTCATGGTTTCCGGCATGGTTAAAACAAGGTTGTATTTTTTTACTGCGCAAACAAAGGCCAAAGAAATGCCCGTATTCCCACTGGTTGGTTCAACGATAGTAGTTTCGCTGTTAATTAATTCTTGGTTTTCGGCAGCTTCAATCATTGCAAGGCCGATTCGGTCCTTTACACTTCCTAATGGATTAAAAAATTCTAGCTTGGCCATCAATTCTACCCCCAGTTCATCGCTAACCGTATTCAGCCGAATCAGGGGAGTGGCACCGATAGTGGAATTAATGCTGCTGAATATATTCATGTCTTTTTCCTTTTTACTCGGATAGATCAAATATCGATTTAAAAATATCACAAGAGCGGCAAATTGTCATCTTTTCTTTCCAGTTGAGATGCGTCTCGCCTTCACAGTTTGTACCCGTAATAAACCAGCAGAGCTTACCCGCCTGAAACTCCCAAGCCGGACATTGATGTTTGCGTTCTTTAGGACATTTCTTCACCACCCAGCAAGACTTTCTGGATTTGTTTTTGAGCTTCGTCAAGGAAACCAAAAACAAAAGCTGTCGTTCCACATGACCGGGTATCGATCGCCATCCCTGTTCATAACTGTGAACAGCCTTTAGCGATACGCCCAAAAGTTGAGCCATCTGCTTCTGTGTCTTTTTCAGTTTTTTACGAAAATGTGAGAATTCTTTATTGTCCATTGTTTAATAGCACGGTTAACATGTCTTTGTTGAAAACACCTGATTATACTACAGTGTGGTATGCATGTCAAGTTATACAATCGCTTCGCGATTCTATAAAGCGCCTGCCCGCTTGTGCCTTGCAATGGCAGGCGGGCGGTTTCGCCGCTCTAAAAAAAGGAAATTCCTATATTATCAAGTTGTTAAAAATGGAAACGACTTTAAAGAGACAATTTGATGAATGGTATTTGTCACGTCCACCGGCCGGGAATAACCGTCTTGCAGTATTTACAGCGGTTTTCATCCATATGGTAACTCGGAATAAAATAACCGATTCGCTCAACCAAAAGTTTATTACAGCTGTGACAATAGGTATTATTTCCTTCGGGAAAGGAAACATTACCTACATATACATAGCGAACGCCCTCACCCATTGCCAATTTGCGAAATCTTATCAGCGTTGAAAGCGGCGTGGGGGGCAATCGGTCCAGTTTATATTTTGGAAAAAATCGTAAGAAGTGCAAAGGGTAATTTGGACCAAGGTGCGTAAGAATCCATTGGCACATCTGTTTGACCATTTCCGTATCATCGGTATACCCGGGAACAACCAAGTTCGTCATTTCAAAGTGGACGCCGTGTTCATGCATGGTCTTAAAGGTGTTTAACACCGGATCGAGCCGACCACCGTTCAATTTACGATAGATGGCATCACTTAACGATTTAAGGTTAACGTTGGCGCCATCCAAAACTTTACAAAGCTCCAATAATGGCTCCTGGTTAATGTAACCATTTGAAATCAATAAGTTGTGCAATTTATTTTCGCGAGCCAGTCGGGCTGTATCGATCATATATTCAAAAAAAGTGACCGGTTCAGAATAGGTATAGGCGATTGAAGAGACCCCCGAACGTTGAGCCTCATTGACGACATCTTGAGGAAAAAGCTCATAACTGCGTACTTCATGGGGTTTGGCCTGCGAAATCTCCCAGTTTTGGCAGTTCAAGCAACGAAAATTGCAGCCCGCCGTTGCAATAGAAAAGGTTTTTGAACGAGGCAGGAAATGAAACAGCGGCTTTTTCTCAACAGGATCGATATTCACACTGCAAGGGTTGCCGTATACTAAACTGTAGAGGATGCCGTTCATATTGACTTTCGATCGGCAGATACTTCGATCGCCCGGTGCTAGGACACACTGGTTGGGGCAGATTTGACACACCACATTGTTGTTGTTAATCTTTTTATAAAGAAATCCTTCGCGTGACCACTTCCACAGGTTTTTGGGCGCATCATTTCTAAAAACCCTCCCGCGAATATCCGCAGGTCCTGAAGCTTCGCTGGTTGCAGTAAAAGGCCAGAAAGCCCGAGCCGGTACAGCTGAACACATGAGCCCTGCACTACAATATAAAAAATGACGTCTGCTTATTTTTTTCATGAAATAAAATCGTTTCACGATTTGATATAACGCCCGTCCGCCATCAGCTGCGCCTCAGGCGAATGCCGGGCGGGCCTGCCCGCAACGCTATCGCTTGCGAGGCCTCCGGCTCGGAGAGCCTACGCCTCGGAGAGCGGGCGGGCGACGTTGTCGCTCCTAGGGCAAAAGGTTTACCCGCCCATAGTTTGGCGGGCTAAAATTCCTATCCCTATTTGAATTCAAATTTAAAGATTACCTTTTTGAACGACAACTGCTGCCGGCAGAACAGCCGGCGCCTGCCTCTTTTGATTGAATCAGTCTTTCAAGTTCTTTATCATAGTAAACGACCGCTGCCAATAACCCGGCATTATTGAACCAAGAAGTATAACGGCGCTGCTTTTCGAATTTGTCTATTATGCCGTTTAAAACGTTGTCATTTAGGTATCGGTTAATCAACACTCGAGTTTCGAACTTTTTCATAAAATAGCCGAACGTATATCCGTTTTCTTCAAGATCGGCTTTAAATTTCTCCGGATTGGAACCCTTCTCGTTCAAAAATTTTTTAAACTCAACATCAACTGTTCCGTCTTTAACTGTAAATCCTGCTTTCCGTACCTCCTGCATCTGTATTCCCTCATTGATTAAGCGTGATACGATTTGAGCTTTGATGTTATCCATCAGTACTTTCCCACGATCGCTATTAAATATGCCATCACCATAAACCTGGGCATATCTCTTTTTAGCATGCGCCAATTCAATGTTGAAGTCTTCTCGTAAAATGTCCCATTCACCCACAGATGCAATAGTGTTTAATGCCCGCGCAGCTGCCACACTTCGCTCTTTTCTTATCCGGCCAGGTGACACAATTTCAGTGACTTTGGCAGGATACCCGCTGGACGAAATGGCATCAGCAACCTCATTGACATCCACTAATTTTCTATTGTCATAATATACTTCAGTCCGCCCATAAGCAACATTTACCAAAACATCTTGCACACCATCGATTCCGGATAAACTCGATTTGATCGAATAGATACAGCCCGAACAGGACATCCCGTTAACACGGAGAATGACTTTGGATATATTGTCCGTAATTTCGAGTTTGCCTGAAGCTATCGCGTCTCGGTTGTCGCCTCGGGTTTCACCCTGCTTGTTAAAACTGGTCCGTATGTCGGCTTCAGGATCGGATGGTACCGTATTTTTGGAAGCCGCCGATATATGAGAGTAGGATATAACGCCGGCAACTGCAATTAAAGCGAACGCTGCAAGTATGACCATTTTTACGTAACGACCGGATTTGCCGATTTTCATATTGATTTACCTCCGATTAAGGTTCAAGGTGATCTTCTTCCACTAAGCGCCCGTCACTAAGGCGCAAGATTTTCTGTGCATATTCTGCACATTCTACACTGTGGGTAACCATGATAATGGTTATGCCATCGCGGCTGAGTTGTTGGAAGAGTTCCATAACTTCACGTGTGGTTTTGGAGTCCACATTGCCCGTAGGCTCATCCGCCAGTAGGACTGGCGGCGCATTGACAATTGCCCGAGCAATGGCTACCCGCTCTTTTTCACCCCCTGAAATCTGACTCGGTAGGCGATGGATCTTCCCTTCCAAACCTACACTGGATAGGATGTCTTTGGCCATGTCCAGTTTTTTCTTTCGTCCGATCTTCACGGTGGTCAGTGGCAGCATGACATTCTCAAGGACCGTCAAATAGGGCACCAGATGAAAGCTCTGAAACACGAAACCGAGAAACTCTCGCCTAAAATCGGCTTGCTGTTCCTGCTTCAAGGCATAGACATCAATACCATCAACGATATAACGCCCGTAGGTTGGAGCATTCATCGCCCCCAAGATAGATAGGAGGGTCGATTTTCCCGCGCCGGACTCACCCATAATTCCGACAAATTCTCCTGTTTGAATGTTAAAACTTATATCTGAAATGGCGGTAACGACCGAACCTCCGTTGCCATATTCTTTGAAAAGACCTTCTGCGATTATATAGCTCATACAAACCTCATATTCCTCGTCTCGAAAATTCTACAACATACTGCAAATAATATGATTACTCCATTATTCCAATATTCCAAGTGTGAGCGAAGCGGACTATCTTGGATACGGGCTAAAGGGCTCTCAATGCCTCATGCGGATCAAGCCGAGAAGCCATAAACGCCGGATATGCGCTTGAAATCAAGCCGACCACAATGGCCCCGATAATGGATCCGATAGCCAATTCAAAATTTATCAGTATTTTTGGCGACATGCTTTCGGAAAACAGTCTTAACCCTAAATAGGCAAAGAAAACCCCTAAAAGATACCCTAATATTCCAGCCATGGCAGATACAATACCGGCCTCAATAAATACGATCCGCATCACGTGACTTTTACGAAAACCGATGGCCCGGAAAATGCCAATCTCTGCCGTGCGTTCTCGAACACTGCCCATTAGGGTGACCAGTACAACCAATCCCCCAATGAGGATAACCACTCCTGAAACACCATAAGAGAACTTTTTAAACTGGGCAAGGGTTTCCATTCGGCCTTTGACCACCTGCTGAATAGCCATAACCTTTGCCGTTGGTAGCGCCTGGGATATCTGTTTCACCATCTCACCAATCGGGCAGGCGGTACACAGAGCCGCCACTTCAACCATAGAAATAAAACCCTCTTTATTCAATAACGCCTGCACGGTTTCAAGACGTGCGAAAACCAGTTGATCATCCTGGGACCCCGTAGGCTCCAGAATTCCGGTCACTTTTAGCATTCGATTGTTTACATATATGGTTTCGCCAATGCCTATATTCAGAGCACGAGCGGCCTCATTCCCCAATAAGACACCCTGTTCGTCAGGTAAAATTCCACTCACTTTCCACCAAGGTTTTAAAATGCTCGATGCGTTGAAATCGATCCCTGCGATTAATACCCGCTTGCCCATCACTTCAACGCCGCCTAAAACCATCGGTCCAACGGCAGCGATATTCTTTGCATTCTTTATGGAGCGAATGCCTATCAGGTCTGCCTGTCGGATTTCGTGCATTTCAAAAGAAACCCCGCCGAGGGATAAACCCCCGTAGGTCAGTGTAAGCTGATCAGTCTGTGGAACAATCAAAATATTGGCCCCGTATTTTTCAAGCTTGTGGTTAATATCATTGGTCATGGCATCCACAAAACTGATGATCGTCACAACGGTCGCCACACCAATAATGAGCCCGGCCAAAATAAACGCTGCCTTACCCTTTCGGCGCATAAGATTTTTAAATGCTATTTCTTTCAACGTCATGGCTTATATCTTTCTGGAAAAATCGAAATATTGCTGCCCCTCTATGATATCTTTGATATGGATGGCCAGTCTATTCTCTGAAATTCCCCGTTTAAGCGGCGCAGGATTGCACCCTCCCTTCACTTCATTGACAAGAACCGATGCAAATCGTCGTCCGCAATTTCGACAGACCATATAATCACCTTCTTGATAATACCCTTTGCCTGCCGGCCAACAAACATCACAAGCGTCAAACGCCGCTCGGATAATACCGTCAGAGCTCTTAAGGATAAAATAGCGAATCGTAATATCTTGATACTTGTAATTGAAATGGCGAGCTTTGCCATCATCGAAAAGATTTGTCGGATAGGAAACCACAGACGTATCGGTCATCATTTTCGACGGTTCAGTTCCCGCCACGGTGTCTTTTCTGGATAGGCTGTAGAATGCCAAAACACTGCCTGCGATCAGGACCATACAAACACACGCAACGATTAATGGTATCCGGCTTTTTCTTTCATTTCCAAGAACAGCCGCCTTTTTTTCTGCTCTGGTTTTCACGTTTTTATATTTCTTCTTATGTTTTGACTTTTTTTGGGACATAACAAACGCCTCCTGTACTTTTTTCAAAGGTCTCGCCTTTATGCTCAATATATGGATATACACAGGGTGATCATTCAGACATGCATTGAGTATGGCTCAAATTACAGATTTAATCTGTAAATAAAGCATATCAACAAATAAACGTGAGATTTTGAAGGTATATGGGGATTGGATCGGTCGCAACCCAGAATCGAGTTTTCGTCGTGTGTTTAATAAAAGGCTGTAATACGGAGGTCTTTCCGACAACAATTGCCATACTGCCATCGATCTTCTGCAGGTCCTCCATTGTACTCGACACAATGAAGGCCTGTACCTCAGACACAGGGTTTTTGTTCAGATGGCAAGGTATATTTTGCGGAGATGAACAACACTTGTGTTCAACCGAATCGCCTGTCAATGACGGGCCATGGCGGCCCATCGGCGTTGCAGTACAACAACAGCATGGTCGGCTTTCGCACGAATCAATTACACTTGCCGTTGCCTCAAAAAGATTAAAACAAAAAACCAAGATGGAAAGGCATACGGCAATTCTTCGATGGAGTGAATTCATAACCGCATAATTTAAAGGTTCGATAATGGAAAGCGTTATACCACTTTGTCGTAAATGTCAACAAGCATGTAAAAACAAGTATTAATGGGTAGTTTAACGTCTTGCCCAGGACCAACATTGGCAACCATCACTACAGTGGGCAACCCTTGGTATCATAAATCGTTTCATCATCATCTCCTTTCCTTTTAGTAGAAAAATGACCGTATTTATCACCTTGTTATAATGAATAATTTATTAACTTCGCATAAAAAAATTAATAATGCCGCGCTACGTTTGGACGGCATATAAAAATAATACCACTTTGTGGCAGTGTCAATCCTTTTTTGCAAAACCATTGCCCTTCAACATGACCTTCGATCGTTTTTGTTCTTTCTGATCTGCTGAAATGAATTGCAGCCGGAATGATCATATGTTAATTGATAAATGAGATACTTACTATTACGGTTCAAGAAATGCGTGAATGCAGGAACGAGAAACTGTACCAGACGATCGATTCAAATGATTGATGAAAGGAGGTAAAGAAAATGGAAAGTAAACAAGAGGAAT
>PVMS01090893.1_pt1 | contig 20459 bp, 22 predicted proteins | sample 1853461 | NCBI WGS metagenome assembly PVMS01 (sample SAMN08582032, study PRJNA380276) | Marine sediment metagenome, whole genome shotgun sequencing project. | isolation source: ocean sediment barecode stripped | collected 2017 | reverse complement strand
CATCCGATTGGGTGAAGGTCAGCGCTGTTACCATGTCGACCTCAGTTTCGGCAAGCCACCCAATTTGAAGGGCGTGGTACTCCTCCGCCTCTGTTGCTGCCAGTCTGGCTTCGGGGGCATACGCGTCGCCTCTCGGACCGATATTTCCGTTCAGGACTATGGGCTTACTATTCGCAGAGAATTCATCTCTTAATTTTGCAATGAATACTATGGCGTCCTCGTTCGCTTGACCCAGTTCCTGATCGGTTTGTGCTAGATCTTCGGCCCAATGTGGATGGGCTTTCCATGTCTGGCTGTCAAGCACAAATCCGGCGTTGTGTTCATTCGCGAGGGAAAGAAATCCTCGGAAGTAATTGGCAACTGCTTCCCTGCCACGTGGGTCCGGTAAGAGCGTGTGTGCCGCGAATTCTCGAATTTCAATCCCGTGATTGAATATCAGATCGGTTTCAAGCCCGGCATCCGTCAAGAATAAACCACCAGTCAATTGGGGTAATTCGCTTCGATATTTGCTCATGGTAAAACCTGTGTCTCATATTGGCTGACACCGAAATACTAGTCGTCGCGCATGCTCACAATCACAAATATGAAGGCGCAGGCACCAAAAAACTGGTATGCGTTTGCGAGCGAGCCGCTGCCAACATCTGTCTGCCACATCATAAACAAGGCACCGCCGATCACGGAAAAAAGACCCAACCAGATGACAATTCCCAATCCGCAGCCTATTAGCGCATAAGTTTTGGCGGCATTGAATTCATCTGCTGAGCCGTTTCTCGCACGCCAAAGATCCCAAACCCCCTTTGCGGCGCAGAGCCCTGCGACGAACTCAAGTCCGACGACGATCACGAGCGCTAACCAGATGGCAGCCGAGTTCTCAATTGCAGGAATGACCTGGTGTGTATAAACCTGATGATCTACTGCTCCCAAAATGTACGCAAACGCTTGATAGCAGGCCTCAATATTTACGACATTCTGCGTGCCGTAAAAAAGGCACAGCAGAGAAATCAGAGCAACGAAAACTGTCTTTAGATATCGCTTGGCCATTTGCGCTCCCGTCACTTTTCTAGCGGTTACAGTGCTGCCAACACAACTTATTTAGATCCTAGTCGCGCGAACCGATCGGGACCATAATGTGTGCGTACGGCGTGTCTTTCCACATGACATACGGGCCACCATTCTGCGGATCCGTCGGCAAGCCCTCCAGCAAAGCGGTGGGCACGATAATCATTAGATGTGGACCTTCCACTACCCACTCGTTGTCGTCGGTCGCAACCTCCGCATACGGATCGATATTGCTGCCACCTCCATTGCCGTCACCGGCCAGCATATATGAGATTCCGATCGTATCGGATGCGTAATCCGCCTTGTTCTGCCACGCTTCGGCCCACTTCATCCACTCGCTGTCCATGCACATCGGACCACCCACCGTAGGGGGCGACGGCATACAGATATATCCGTTGGATTCTTCCTTCAGCACATTGCCGTCCCAGTCGACAACGCCCGCGCCCTCAGCCATACCTGGCCACGCCGCACTCAGCGCGTCTGCGATTTGATCTGACGTATCGTCAGCTGACCCAAAGATTGGGACGGCCAGGCACGCGGCGACCGCAATGATCATGCCAACTCTCAGATTGCTGGTTGATTTTCTCTTCATTTGGCTCCCCTTGCCGATCGGCCTGATTGGTTTCGCTTATTCGGAATACTTCGATAAATTTAGCTCACTGTTGAAGTATCGCTATAGGCATAAACCGCTATACGTGATCGAATCGGGACGTTTGGGGGTGCTTTAGTTATCTTCAGCAAGCCGCGATCTTACGACGGGTTCGAGGCCTGTCAGACCAGCCGATCGCCCGTATGAGACTGCTTCCTCTTCATCTGCGCCGTTCTTACTCTTGCTTAGCGCTAGCAAGGCGCCAACGCGATTGCCGCTGCCGCAATGAACCAAGACTGGGCCGTCATAGGACAACAGGATTTCCTCCAGCTTTGCTGCATTTTGCCAGCTTATTGAAGCTGCGCCGCTTATTGGAAGATTCACGTAGTCCATGCCGAGGTTCGCAACCGTAGCCGCTTCATCCAGACCGCGGCTCTCAGACTCGCCTCGAAGGTCAACTACGGCGACGTAACCGGCCTCCGCAAACAAGGCCAATTGCTGCTCATCCGGCTGACCCGCCGAAGTTAGTCCGTCCACAGGAAGCAGATCGTCGCTGGACTCGACGGTTGCCAGGTCAACGTGAATCGCTGCCAATTTATCGGCGATAGCCGTCGTGACTATCACAAGAATCGCGAATAGAAAAAATTGTAAGGCCCGCATAATTCAATCTAATCCGACAGCGTCTCGACACCCTCCATAACGATTCCGTCTTCCGTAAAGCGAACATCGACGGACATGCGGCCGAACATTTCTGACATAGCAAGCATAATTTCCTGCATCGCTTCCTGAATAGCTGGTGGCATTTCATTATCATCGTCGCCCTGCGCTTCTGCCATCGCTTCGCCAGCAAACGCGTAGTAGCGGCCCGCGTCCATGCTGAAGCTAAAAAATGTGCCATCGTCAACAGCGTCCGCCGTCAACATGTCACCAAGCCTCGATTCGGCTCCGTCGCCGACTGACATAGCGACAGCATCGTCATTCATCGCGATGTATACGTCACCACCCAACATTTGCGCTTGTGGCAAATCCAGCAATACGGGCTCGCCGTCCGCCTTTAGATCCAGACCAGCAAGTTCGGGACTGAACATCGTGCCCAAAGACACCATAGCGGGCGCATTATCCATCGCCAGGAGAAACTGTCCGTCTACCGATGTTGGCGGTGCCTGCGTGGCGATATTCAAGCCTTCGATGTTATCAATTCGCGCGACGAATCCGCGAAAGTCGTAGACCATCGGCATCACTGGCTGCTGCAGTGCAACACGCGCTTGTGCGACGCCTTCATCCATGGCAGCGAATTGTTCACACATGTAGGGGTCCGCTTCGAGCGCATCCAGTCGTGTCTCAACAAATTCACGCATGGCCTTTATGTCGAGGCTCATTCCAAAAGACATTAATCCACCCAGATCACTCCCGAGGCCCGCAACTGGCGCTGTCAATTTAGTCAGGCCCTCTGCGATGTCGCTACGCAATGCGACGACGACTTTGGAATTGAACTGCTCAGTCGTAATTCCTGTGTAGCCCATTACCGCGAGTGGCACGACACCCGCCATCGAACGAATTTCCGCACGACAAACTTCCGAGACTTCGTCATGGTCATCCATTAATGCGATCAGAGCAGCATCCAACCCGCTCGCGCCGCCGGTAAATGTATTAGCCATTTCGGCGATATCAAAATAGCCAATGAAGTAGTCACTAAACCCATATTCGTCCGCGATGCTCTGGAGTTTTCCAGAGTCACTAATGTTGGACGCGGGAGCAGTAAAACCCAGGAGAGTGCTAAGCTGATCATCACTGAAACCCGCTGGAGCGACCGAAATAACAACTTGCTTGTCCAGGACAGCTATCAGCAACTTAACGTCTTCGGACGCGACGAATCGCACCTGATTGCTGGAGATCGTCGCAATGCTCATCCTTTCACCCGATGACTCTTCTATGCGAACTAACGCCGCCTCAAACAACGCACCATCGGTGACCTCGATACGCAAAACCGGCAACATACCGTTACCGTACAAAACCGAGCGCGATTCCCGGTCAAATCCTGCGCCGCGAAGCCCATCGATTGAAAACAATGAAGACAGTTCACCGACTACGGCAGCAATTTTTTCCGCTTCTTCATCGCCTTCGTCACTCTCGTTGATCTCTGCCTTCGCCATCACAAAGAGCTCCTGCAGCAGGGACTCATAAGCGGCGAGGATACGATCGATACCTGGCTCCAGCTTATCCATCACGTCATCTGGCAATGGTGTAATGCTTGCCAGTACGTACGGTGAATCTGCCGGAACGTAATCGAGTAGTGCGCCTGCTGCGGCGAAGTTAGCGGAGCTTGCGGTCTCTTCGTCCGAGTTGCTACAACCGACTAGCGCCAGAGACGCGAACAAGGTCGCAATAGCTATCTTGCTGGTGACTGATTTGAACATTTGAGTGACATCCTTCGATCTACACATAGAAGAGAACAAAACTACAGCACGCAATATAAATCGAGTACTGGAGTTCTGGTGAGCAAGGTAGCTGGGCGAACGGTCTTAGGTATCTAGTCGATCTGTGTCGAGTGCCGTCGTCGGGTCATTATACTCATTGCGCGCCAGCTTGCACTACTCTCGCTTCGGAAACATGCAGTTTTGTGACAGCGATCAAATTGCAAGGGGAGGAACACGCACCTAGACTGCCAGGATGTCCACGCTCATTGAAGATGTTTCGCAGAACGATCTGGCGGAAATTCTCGCGCTGAACGAATCTGAAGTACCGCATGTCGGTAGAGTCGATATTGAGCGAATGCATTGGTTCGCGGAAAACGCGACTTACTTTCGGGTCGCCAGGGTTGACAGTCAGTTGGGCGCATTCCTTATTGGTCTAAGACCAGGCACGAGCTATCAAAGCTTGAATTACCGTTGGTTTTGCGACCGCTACGACGACTTCGCCTACGTCGACCGAATCGCGGTCGCGGCAGCTGGGCGACGTCTCGGGCTGGCATCAAGCTTGTACGATGATTTTGCCGCAGCGATGCCGTCGTCGGTCAATGTGATGACTTGCGAGGTAAATATCAGACCGCCCAATGCTGGCTCAGTGCTATTCCATACTCGTCTCGGCTTTCGCGAAGTCGGAACCTTGAGCAGCGATGACGGCAGTAAGAAAGTTTCTCTGCTGCTGAAAAATTTATAGGCGATTTTGGTAGACGATCAGTGGCTACTGTCAGGCGTGGCATGCACGGCTGGGTCGAATTTCTCACCGGCCGCAATTTCGACAGGTAAACGATTTTGCGGCGATGCGACTGGGCAGGTCGCGAAATCATTAAATGCGCACGGAGGGTTGTAAGCGCGATTGAAATCGAGAATCGTCGATTCACCTTCAGCGGGAAGATCCGCGTACAAAAAGCGTCCCGCAGGATACGTTTCTCTGCCGCTGGTTCGGTCTCCGAACACGAAAAACATCTCATCACCCGAGGAGTACGCTTCGAGTTGCATTAACTGCCCATCGAGTTCGAATTCAACGACGCCGGGCGATTCCGGTTGCCAGCCCAGACCTACAATGACCGTATCAACTTTGAGAATTTTCGGCGTCGAAAAACGCTTCAGGGTCGCGGCTACTCGCAAGTTTGCGTCGATGGGAAAATATTCAATGGGTGGAAACGCGGCAATCGCTGGATGCTCGAAATCTCGTAATCGCAAGGCGAATCGATTATCACGCCTGATAATGGTCCAGGCGATTGAAGCGTGTGAAATTGTAACAGGCGCCGCTGTAGTATCGTCCGCGATCAATATCGTATCTACGGCCTCTCCATCTGAATATGCTTCAACGCCTGCGGCGACATTCAAGGTCACCCCTTCGGACGTAACTTCCAGATCCCCGACGTGTGCTGCTGCAGTGGCTGGAAAAACGATATCGTTGCTAGCTGCCGAACCGACGGCTACAGCACCTTCCTCGAGCCAGAACAAACCAGCGAGGTTCAGATAACCGGTCGGTGCGCGTAAGCGCTCAAGACGCTCGGCACGCCACTGCAAGTTATCTGCTGCGTATTGATCCAGGTCGAACGGCTCATCGGCTACACCACATGATATTGACAGCGCAGCCACGCCTAATAACAGTACACCCGTATTTAGTTTCACTTGCTTGATCTCACTTGGCGACCCCCCAGATCGGGAATCAATGTCGTCGAATCTTGCCTCGGCAGCAGCCGACCCGCAAGATGCATCGCATGAGCCAGCCAGACGACCCATCAACCCTTGCATACACGAACCTGCAACCAGAACACATTATCGCAGCTTTGGAGGACTTCGGTTATCGCTGCGACGGTCGGTTCCTGGCGCTCAATAGTTATGAAAACCGGGTCTATCAGATCGGAATTGAAGACGGCCCTCCTGTGGTCGCCAAATTCTACCGGCCGGGACGTTGGAGCGACCCGCAAATATTAGAAGAGCACAGTTTTGCGGTGGAGCTTGCGAACGCCGATCTGCCAGTCGTCGCGCCGATATCACATGCTGGGGAAACGTTGCTCAAGGCGGCAAGCTTTCGATTCGCTGTTTACGAAAGTCGCGGTGGCCGCGCACCAGAGCTCGACAACTACGACTTGCAGCGCCAACTCGGACGATTTATTGCCCGCATTCACCTGGTCGGTGAGACGCGCGAATTCGAGACCCGACCGAGCGTAGACGTGGAAAGTTACGGCATAACATCCTGCGAATACCTGCTCGAACACGAGTTTATTCCGTACGAACTCGAAGAAGCCTATGAAAGCGTATCAGCGCAGGTGCTCGACGAAATCGAAGCCTGCATTGCGCGCGCAGGCAACGTGCACAATTTTCGGGTTCATGCGGATTTTCATCCTGGAAATGTACTGATTGCGGGCGAAAAAATACACATCGTCGATCTTGATGACGCCCGGCGCGGACCAGCAGTACAGGATCTTTGGATGTTCCTGTCTGGCGACCAACAAGAGCAATCTCCGCAGCTGGCCGCCCTTCTTGAGGGATACGAAGAATTTCGCCGCTTCGACGCGAGAGAGCTGCACTTGATCGAAGCACTGCGAAGTTTGCGCATAATGCACTACGCCGCCTGGCTTGCGCGCCGCTGGAACGATCCGGCGTTCAAGGTGGCTTTCCCCTGGTTTGCTGGCCAGCGCTATTGGGATGAGCATATTCTCGCTCTTCGCGAACAAACCTCATTGATGCAGGAACCGCCGCTGGAATGGCGGCCACGATAAGCGCATGGGCGTATTGATCTGGCGGGCAGGCCGATCTACAGTCAATCAACGGACATTTCGCGGCTTTGTCGCGGAACTCTGCTACATGCAGACGCTCTGATACAGGGATCACAGGACGAGATTTTGTCGGATTCACGAAATTGAAAAAGTCGATGCGCATTTCACTGACAGCGGTCCTCTCGTGCGGGCTGCTGGCAGGCTGTGGATCCAATGTCGTACTCGATCCGGTAACGATTCCCACGCCGCTGATCAATAAGATTCCGGCCTCCGTCGCTTTGCGCATGCCTGCCGAGTTTGATAATTATATTCACGAAGAGGAAATCATCGGCCGCGAACATTGGTCAATCAATCTGGGTAACTCCAATTCAGCTTTGTTCCGACAACTATTTGGCTTCATGTTTGAAGAAGTGACCATCCTCAGCAGCGAGGATGACCCGGAACAATTTAACTTCGATGCTCTAATCGAGCCGAGTATTGACGCATTCGAGTTTTCGGTGCCCAATCAAAGTAAGACTGACGCATTTGCAGTATGGATTCGATATCGATTGAAGGTATTCGATAGCGACGGCGACCTGGTCGCTAACTGGCCGGTAAGTGCATACGGAAAGAGCGAAAGCGAAACCCTCAGCGGATCGCAAGCCTTGCAGCGTGCAGCGATTCTCGCCATGCGCGACGCGGCAGCGATTATGATCATGAAGCTGGATGAAGCAACCGGCATTAGCAAAATTGCCGAAGCCAAGATTGCGATGAGCGAAAATTCGATGAGCGAGAATTCGATGAGCGAGAGCACGGATACTTCCGTGACGGAGGAACTCGATAATGAGAACGAATAGCAACTACTCGAGGAACTGCATCGTTGTGCTGACCGCATTAGCGTGCGTCGGATGTGTCACATCGCGCGTCGAAGATGCTCGCGAGAGTGAAACCGGTATCAATGAAGGCGAAGGCGTAGTGGTCATGGCCAAAAGCTATCATCTTGGAAATGAAACAGAAGCAAAATATCTTCGCTGCGTAGAAAAAGCGCTCGCAAGAGGAGCGGGCGGACTGCGCGTAATCCCGCACGGTGAATTTGTAGATTCATTATTCCCATGGTTTGAGCCGCGTACAGCTCCAGCGGAAACAAAACATTTACCCAAGCTTATGGATCATCCGGGCGTGCTGCAGCGCATCGAGGAGCAAAAGGTTCGATACATCATTTGGCTTGACGGTGATACCGAACGCGTTGCCGGTGGTGGTAGTCTTTCCTGTGCTGCCGGACCGGGCGGCGGCGGCTGCTTCGGTTTCGCATGGTGGCAGAACGACGCTGATTACGAGGCTTCTGTTTGGGATCTCCAGGACCTTGAATCCGCCGGCACTGTAACCACGGACGTAAGCGGGACATCATTTTTGCCAGCCTTGGTCATTCCCATCCCGCTTATTGCCAGAACGAAAACCAAGGCCTGTAAGTCGCTCGCAGGACAATTGCAGATATTTATTGCCAGCGGTAACGATAGCACCTAGGGTCTTAGTCAGGCCGTCCTGCTCGTATCAATGCCTTGCGATAGAAGTCAGATTGCAACGACCCGACAGTAACGACTTTTCCGCTCGAGGGCGCGTGCACAAACTGATTGTCGCCAATGTACATTCCGACATGTGACATCTTTCCCGCAATACGAAAAAAGAGGACGTCGCCGACCTGCATATGATTCTTGGCTACCGGCTGGATGCCGGACCACAGCGACCCCGTAGTACGCGGTACATTTTTTCCAACCTGCGAGTAAGAGTAATAGATCAGCCCGCTACAATCGAAGCCCTGCGGCGTCGAGCCTCCGTAACGGTACGGCGTGCCAATCTGTTGCAAGGCGACGGCGGCCGCCCGATCAGCATAGCTGTAGGATTTGCCAGTAGTATTTATAGGGCCTTGCGGCTTTTGCGCCGGTTGCGAGGCGCAGCCCACTATTGATGCAACGATAAGCACGCTGACGAGCCTGCGAACAAACCGGGCTGTCTGGGATATCATCACCTTACACTTCCTACGCATCGAGAACTTCAGAATACGTATTGCCACGTGAACATCCTATGAACCACATCGCAAATCCCATATATCCGCTAGTTGCCGCCCTGGCCTGCTGCGTTGCCTGCGGCGTGCCTGCGACAGAAGTCATTAGCTCCGGCGACCCGCTGGCGTACTCCATTCACTACCAACTGACACCCAGGCCGGGGTTCGATAGCGTCGACGTAAGCATGCATGTCCAACAAAACCGCCACTTGCTGCGCGAGGTTCGATTTCAAATCGAGCCACGTCTATCCAACTTCAGAGTCGACGGCAAGGCGGTGGATGCCAGCGATGAAATGATTTGGCAGCCTGCCAAGTCCGGCGGCACGCTGCAATGGTCGGTGCAAATCGGCCATAGACGCGGTGGCGGCGGCTATGATGCCTGGCTGGGAGATGACTGGGGAATTTTTCGTGCTGAACACGTGATCCCGCGGGCAGCAACCCGGACATTGCGAGGCGCTTTTAGCAAGACAACGCTGCAATTTGAAGTGCCCACAAATTGGTCGACCATTACCGCGTATTTCAATGACAATGGCAGCTTCACGATCTACAAACCGCAACGTCGATTTGACCAACCCGACGGTTGGATTGCAATTGGTCGTCTGGGAATACGTCGCGACACTATCGCCGGCATGCGCGTAGCCGTAGCGGGACCCGTTGGCCACTCGCTGCGACGGATGGACATTCTGGCGCTACTTCACTGGACCTTGCCGGAGCTTGCCCGCATTCTCCCGGAGCTGCCGCCACGCCTGACAATAGTTAGTGCCGCCAGCCCGATGTGGCGTGGCGGCCTTTCCGCACCGAATTCACTCTATGTGCATGCCGATCGTCCGTTAATTAGCGAAAATTCAACCAGCACTTTGCTGCACGAAGTCGTGCACAGCACTCTGCGCCTGAGCGCTGCGGAAGGCTATGACTGGATAGTAGAAGGCATTGCCGAATTCTATTCGCTAGAGCTACTGCGGCGTAGCGGCACGATTTCTGAGTCGCGTTTTGCGAAAGCTCTCGACCAGCAACGGTCGTGGTCAAAATCTGCAGACAATCTTTGTCAACATTCATCGCAGGCGGCAACCACCGCATTAGCAGTAATGACGATCTCCGCTCTGGGCACCGAAATAGACGAAGCATCAGCCGGTGAGGCGTCGCTGGATGACCTGGTTCGCGCCCTGCATCAATTCGATGATGCTATTGACCTGGCTACGTTGCAGGCGATCGCTGCGCAACTGGGCGGCGACAAATCAGACGTACTCGATACCGACAATCTGCCAGGTTGCCGTAGTATCGAGCCAGACAGTCAGGAAACTTCTTAAACTCATGGATGGCCAGCACGACCTCAAAGTAATCTTACGCTCACGCACGCCAGTCATCGTGATCGAAACGCGCGATGAAGCGCGCATGCTCGAAATGTTGCAGACGATTGCCATTAGCGCTGCCGGTGAAAACTACCAGCCGCTCTTTCAATGGACAGTTACAGACGGATTACAACGACTCGACATCGCCCTGGAGCCGCAGGCCATAAACTCCCAGCCGACCGACGTGCTGAAACATATCCGGGCCGTCTCAAAGCCTGGCATCTATGTGCTACTCGACTTTCACCCCTTTCTGGAAGACCCCGTAAATGTTCGTCTGATCAAAGATATCTGCATCCGCTATCGAGAAATTCCGCGGCAGATCGTTCTGATTAGCCATACCGTCAAACTGCCTGCCGAGCTTGAGGCGTTCAGTGCCCGCTTCGACATGTCACTCCCGAGCGAGAAAGAACGACGCAATATCGTACGCAAAGTAGCCAATGAATGGGCTGCGGAAAACCCGGGGGCGCGCGTAAAAGCAGACTCGAAAGCTCACGAGATGTTGATCCAAAATCTGGCGGGGCTGACCTACTCGGATACCGCACAACTTGCTCGAAATGCCATTTACGTGGATGGCGCGATAACGAAAAGTGATCTGCCCGGTGTTATGCAGGCCAAATACGAATTGTTGAACCGCGGTGGCGCATTGCAATTCGAATATGACACGGCCCATTTCGGTGACCTCGGCGGAATGTCACGATTGAAGGCCTGGTTAGAACAGCGCAGGTCCGCGTTTCGTGGCGATGAAACGGCAGCACACCTGGACTCGCCTAAAGGAATCGTCCTTCTTGGCGTCCAGGGCTGCGGCAAAAGTCTGGCTGCCAAAGCCACGGCAGGCATTTTTGGCGTGCCTCTGTTGCGCCTCGATCTTGGCGCAATCTACGACAAGTACCACGGAGAAACGGAGCGCAAATTACGCGAGTCCTTACACACTGCAGATGTAATGTCGCCGTGCGTCCTATGGATAGATGAGATCGAGAAAGGCATCGCCGGCCGTGGCGGTGAAACAGGAACTTCGCAGCGTGTTTTGGGTACGTTTCTAACGTGGATTGCGGAGAACAAATGCAAGGTTTTTGTTGTCGCCACCGCTAACAATATTGATGCCCTGCCCCCTGAGTTGGTGAGAAAGGGGCGGTTCGACGAAATATTTTTTGTCGATCTGCCAAGCAAGACTAGCCGAGCCGAAATTTTTCGTATTCATTTAGCGCGACGTGATCAAGACCCTGCGAATTTTGATATAAATTCTATCGCCGCGAACAGCGATGGCTTTTCCGGGTCTGAAATTGAACAAGCAATAGTCTCCGGACTTTATGCTGCACATGCCCAAAGTGACTCTCTATCGACAGAGCACATTCTGCAAGAGTTAAAAATGACGCACCCGCTCTCCGTTGTGATGCACGAGAAAATCGCTCAATTGCGACATTGGGCTGACGGTAGAACCGTCCCCTGCGACTAACAAAAACATCAGCGACTTTACGTAATCCGCGACAAAGTTTGCTTGCTACATAAGTTAGCCAAGCTGCGCGTGGTAAAATCGTGCATGTCTAATGACAAAAAAAGCATCAACGAATTAGTCAACGATGATGACCCAACTGCAGATCTTGAAGCACTGGTTCCGCCGCCGACCGCTGTAGACACGGAATTCGAAGCCGCAGCGAGTACCGCCGGTTATGCCAAAAACACGGACGATTCTGATCAGCTCGATCCGGCAATCTCCGAGTTAAAGTCCGACCTGATTAGTCGATCGGAAACGATCGATCGACTTCAATTCAACATGGAATTGCTACGAGCAAAGTGGCAAGGACTGGCTACGGAAATTCAGGCTCGCGAAGAACATGCCAATAAACTCAATATTGAGCTTAGGAATGCGAAACAGGCATTGCAGCGAAAGAAAGAGCTAGTAACGGAGCGCGAGGATGATATTCGGGGGCTCAAATCCGAAATCAAACAGCGCACCGAAGTCTATCGAGATTTGCCGGAAGAACTCGCAACGTTGAGCCAACGTGTGAGCGAGGGTGATACCGAAAATTCAGTGCATGGCGAACATCTTCTTGCCATACAGGCAGGGCAGCTAGCCAGCGACGAGTTACAGATTCGAGAACTGCAGGCCCGTATAGTCAAAAATGAGGACTACGCGGACCAATTACGCTACCTGTTGCGCACTCGTGATGCTGCGGCCAAAGATTTCGATGTGAATGTGGAGACTTTGGAGCACCGACTGCAGGGCGCAAATGTGCAGATCGCAAGCCTGCAAATGGAACTCACCGAAGCTAAGGAAGAAAACACCAATCTGGATTCGCGTATGTCTGCGCTGCACAGCACGCACGCTGAGGAAATTCGGATGATTCGGTTTGAGCTTGGCGACGCGCAGGCAACGCTGTCACGACACGAGCTGGTCGCGGAACAACTCGCGTCGGATCTCGTCCAGACCCGCGGTTATCGCTTGGAGCTGGAAAACATGCTTGCAGCGTCCGAGGAAAACAGCAGCTCCGAAATAGGAAAACTGGAAAAGGAAAACCGGCGATTACTGCATGAAGCGGAAAATACGCGCGACAAATTGCGTACCAAGAGCGACGCGATCAACTGCTTGCTCGCCGAACTCGCGAAGAACTCTCAACAGCCCGATCCCGTTGGCATTATTGAGGAAGCCATACAAGAAATCGACGATCGCATGTCGGAACAAATTGGGGGACGCGCGCGATCAGAACGCGACCGAGTGACCCGCGTCCTTACCGGCACCATCGATGGTCAGGAATTGCGCTTTCCGCTATTCAAAAACCGCCTGACAATCGGTCGCACGCGCCAAAATGACATCCAGTTGAAGTCCGAGCACATAAGTCGCAGACACGCGGTCGTTGTTATTGAAGGCGACGTCACGCGCATTATCGACTGGGGAAGCAAGAACGGCGTTTCTGTTAATTCCAAGCGAGTGAAGGAACATTTTCTCAAGAACAACGACATCGTCAGTGTAGGAGCTGCGGAGTTTCGTTACGAAGAACGCCCAAAACGCGGCCACTGAAATATCTTCGTTCGTTCCTCCTATCAAATCGAAAATATGTGAGCGCACTCACGGACCTAAGCAAATAGATTTTTTAGACTGGCTTCTGATATGCAGGGAGTGCTAGTCAAATGATCGTCGGAAATGCCTCGAAGTCCGCACCAATCCTCAGCGAAACACAGCAAATCACGCATGAAACCGGGACGTTACTGGCGAAGAAGATCTGGATCCCGAAACTCCTCTATGCGGCACTACCCTATTTCTACATTTGTTCGGGCATTGCGGCGCTGGTTGCAACTCTGTACATCGGGCACTGGTTCTGGATCCTCCCACACTATCTTTTCTTTGCCGCTGCTTGCTTGCATATGGGCGTCATGATTTACCGTCGTCGAATGCACAAGAATGACGCCAGCGACCAGGCTGTGCTTGATCTTTAACCTGCCGTAGGCAACGATACGCCAGAATTTACAAACGGCGTGCAGTACGTGGCAAAAAAAGAAAACTCCTTTCGACATATCGCCCTGCGCGAGTTGTGCCTGTTCCTCTGTCTGCTCTTCGTTGGATTGGTTCTTCTCCCTATAGCCGTCTTTTATATCGGTGATCGGGTATTCGGTTCGTACGGCGGGCATGGTTTTAGCGATTTTTTCGGCACCATAAGCGGCAAGATTCGTGCTGGTGACCGGGTTGCCTGGTTCTTGGTTCTCTCGCCGTACCTCGCTTGGCAGACCATCCGCATGGCTGCATTATTTTGGCGCGTCATAGGGCGTAGCGATAACGGAGGCGGCGAGAAGACCGCCTGATTCCTCAAAGAGTGTGACGTAGTCCACATCATTTTCTATACAAACAACAGATTAGAGAGCATTCTATAGAGATTAAGTTAACACTAATGCATCCTTGTAGAGGCAAGGTTTTATAGTCAGTATTCTATTCACTGCTCATCAGATCTACGGACCCACACCTACATGAAGCGTTTCTTAAATTGGTTGGCTGATAAAATTTCGCCGCAGAAAGCCTCTCCAAGACCCGGACTAAAACCGACCGGTCAGCGCCCAATTGCCAGGAAAACGCCCATCAAGCAAGCTGTTCCCAGATCGCAGCCTGAATACGTTGAATTTGACGTAAAAGTAGACGGGAAAATTGATGATGCCGGCCCAGGCAAAAACGTATTGAAGCGCAATAAGTATATTCGCGAAGAAACTGGCACACACGAGACTTTGTCAATTCTTGACGAGTCCGTCCAGAACAACACGGATGAAGATGGTATTGATCCATACAATACCGGTCAATTCGATCGCTCCAGAACTTGGGACAAGCGATTCCGAAAAAACTAGGCGCACATTTATGGGCCTGCACATATCATTCGAACTCGATGACGACGATTTGGAGCACTTTCGTTTGATCATGCTGCAAGCACGGAACGCTGCAGTTCGAAAGTCACCGGAAGAAATCGTGGCAACAGCGAATCAGCTGATGCAAGACCTGGGCTCGCAGCGGGCGTCTGGATTCATTGCAGAGCGCATGCGCAAATTGACAGAGCTGATGCGGATGATTTCTGACGTTGATTGGCGCCTGGCGCAGGAAGAAACCAGCCGAATTCTGAATGCTTTAGCCTACTTCGCCGAACCCGATGACCTGATACCGGATGGGATTCCGGGCCTTGGCTTTCTGGACGACGCCATCATGATAGAGCTGGTGGTCAGAGAACTGCAGCACGAAATTGAAGCTTATGAGGATTTTTGTAAAATCCGCGAGCAAATACCAACACGGACAAGTGCCGAACTTGAGACAAGCCGTGCAGAACTGCAATCAAGAATGCGGCGCCGTCGGCAGCGCGATGTCCAACATAATTCTCAAACCGAGCTGCGCTTGCTCGATTAGCGCGATCAGGGCGATCAGGGCGATCAGGGCGTGTAATAGTAGGCTGTCGCGGCCAGTCCCGCCCACATCGTCACCTGCAACAATAGTGCTGATTTGTGATTTATAAGCAATGCATAGAAACTCATAGCCGATATGGCTGTCATACCGAGGAAGATGAACATACTTGCCAACAACGGTTTGAATTCATGGCGCACACGTGGGTATTCGTCACCGAGGATCAAATAGACAAACAGGACGGCGGCAAGACTTACTGCGATGGACAAGCAGGATCCTGCGATGATGCCGGTGATTACTGTCAGTGGGCGCATACAAACTTTCCGAATTGGACTATTTATTGACTGTCACTACAGTCTTTTATGCAAAGTGCGCCCTTGATCAATGCGGGCGGGACAACTAGCCTAGCTCACTGGCACAATATACAAAACAACTCTGCCCATTTATGGAGATGGAATTGAACGAAATTGAAACGCGATATTTGAGAACAATCACCGGCCTATTACTGACGATGCTGGCGCTAGGGACATTTGCAGGCGCTGCAGAAGTAGCGACCGATGACGCTCTCGCACCAGAATCCCGCCACGAAAATATTGGCGAACTGGTAACGACGTTCATCCAAAAATCTCACTACAATCATATTGCAGTAAATGATGACTTGTCTTCAAAAGTCATGGACAGCTACATCAACGAACTCGATCGGAATCGAGTGTACATGTTGGCGAGCGACATCGAGTTTTTTGAAAAATATCGGTTTGAACTTGACGATATTGTTCGCAATGAGCCTCTGGATCCGGTGTTCGATATGTTCTCAATTTATCGAACACGAGTCAGAGAGCGTTTCGAATATGCGTTGGTGCTTCTGGAGGCCGAGCCAGACCTGAGCATCGACGAAGAATATCAATTTGATCGCAAAGACGTTGCGTGGGCGACAACAACTGCGGAGCTCGACGAGCTTTGGCGAAAACGTGTAAAGAATGACGTGCTGAATCTGGCTCTTACCGACAAGCCATGGGATGAATCACAAGAAGTATTAAGAAAGCGCTATAGCCGTTACCTGAAGCGCATGGACCAGATTAACGCCGACGACGTTTTCGAAACATTCATGAATGCTTTCGCACATACACTTGACCCGCATTCCAGTTACCTGTCACCGCGAAACTCTGAGGAATATCGCATCCAAATGAGCTTGTCGTATTTCGGCATCGGTGCATCACTGCAGACTGAAGATGACTATGTCCAGATCATAAGCATTATTCCTGGCGGGCCGGCCTCTATTGACGGCACGCTCGGGCCCAAGGATCGAATTACCGGCGTTGCTCAAGGCGCGGACGGCGAAATGACCGACGTCATCGGGTGGCGACTTGACGACGTTGTGGATCTTATTCGCGGTGAAGCGGACACCGTCGTTCGACTGCAAATTATCCCGGCGGGCGCCCTCCCCGGCATAAGCGACAAAGAGCTCAGCCTGACTCGGGGTCAGGTCAAACTCGAAGAGCAAGCGGCTAAGAGCGAGATCGTTACTGTGCCACGTGATGGCCGCGACTGGTCTATCGGTGTCATTGACGTTCCTAGCTTCTATCGCGACTACCGTGCGCTGAGCAACGGTGACAAGGACTACACGAGTACAACCAAGGACGTTAAGCGCTTGATCGCGGAACTCGAGACGCAAGGAATCGATGGACTGGTCATTGATCTAAGAAACAACGGTGGCGGCCATTTGACGGAAGCTACGGCTTTGTCTGGTCTTTTCATCGACAACGGCCCGGTTGTACAACTTAAGAATTCTAACGGGCGTATCAGCCGCCTTGACGACCCAGACCCGGTTGCGAGAGTTGCATACAACGGTCCACTGGCAGTGCTTATCAATCGGTTTAGTGCGTCGGCCTCGGAAATTTTTGCAGCCGCAATTCAGGACTATAAGCGTGGTGTAATTATCGGTCAGACAACATTCGGCAAAGGCACTGTTCAAAATCTGTATTCGCTGGACCAGTATTTGCAGCCCGAGGGCGACAAGGGCTACGGGCAGCTTACGCTGACGATCGGCAAGTATTATCGCGTCACCGGAGAAAGCACTCAGCATCGCGGCGTCGACCCGGACATCGTATTGCCGTCACACATAGACGCAGAACAAATTGGCGAAAGTGTCCGCGAAAGTGCCCTACCCTGGGATACGATTCAGACAACCCGCTTCCGCGCCGGGGAGCCGATGGATGACACCATTGACTCGCTAACCGTGAGCCACACCGAACGTGCAAAAGATGATCCCGATATTCAGTACCTGATGCAGTTTATTGAGAATGACCGCGAGAATCGGGATCGCAAGTCGGTATCTCTCAATCTCGACTTACGCAAGGAAGAACGTAGCGCGAATATGGAGCGCGCGCTGCAACTTGAAAATGGGCGACGGGCCGCAAACGGACTGGAAGCATTAGAGAGCCTCGAGGAAATTGAAGACGACGAGCGACCAGATATTCAACTTGACCAGGCCGCTGGTATTGTTACAGACTTGGCATTGAGGCGAGAAATCGGGGAGCCGCCCGCGCAAGCGGCACAGGTAAGTCCCTGATTTGTCTAGACTTGCGATTAAGTATGTTGGTGTTATACTCCACTACAACACCTAGACACAAATCACGGAGCAGTTCGTGGCAGAACAACTGGACAGATCGGGACGTTTTTCAGCTGGCGCTGCGACAGCGCTGCTACTAGGCCTTGCCTGCTCTTCAGTGTTCGCGTCTAACGATCACGGACTTACGGATTCTGCGGCGGATATGAACGATCCGGCGAGCGACCCAACTGCCGAGAAATTAATTTCACCGACACTGGCAGAAGTCGCCGACGTAAGTTTGACTGACAGCAGCGACTCAAGCTCTGCAAAAGAAGACGACGCAGTCCCGGTTAATGATCTTCCGGAAATAGCGGTTAGATTGCCCGGCGTTTCCGAAAAAGATCAACCGCGCTTCCGACGCCAGATGTATCGCACCGATATCTAAGACCATTGTCATCTAAGACCATTGTCGTTAACCAGGCGAACTATCCACTATCGACTGACGACGCTGGATACATTCCAATAATTTTCGCCGAGCAGGTTGAGTTCCGACTCCTTGACGGAGCCATTACTTCCGAATTCGTAGATTACCGAAACAGATGCTGCGGTAGGTACCGCATCATCCTGGTCTCGAAATCTCGCGTTGTCAGCGATCATTTTCGCACGAGTCTGCAATTCGCCGGCGAAGTCAGATGACTTGGCAAGCACATCCAGCCGGTCCGTAATTCGCGCGAGTATTTCCTCACAGGCTTGCCTGCCACCATAATTGATCGCACCGACGCTCTTTTCCCCGGATTCCTTCGCCAGGCTAGCAATTTCATCATCGCGCAGTGCAAGATACTGCTGCTGAGCGAAAGCCAGAATCATGCAGTTGATCATTCGCTTCGTCGCAACATCCAGACCTTGCGTATCGGGTGGATCCCGGTCTTGAATCTCGGCAAGCTCGCCAAACAACATGCTTTCGTTGCGCTGTGCGGCATGAATGTTTTCAGCGATCGAGTCGAGACTAGCCGTTAGTGATCGACCACGAAAAATTCTCATGATGCCGCTCATCGTTGCGAGCCGATGGCGTTCTGCTTGTAGGCGGTCTTCCAGCATCTGTGCCTGCAATCGCTGTTCGCCAATCTGCAGCTCAATCGCAACGACTTCTTCGCTACGATGCTCGTTCCAGTCATCCAGCAGTTGGCTGTGCAGTCGTTGCTCCCGCTGCCGCTTTAGATGTTCCGCGAATTTGGCGACTTTCGCCTGGCATTTTAAATTCAGGCCTTGCAATTGAAAATAGGTAACGGTGTTGTAAACCCAAGCTGGATCGAGCAGGAGATTTTCCAGTTGTTCCAGCTTTTGCTGTACGCGTGCAGTAGCGCCTTCATGTTCCTTCACCCGTTCTTGCAATTGAAACTTCTCGCTCCGAAGCTCGGCGAACTCCTTTTTGAGTTCGGCACGGTTCCAATAGAGATTGAGGAGCTTTTCGCTCTCCATCTCATTTTCGTCTGGTTTCTCGGTTGAGCTCCCAAAAATTGCAGTCAAACTGGTCAACGGCCATCCTTCTTTACATAATAATTCGATGCAAAACGCGGCATCAATTCAATGTAGGTGGCGTTGATGGTCGCAATTCATCGGCCATGAATCGCTGACAGAATCGACAGTTTTGCACTCTATCGCTCGAGGATCAGGTGACCCTGATCGCTCAGGTACTCTAACCATTTGTTGAGCATGCTATTGCGCTTCCAGCGAGCGCTTAGTTCCCTTTCATGAATCGAGATCACGTGACGCAAGTGATCGTGCCTGGGCTCTGCAGCTACACTCATTGCTTCCGCCTGCTCCCCGTCCAGGTACACGCGGACGATCATGTTAGGCCGCGCAAGATCACCGCCGACGGCGTCAAAAAGATAGGTCAGGGACAAGGTAACCGTGTAGCGGCAACGCTCCAGAATCTCCACATAGAGGTCACATTGGCCGGCAACACGGGAACGAAAGCAACCATCCAGTCGTTCTATTTCGGGAATCAGTTGACGCAATCGCAGGTAGTTACTTTCATACAATGACATCAGGCCGACGAAGCTATTTGGCCTGACGATCGTTTGTGGTACGAGTTGGGAATCGAACAACATGCAATCAATATAACACGCCAATTTGTTGAAAATCAGGGTCGTACTCGACGCTCAACACCGGTACTATCGAGGATTCTGCTCGCGATTTCTTCGATCGAAAATTCTGTCGTGTCGACGTTCGGAATTCCATAGCGCTTGAAGATTTTGTCTGTCTCGCGGAGCTCATATCGAACTTGTTGTGCGGAAGAATAATTTCCCAGCGGGCGCCTTTCTTTCCGAATCTGTTGCAGACGATCTGGCGCGATGGTGAGGCCGAACAACTTGTGCTTCTGCTCTACCAGAAAATCCGGCAGGCCACCTGCCTCCAACTCCTCTTCGGTCAAAGGATAGTTGGCTGCGTAGACACCGTACTGCAATGCAAGGTACAAGCAGGTCGGAGTTTTGCCAGAGCGCGATACGCCGATCAAGATTACGTCGGCAACGTCGTAGTTTCGACTAACCCCACCGTCGTCATTCGATAAGGCGAAATTGGTCGCTTCTATGCGCTTCATATAAGCATTGATATCGCTCATGCCATGGGCTCGACCAGGCTCGTGTGACGGTTTCGCCTGCAACTCGATCTCAAGCGGGTCAAGGAATACATCAAAAATGTCCAGGTGCAAACCGTCCGCCTCACGCACGATAGCCCTGAATTCGTCCTGCACCAGAGTCGAGAAAATGATCGGCCTGTTAGTCTCGCTGGCCGCGGCCTCATTGATTTT
>PVMS01038252.1_pt1 | contig 20460 bp, 19 predicted proteins | sample 1853461 | NCBI WGS metagenome assembly PVMS01 (sample SAMN08582032, study PRJNA380276) | Marine sediment metagenome, whole genome shotgun sequencing project. | isolation source: ocean sediment barecode stripped | collected 2017 | reverse complement strand
TTAAATAAACATACTTAACCACCCCGTCCGCCTTTGGCGGACTCCCCTCCTTCTAAAGGAGGGGACTTGTATCCATTCCTGCCCTTGATAAGGGGAGGGGTTAATTAACCAAATAAATACTTCACCACATCATTCACTTTGGTCACTTTAATAACATCAATGCCATAGTTTTGTTTAGGAAGCTTACAATATTTAGAGATAACAATAGCGCTAAACCCTAGTTTTTCTGCTTCCATAATTCGTTGGTCCACTCTGGTTACCGGGCGTACTTCACCAGCCAATCCAATTTCAGCGGCGAAACACATTTGTTTGTCAATGGCAATATCGATATTCGAAGAAAGTACAGCAGCGACCACTGCCAGATCTATGGCGGGGTCGTCCACGGTGATCCCCCCTGTTATGTTCAAAAAGACGTCTTTGGCGCCTAGTTTGAAGCCAGCTCGTTTTTCCAAAACTGCCAGGATCATATTGAGTCGCTTGGCATTATAACCCGTCGCACTGCGCTGTGGCGTTCCATAAACCGCAGTACTGACCAAGGCTTGTATTTCGATCATCAAAGGGCGCATACCTTCTAAAGTAGCAGAAATCGCCGTACCACTGAGGTCTTCTTCATATTTCGAAATAAGTACTTCTGAAGGGTTTGAGACTTCTCGCAATCCATCACCTTGCATCTCGTAAATTCCAAGCTCGTTCGTACTCCCAAAACGATTTTTATTTGCACGAAGGATCCGATAAACATGGTTTCTATCTCCTTCGAATTGAAGCACGGTATCCACCATATGCTCCAGGACCTTTGGGCCGGCAATGTTTCCATCTTTCGTAATATGACCGATCAATATTACGGGAGTGGCTGTTTCTTTGGCAAATCTAATAAGTTCGGTTGCAGTTTCACGGATCTGGGAGATACTTCCTGGGCTGCTTTCAATGGCATTAGTGTGCAAGGTTTGTATGGAATCGATAATGACGATGTCGGGTTCCATTTCGGCTATTCTTTTAAAGATATTTTGAGTATTGGTCTCTGCGAGTATAAAACAGCTCTCGGAATTGGGATGAATACGATCTGCCCGCATCTTGAGTTGCTGCGGGCTTTCTTCACCGGAAACGTAGAGTGTTTTATAGGGTATTTGGAGTGCCATTTGCAGCATCAATGTGCTTTTTCCTATACCGGGCTCTCCACCCAAAAGAATGAGAGATCCGGGAACAAGCCCTCCACCAAGTACGCGGTTGAGTTCATGATTCTTTGTTTGTAAGCGAGATTCAGAAATTGTGGATATTTCAGAAACTTTTAAAGGCTTTGCCACTCTTTTGACAGCAGGGCCATCTGTAGTTTGCCAGGAGACTTTTCTGGCTTTTTGTATAACCTCTTCGACTATAGTATTCCACTCTTTACAGGAAGTACATTGCCCCTGCCATTTAGCGAATTGACTTCCGCAATTTTGACAGAAAAAGGTGGTTTTTGTTTTAGCCATATCGTTCTGTAAAAATAGATATATTTAGACAACAACTTTATCTCATGCGGAATTAAAAAATCTGGAATTATTATTTCTTCTGATTTACTGTGACTTTTAATACCCAAAGTCTTCTTTGATCTTATCTGCTTTATCCAGCATCAGATCTATTGTGATAAAATCAATTTCCTCTTTGTCAAATCCACCTTGGTAGGTACGCATAGCTCTTTTGGGTTCGCCCACTTCTTCATAGTAACGGGCTAAATAGTAATCTCCCATTACCGTATCAGGATATTGTCTTTTGGCCCATGTCGCAATTTCTCGTAACGACTCCCACTGTTCCTTTTTCTCACAGGCAGTGGCAGCAGCAATAAAGTCGTTTACACGAATTGGATTTGTTAGTCCGAAAAGATCTTCGATGGTTTTGTATTTATCCATGAGGTATAGATGGATAGGTGTTTCCAATTTAAGCAGAACATCATTGTATTCCTGCTTGGAAATAGGACGGTATACCGAAAATATCTTTTCCATGGCTGATGGAATTGCTCTTGCTACCAATGAATAATGAGTGGCTCCTTCAAAATTATCGTAATAGTAAGCGAATTTGTCAGATTTTAAAGGCTCTAGGGATTTGTTAAGGTCTTCTGTAATTTCCATCAGATCTTTAATATCATCGGTTCCGGTAGCCAGATAATAAAAGAGTTTGGATTGTATGTTGGGGATCCGAGTGGGTAACCGTTCATCCATCAAAGGGGCTAGATCGGGGCTTAAACTTATGTAACCATTGAACAAAGGGGGATCCTTAAAAAGGTAATAGTTAATGAAATTGGCGGTAAAATCGTGCCCTACTGCAATAGTGAATTTAGCAGTTCGATAACTGCTGTCGATATATGGTATCAACTCAAGACCTATGAATTCGAAAAAATCAGCACCCGTTTCAGCAGGCATAAAATTTATATCGTCATAGTAGCAGTCGTCATAGCGTGAGTCCCCTTGCATGATACCTACTACAATACACTCCGGCATATCTTCCCAATACCCAAAATAGTCAACATTTCCCGCTACGGGCTCGAAAAGATAGTTGGCATCGAGCACCAAAACAATAGGATAAACCTTATCGACATTCTCTTCATAATCTCTCGGGAGTTGGATCTTCAATCGTCGGGGTTCTCCAAGCTTTAATGAAGTGAATTCTTCATAAATAATTTTGGATTGAGTGAAGCCCGAAATACACAGCAGCAAGCAAATAGCAGATAGTAGGATTTTTTTCATTTTCTGATATTTTAGAGAGGGAAAGATAGTGAATTTTGAATATTGATAGATTCAGAAGAAAACTATTACAACTTATTTCGATTGTAAACAGGCAGCAAGATAAATGACAATCCACCGGAAATACGAATATAAGCGATATTAGAAGTCCATACGATCCATCCAAATGCGGTACCTACGGTTTCAGAAATACCAAATACCAATAAAATACCCGCAATGGCTAAAGGATAATAACCAAAACCACTATTGGTAAAGGCAAAAGTGAAGCTACCTACAACAAATGTTATGATGATAACCCCTAAATCGATTCCTGAGGTCTCCGGAAGTGCGAAAGTTGTGGTGTAGAAAGAGCCAACATATAATAGCCAAATAAGCAAACTATAGAAAATAAAACTCCATTTTTTTTTCATCTTCACGATGCTAAAAATGCCTTCTTTGAGTCCGGACACGAGACTTTTAATTTTGTTGCTGAAATTGTTGTTTGAATATTTCAAAAACAATAAGAATGCTAAAGAGAGTACCACTAATCCCAGTAAGATAAAGCCGATCTCTTTGATCGGGACCTTTTCGATCAAGTAGGTATACAATGCGTCAAACTGAATAACAAGGGCGATAAAAGTAAATAGAAAAAGAAATAGAAGGTCCACTACCCGTTCTGAAATAATGGTTCCAAACCCCTTGTCAAACGGAACATTTTCATAGGTCCTCAAGACCACAGCCCGGGAAACTTCGCCGCTTTTAGGAATAAAAATGTTCATCAAATATGCTATGGATACCGCCATAAAATTATTGAGCAATTTTGGGTGATATCCCATAGGTTCCAACATGAAATTCCAACGATACGCACGTATCAGATGGCTTATGATGCTTAGTAATACGGCCAGGGCTACGATCCAATAATTTGCGTTTTCAAAATACGAAAAGACCTCATCACGTTGGGCTGGAGTGTACTTGGAGTAGATATACCACATCAGGAACACCCCGAGGGCTAAGGGCAGGACTATTTGCAGAAATTTGGATAACGATTTGTTCAAACTATGTTAGTAAGTTGTTTTGTTCGTTGGGGAAGACCAAGGCAGGTTTGAACGTCTTGGCTTCTTCAATACTCATGATGGCATAGGTGATGAGTATTAAAATGTCACCGGGGGCTACCTTACGGGCTGCGGCTCCATTCAAGGTGATCTCGCCGCTTTTTCTCGGACCAGGAATAACATAAGTTTCCAGGCGTTCACCATTGTTATTATTTACAATTTGAACCTTTTCTCCTTTCAAGATATTAGCGGCGTCCATAAGGTCTTCGTCTATGGTAATACTGCCTATATAATTAAGATCAGCACCGGTGACCTTAACTCTATGGATTTTAGATTTAACTACATGAATTTGCATGTCGCAAAGGTATTAATTTAATGCTATATTATCTATTAATCTCACCCCTCCCGCAAAGGCGGCGATAAAAGCACGGTACTTGGTTCCTGTATGCTTTCTTGCCGTGGTTTTGAGATTATTGATGTTGGCTATTTCAAAATATTCCAGTTCAAGATGTTCGTTTTCCCGAAACGCTTTTTCTACCATTTTAGAGAGCTTTGGAATACTAAATCGATCGAAATATTTTTGAACTTCTACAAGCGTATGGTGTATCAAAACGGCTTCTTCAAGGAGTTTTGGTGAGAGTCTTTTATTGCGAGAACTCATTGCCAGACCCGATTTCTCCCTTATGATAGGACAGCCTACGATCTTAGTCGGCAGATCTTCGATTTCAACCAGCTTGTTCGCGATCTGCAACTGTTGAAAATCTTTCTCTCCAAAATACGCATGATCAGGCTTGAGGGCTCTGAAAAGTAAATTCAGAACAGTACCCACTCCGTCAAAATGACCCAGGCGAAATCTACCTTCCATCTGGTGCTCCAATCCACCGAAATCGTATTTTTTCGAAACCACATTATCTCCGTACAGATCTGATGGTAACGGGGCATAGATATATATAGGCCCTTTCAAGGTTTTCAATAAATCGGCGTCTGCATCCATAGTTCTGGGATACTTCTTTAGATCTGTCGATTTATCAAATTGGGTAGGATTAACAAAGATGCTCACTATCGCTATATCATTTTCTTCAAGTGCTTTGGAAACCAATGTCAAATGTCCAGGATGCAATGCACCCATAGTAGGAACAAAACCAATCGATCGATTTTTCTTTTTGAGAGAAGCAATCTCCTTATTTAGTGAATTGTATTCTTGAAATATCATATGATATTGAAATCGAGCAAAATTAAGATATTAAACGCAATTTGCATAAAATTTCGTAATTTTGCATCCTTTAACTATTAGCTTGTAAAGTAAAAACTATGAAAGATAAAAGAATCTTGTATGTTTCTTCTGAAGTGGTACCTTATCTTCCGGAGACCGAGATTTCTTCAATGTCGTTTGAAGCTCCCAGAATGGTAAATAGTGTCGGTGGACAAATACGAATATTTATGCCCCGTTATGGAAATATAAATGAACGTCGACACCAACTCCACGAAGTGATCAGACTTTCCGGAATGAATTTGGTTATCAATGACCTGGATATGCCTCTTATCATAAAAGTGGCCTCGATCCCCAAGGAACGAATGCAGGTTTATTTTATCGACAACGAGGACTACTTTAAGCGCAAAGCAACTTATGCCGATGAAGATGGCAACTTCTTTGATGATAATGATGAACGTGCTATTTTCTTTGCCAAAGGAGTTATTGAAACCGTGAAAAAACTCAATTGGTCGCCGGATATTATCCATGTACATGGCTGGCTGGCTTCATTCTTACCACTCTATCTCAAAACTTATTACAGCAATGAACCGCTATTCGAAAACAGTAAAATAGTTACTTCGTTGTACAATAACGGTTTTGATAAAACTTTGAATAAAGAGTTGATCAATAAGATCAAATTTGATGGCATTGACGACGCTTATATAGAACACTTAAAGACACCAGATTACTTCAATGTGATGAAGACTGCAATAGACAATAGTGATGCAGTAATCGTTGGTTCGAGTGAAATTTCCTCCGACTTCGAAACATATCTTAAAAATCTCGAAAAGCCTGTGTTAAAATATCACAATAAGGAAGATTTTTCTCAGGCATATTTAGACTTTTACCAATCCAAAGTATTAGACTAAAAACACGGTTGTACCTATGAAGACGAAATATATTTTACCCAGAATAGGGGCAATTTTATTTATAATTATTGCATTAGCTTCTTGTGAAGAAGATTTCAGCAATATTCAGACCGATATTATTGATCAAAATTTCAACACCGAACTGGATGAAAGCAAAACGGTAATAGCGTATAGTAAAAAAATATCATCGGTTCAATCTAATAGGCTACCGGTATATCAATTGGGAGTGTATAACGATCCGGTGTATGGAAAAACCACCGCCCATCTATTAGCGCAAGTAACACTGGGCACAGGAGATACTGACCCGGATTTTGGAGATTGCACGGTTTTGGACAGCGTTGTGCTATATATACCTTTCTTCAGTGAGGCAACGGTAGACGGCGAAGAAACAACCTATGAGCTCGATTCGATATACGGGAACGATCCTGTGAACATTTCCATTTATGAGTCAAATCTGTTTTTACGAAATCTGGACCCTGAATCCGGTTTTGAAGAACTACAGAATTACTATTCAAACCAAGGACAACTATTTAAAGATCATATCATCACTGGGGGTGTGAATAATTTAAACTATACCATTGAAGATTTTACCCCGAGTGACCAGCCCCATACAATTTTAGAGACCGAGACAAATGAACAAGGAGAAGAAGTTGATGTAATACGACAGTTGCCTCCCGGAATACGTATAAAATTGCCGATCCCGTTCTTTCAGGAAAAGATCATTGACAATGAAGGATCTTTGGCATTGCTGAATAATAACAACTTTAGAGAGTTTTTTAGGGGCTTGTTTTTTGAGGTAGAGACGGCCAAAGATGATGGAAACCTTTTTCTATTTGATATTTCAGATACCGATAATGATCCACTTAACAATGCACGTATTAATTTGTATTATACGTTTAGTTCATTAAATGTAGGACAGTCTTGTGGTGACGAAGATGTTGTAGAATTTCATGGAGATCTGGAGTTGCTTTTCAATGCGATTTCGGTGAATGTATTTGAGGAGAGCATTCCGTTACAGATTAAACATAAGTTGTTAAGTGCTAACACCGGTGAAGGAGAAGAAAATCTTTATGTTAGAGGCGGAGAAGGAATTTTGACCATCATCGAATTATTTGGTGAAGACCTGGATGGCAACGGGGTAGCAGATGAGTTGGAAGACCTCAGGGATAAAGCATGGCTTATCAATGAGGCCAACCTCATCTTTTATGTTAATCAAGATGAAATTGACGGAGGTTCAGCCGAACCTGAGAGATTGATCATCTTTGATACTAAAAACGGTAGGCGTCTGATTGATTACAATCTAGACCTTACTTCGAATCTGGAACCTGTAGATGCTATTACAGAACATTTAGGGAGACTGGAAAGAGGAAGTGATGGAAACGGAGATTTTTATAAGATTAAGATCACAACGCATTTAAGTGATATTATCAACAGAGATTCATTGAATGTACCTCTTGGATTGATGGTTTCTCAAAATGTCACCGTGGCTGGTTTTCAAGATTTGGAGGACTCTTTGGTACCAAGGCAAGGGATAAGTATTAAGGAAATTCCTGCATCCAGTGTTGTTGCACCTCAGGGTACGGTTCTCTTCGGAAATAGAACCGGCAATACCGACAAAAGATTAAAACTTCAAATATTTTATACAGAACCTGAATAGCTGAATACAATGTGTGGAATTGTTGGATACATAGGCAAGAGAGATGCATATCCCATTATCTTAAACGGGTTAAAGCGACTGGAATACAGGGGCTATGATAGTGCCGGAGTGGCTTTGTTTGATGGCACGAATATTCAGTTGTCAAAAACCAAGGGAAAAGTTGAGGAACTGGAGTCACGTGTAAAATCTGAAATTTCAACTCAAGGAAATTTGGGGATCGGTCATACGCGCTGGGCAACACATGGCGTTCCCAACGACGTCAATTCACATCCACATTTTTCCAATAGTGGTGACCTGGTAATTATCCATAATGGGATCATCGAAAATTATACCTCGATCAAGAAAGAATTGATCACTCGTGGATATACATTCCAAAGTGATACCGACACCGAAGTCCTTGTAAATCTAATTGAAGAAATAAAAAAACAAGAGAACGTAAAATTAGGCAAAGCAGTACAAATTGCTTTAAATCAGGTCATAGGTGCCTATGCTATTGTTCTTTTTGATAAAAACAAACCGGACGAAATTGTAGTTGCCAAGCTCGGAAGCCCGTTGGCAATTGGGATTGGTGATGATGAATTTTTTGTCGCCAGTGATGCAACTCCGTTTATAGAATATACAAATAATGCCATCTATCTCGAAGACGAAGAGATGGCGATTATCCGTCTTAAAAAAGGGGTAAATGTTCGCAAGATCAAGGACGATAGTTTGGTTGCCCCTTATATCCAGGAACTGCAGTTGAATTTGGAGCAAATTGAAAAAGGAGGATACGATCATTTCATGCTTAAGGAAATTTATGAGCAACCTACCGTGATCAAAGATACCTACCGAGGTCGTTTATTGGCTGATAAAGGCATTATTAGATTAGGTGGTTTGGAAGACCACATTAAAAAATTTACAAATGCGGAAAGAATCATCATTGTAGCTTGTGGAACGTCATGGCATGCCGGATTGGTTGCCGAATATATTTTTGAAGACCTGGCCCGCATACCGGTTGAAGTTGAATACGCCAGTGAATTCAGGTATAGGAATCCCATTATCACACAAAAGGATGTGGTTATCGCAATTTCACAAAGTGGTGAGACGGCCGATACCCTTGCTGCCATTAAATTGGCTAAAGAAAAGGGTGCCTTCGTTTATGGTGTTTGCAATGTTGTGGGATCAACTATTTCTCGAGAAACCCACAGCGGTACTTATACTCATGCCGGTCCTGAAATAGGGGTGGCATCTACCAAAGCCTTCACCACCCAAATTACCGTTTTAACAATGATGGCTTTGAAAATGGCAAATGTAAAAGGAACCATTTCTCAGCGTGATTATATGAAACATTTACGTGAGCTGGAAATGATACCTACACTGGTGGCCGAAGCCCTAAAAGGGGAAGCCAGAATAAAAGAGATTGCCGAAGTTTTTAAAAGTGCAGGTAACTTTCTGTACCTCGGACGAGGCTACAATTTTCCGGTCGCTCTTGAAGGTGCTTTAAAACTGAAAGAGATCTCATACATACATGCCGAAGGCTATCCTGCGGCCGAAATGAAACATGGCCCCATCGCTTTGATCGATGAGCAAATGCCTGTTGTGGTAATTGCAGTGAATAGCAATCACTACGAAAAAGTGGTTAGCAATATCGAAGAGATCAAAGCCCGAAAAGGCATAATTATTGCGGTAGTTACCGAAGGGGATACCCAGGTAAAGGAATTGGCAGATTATATCATAGAAGTCCCCAGGACTCCTGAAAGTTTGAGTCCGTTAGTAACCACGATTCCACTCCAGTTACTCTCCTATCACATTGCTGTCATGCTGGAAAAAAATGTCGACCAGCCCCGTAATTTAGCCAAGTCGGTTACCGTTGAATAGATCAGTGTCATTCGTGCGAATTGACCAGGGTACCCCCCTTTAAAATAGTCTCAAAATTTTACACAAATCCGTTGCATAATTGTGACAGAAAAAACTATCTTTGCCCCGATTTTGGAGGTAGAATTTTAGGCCTCTGGCAGTACTAAAAAATAAACACATATATCAATGTCAAAAGTAATAGGAAAAGTTGCACAGATTATCGGTCCGGTAGTAGACGTTTCGTTTGCCAATGGAGCGGAACTTCCAAAAATTTACGATTCACTTGAAGTGGATAATAATGGTTCTCTGCTGATACTCGAAGTACAATCACATATCGGTGAAAGCACCGTACGTACGATCTCAATGGACTCGACAGATGGATTGAGCCGTGGAGTGGATGCCGTTGCAACAGGAGCGCCTATTCAAATGCCCATTGGCGATGATATATACGGACGTCTTTTTAATGTGATTGGAGATGCCATCGATGGTATTGGGAACCTTCCGAAAGATGGGGTTAATGGCTTGCCAATTCACCGGGCGGCACCCAAGTTTGAAGATCTGTCAACTTCCACTGAGGTTTTATTTACAGGGATCAAGGTAATTGACCTTATCGAGCCTTATGCAAAAGGTGGAAAGATTGGATTATTCGGTGGAGCCGGGGTAGGTAAAACCGTATTGTTGATGGAGTTGATCAATAATATTGCAAAGGGACATGGTGGACTATCTGTGTTCGCGGGAGTAGGAGAACGAACTCGTGAGGGAAATGACCTATTGCGCGAGATGCTGGAGTCTGGTATCGTAAAATATGGAGACGCATTTATGAAATCAATGGAAGATGGGGGATGGGATCTTAGTAAGGTTGATAAGAAAGCATTGAAAGAATCGAAAGCTACCTTCGTGTTTGGACAGATGAATGAGCCTCCCGGAGCACGTGCCCGTGTTGCCCTATCTGGTTTGACGATCGCTGAATACTTCAGGGACGGAGCCGGGGATGGCCAAGGAAAAGATGTGCTTTTCTTTGTAGATAATATTTTCCGTTTTACACAAGCAGGTTCTGAAGTATCGGCTCTTTTGGGTCGTATGCCATCAGCCGTAGGATACCAACCTACACTTGCAACCGAAATGGGAGCATTGCAGGAAAGAATTACTTCTACCAAAAAAGGATCTGTTACATCTGTGCAAGCGGTTTACGTACCTGCAGATGATTTAACTGACCCCGCACCGGCAACTACATTTGCTCACCTGGATGCAACGACGGTATTATCTCGTAAAATTACGGAATTAGGTATTTATCCTGCTGTGGATCCATTGGACTCTACTTCTCGAATACTAACTGCTGAAATTTTAGGCGAGGAGCACTATAATTGTGCGCAACGGGTAAAAGAGTTATTACAGCACTATAAGGAATTACAAGATATCATCGCTATCCTTGGTATGGAAGAATTAAGTGAAGAAGATAAACTCGCTGTAGGACGCGCGCGTCGGGTACAACGATTCTTGTCTCAACCTTTTCATGTGGCGGAGCAATTTACAGGGATTCCCGGATGTCTGGTAGATATTAAAGAAACCATCAAAGGATTTACAATGATCATGGATGGTGAGTTAGATCACCTTCCTGAAGCTGCTTTTAACTTAAAAGGAACCATCGAAGAAGCGATCGAGGCTGGTGAGAAAATGTTAGCAGAAGCATAATTTAGTTGATTGTTGTTGGCATTTACCAAAAATAGTGTCAACCAACAACCAACAACCAACAACCAATAGCTATGTATTTAGAAATAGTGACTCCGGAAGCATCCTTAGTAAGTGGCGAAGTTACATCGGTAACAGTACCGGGAGTGGACGGGCCGTTCCAAATGTTGAACAATCACGCGCCTATTGTTTCATTACTGGGTAAGGGTAAAGTAAAATTTGTTGGAAGTCCAGCCATTGCAGAAGGTTTTGAAAGTAAATTCAGCAAGGACGATGGTAAATGGATACTGGAAATAAACAGTGGTACTGTACAAATGAATGATAACAAAGTAATTGTTCTGGCAGATTGATTCAACAAAGAAAAATTAATAAAAGTTAGAAAGCCTTCCAGACCGGAAGGCTTTTTTTTATTCATATCAATTTGTGATTAAGTAATTTGCTAACTTAGCTAGCTTAACTTCGTAACATTTTTTATGATATGCAAATATCACAGGACCAATCGATTTTATATAAAGAACCCGGTAAGTTTGAAGAAACACGATTTGAAAAAATTCACAATGTCATTTTCAATTCCTCTGTTGAAGCATCGGTTTTAGTCGCTAAAGAAATAGCCGACCTAATTAAAGAAAAACAAAAACAAGGCAAATCTTTTGTGTTGGGATTAGCCACTGGATCATCTCCTATTAGGGTATACGAAGAACTTGTAAGGATGCATCGAGAGGAGGGCTTAAGTTTCAAAAATGTAATCACGTTTAATCTCGATGAATATTTGGGTATGGATCCGCATAATATCCAAAGTTATAATTACTTCATGCATGAGCATCTTTTTAATCATGTGGATATTCCGCCGGAAAACGTGAATATTCCTAATGGAATGGTCGATGTTGAAGAATTACGAAATTACTGTTTGGATTATGAGGAGAAAATAAAAAAAGCCGGCGGTTTAGACTTTCAATTGCTGGGAATTGGAAGGACAGGCCATATTGGATTTAATGAACCCGGATCACATGTAAATTCGGCTACGCGTATAATAACACTCAACCATTTAACACGTGTGGATGCAGGCCCGGCCTTTTTGGGAGTGGATAATGTGCCGAAAAAAGCCATTACCATGGGGATTGGTACGACCAAAAGTGCTAAAAGAATTGTATTGCTGGCATGGGGAATTAACAAATCAAGCATAGTAAAGCAAACGATCGAAAGAGAAATAACATCGAATGTTCCTGCTACCTACCTGCAAGAACATGACAATACAACTTTTGTTTTAGACATCGCCGCTTCTTCAGAACTCACGCGTATAAAGACCCCTTGGTTGGTCATCACTTGCATTTGGACAGAGACATTACGATTGAAAGCGGTGGTATGGCTTAGCGAATTATTGGAAAAATCAATCTTAAAATTGACAGATAAGGACTATACGGATAATGGAATGGCCGGACTTTTAGCAGAGGCAGGAACTGCATACGACCTGAATATTGAAATGTTCAATAAGTTGCAACATACCATTTCGGGGTGGCCCGGAGGGAAGCCTGATGCCGATGATTCTAATCGCCCGGAACGAGCAAAACCTTCAAAGAAGCGAGTGATAATATTCAGTCCGCATCCGGATGATGATGTCATTTCTATGGGTGGAACCTTAGATAGACTGGTAGAGCAAGGTCATGAAGTTCACGTTGCTTATCAAACTTCCGGAAATATTGCAGTGTCTGACGACGATGCCTTGAAATTTGCAAAAATTGCTTTAGCATTGACTCCAAATTCTACCAGTAGCGAGAAAATCGTAGAGTTTCTCTCCGTTAAAAAAGAAGATGAGGTTGATTCTATGGACGTTCAAAAATTAAAGGCTTTAATAAGAAAGAACGAATCCATACTCGCAGCGAATTATTTGGGATTGAAAGAAGAAAATCTGCATTTCCTGAATATGCCGTTTTATGAAACCGGCACTATCAGGAAGAATAAGTTGTCACAAAAGGATACCGATCTACTGCTTAACTTAATAGAGGAAATTAAACCTCATCAGATATATGCAGTGGGAGATCTGGCCGACCCTCATGGCACACATAAGATTTGCCTGGATGCGTTGATTATTGTTTTGGATAAACTAAGATCCCAACCATATATGAAAGATTGTTGGGTCTGGTTGTATCGTGGTGCCTGGCAAGAATGGGAAGCGTACGAGATCGAAATGGCGGTTCCTTTGAGTCCGGATCAAGTACTCAAGAAGAGACACGCTATTTTTTATCACCAGTCGCAAAAGGATGGCGTGATGTATCAAGGTGATGACTCCAGAGAGTTTTGGGTTCGTGTGGAAGATAGAAATCGATCGACTGCCATAAAGTATAACAATCTAGGCCTGGCCGACTACGCGGCTATTGAAGCGTTTAAGCGATATTTCTATTAAAGATCAAGACAATGAGATCAGTGCCCAATCCTGACCCCCTGAATGATACGTCGACAGCAATTGGAAGCCCACCGCGTAATGAGCCTGTAGAGAACGGTTATTCTTTAGATCCACTTCTGTGATAATAGATTTGAATTGCGGCTGAATTTCCATCAGCATGGTTTCGTATAGTTTTCTAAAAACCCCTTGTTTTCGAAATCCTTTCGCAATGCATATTTGCCCCATAACTATATAGCGATCTATGTCAGAAAGAACGTTCTTAATTTCAGTAAACATAGGTTGCAATACTTCGATCTCTTCCCTAAATTTAGGGTGCATACAAAGGGAATAACCTACTACCGTGTTCTTGTTTTTCGCAATAATATGGGCGCAAACGTCGTTCATTCTCTTCAATAGATCAAAGGTATGATGCACGGTAACAAAGCCTTCGAGTATTTGTTCTTCTTCGGAAACAGCCTCGGGTAGATTTTCTTGCTGAAGGGCAAGTATCTGATGGAGCTCCTCTACTGTCGATGCTGTTTTATAGCGTATCATAGTTATGTGATCTAAAGATACTTAAATTTGAAATGTTACCTGTGATGGCATTGTTTCAGAAAAAATAAAAATGCCCTACCCGAAACATAAAATTTCGCACAGCTTTGAAGCTAAAACCCAGGCCTAACAGATGTATTTTCTATTTACAATTTCTTCGGAATATAACCTAGATGCAATTTTTAAGCGTTAAATAGCGTTTTAAGAACCTGCCAAATACTACTTAATTCTAAAAACCTGCTATTATGAAGAAAGTGTTCTTTTTGGCTTTAGCATACGCCATTTTTATAAGTTGTTCCAAGAACGATGATCCCACCAACAAAAATTGTTCAAAACCTGAAAATATCTCTATTGACCAGGTAAATAGTACTTCGGTTTTCTTTAGTTGGGCAACGGGAGGTGAAACGGCTTTTGAAATTGAATATGGTGAACGGGGCTTTGCCTTAGGCACCGGTTTTTTAGTACAAACTTCTCAAACCGAATATTTGATCGGTCAATTAAATCCTTCCACAAATTATGAGATCTTCTTACGCTCCAATTGTGGAAGTGATGGCTTTAGTAATTATATATCGGCTTTATTTCTGACCCTGGAAAATGTGGAATTGTGTAATACGCCAACAAATTTAGCCTTGGTTTCGGTAAGTTCTACAACGATCGAGTTAACCTGGGATGAAAATAATGAAACCGCATGGGAAATTGAATATGGCCCATCGGGATTTCCGTTAGGAACCGGAACAAGCATTCAAACTTCGCAAAGCAATTTTGAAATAGAAAATTTAACCGCATCCACGACCTACGAAATCTACGTCCGTGCAAATTGTGGTGTAGATGGATTTAGTGATTTTTCCGATCAACTTGTTGTTACTACCGACGGAGAGTAAGTAGAAATAAATGGGTCGGTCATTGGATTGGCCCTTCAGTATTGACAATAGTTTTCACAAAGTTTTGTAATTTCGTATGACTAATAGACCATATGCACTTACAACAAATAGACAGGGTTACTACGATCTCCAAAGGAGATTTCCTCAAGAATTATTTTAAACCTCAAAAACCGGTCATTATAGAGAGGTTTGTGGACGACTGGCCTGCCATGAGTAAGTGGAATCTTGAATATATATCGGAGGTTGCGGGTGATATAACCGTGCCTTTATATGACGACCGTCCTGTACGCCATGAAGAAGGGTTCAACCAACCCCATGCCAAAATGAAGATGAGGGACTATATTGATTTACTGAAGAGAGAACCCACGCGTTACAGGATCTTTTTATGGAATATCTTAAAGGAAGTTCCAGAATTGCAAAAGGATTTTTCCTTTCCGGATTTTGGCTTAAAGTTAATGAAGGGATTGCCAATGATGTTCTTTGGGGGACAAAACAGTTACACCTTTATGCACTATGATATCGACTTGGCGAATATTTTTCATTTTCATTTTCATGGAAAGAAACAAGTCATTCTTTTCGATCAGAACCAGACAGATTATTTATATAAAATTCCATATTCGTTGATCGTACGTGAGGATATCGACTTCAGCAATCCGGATTTTGACAAATGGCCTGCCTTAAAAAAAGCCAAAGGATTTGTCGGCAATCTCGAGCACGGAAATGTATTATATATACCGGAAGGTTATTGGCATCTAATGCGTTATCTCACCCCTGGATTTTCTATGAGTTTACGTGCCATTGCTCGTAATCCAAAAAATTTAGGAAGGGCGATTTACAACATTCTCGTGATGCGGCATTTCGATAATTTTATGCGTAGGATGAGAGGGCAGTCCTGGATCGATTCTAAAAATGATAAAGCGGTGATGAATACACACCGTAAGCTAGGCCTCTCCTAATTTGTAATTTAAAGAATCCGGACTTAAAATTAATAAGAGATCAATTCTCTTACTTTCTCCCAAACCAAACCAGATTCCCAGCCCCTATACAATAAATAATCGGCTAATTTTCTTCTTTTTTTTCTGAAGGGCTATACCAGACTCTCTGTCCGGAAGGTCTGAACTCAGTTGCCGGAATCGTTTTTCAGCCAATTCGTCAAAGGTCGAACGGTATTCATCTTCGGGAATTTCTTTCAAAGACAGATCGATATTGTATTTTGAAATGTTTCGCAACTTTAGCTCACGAATGATCCGAATCTTACCCCACTTCTTCGTACGAAACTTACCGCGGGAGAAGGCTAGTGCATATCGGGTTTCGTTGAGGTAATTGTGTTGGAGCAAATGATGAATAATGAGGTCGATGGCATCCGGGACCATATGCATTTCCTTCAGCTTTTGATCTACTTCTTTGTGACATCGCTCTTGATAAGTGCAGTAGTTTTCCAGGCGAACTTTCGCCTCAGAAACCGAGTATGTTTTGGCAGTTTTCAGAATTGAAAATTAGTAAATTCTTTTCAGAATAAACCATAAAAAAACCCCTTCAATTCCGATAACTATCGGAATCAAGGGGTTTTCAGGTTATTTGATCTCGGTACCATCTTTGTCATAAAAATGATATTCAAGGTATGTGTAAGCGTCTCTAGGTTGAATTGTCACCCATTTTTTGTGCTCCATAAACCATTTGGTTCGCACAGATGGAAATCCTTTCGTTAAAAAGGCTGCTATAAAAGGATGTGTGTTTAAAGTCAACTTTTTATAGTCATTTTTGAAGAGTCTTTTCATCTCTTCGGTGATTTTTTGCACAACGAGAATAGGAGCTTCGATCTCACCACTTTCACCCATATTAGGGTTTTCTTCGCGGGTTTCAATATTCACTTCCGGTCTTACTCGTTGACGCGTAATTTGAATCAAGCCAAATTTACTTGGCGGGAGAATTTTGTGTTTGGCTTTGTCGTCATTCATTTCGTCCCGCAGGTGATTAAACAACTTTTTTCGATGTTCGGCTTTGCCCATATCGATAAAGTCAATCACAATGATGCCTCCCATGTCTCGAAGTCTAAGCTGTCTTGCTACCTCGGTAGCAGCTATAATGTTGACCTCGAACGCTGTGTCTTCCTGGGTTTTGGATTTATTACTTCGGTTACCACTATTCACGTCAATTACGTGAAGGGCTTCCGTATGTTCAATTACCAAATAAGCACCTTTCGCTCCGGAAACGGTTTTACCAAACGATGTTTTAATTTGTCTTTCAATTCCAAATTTTTCAAAAATTGGAACCTTGGCGTTATAAAACTTAACAATATTCTCCTGTTTGGGTGCAATCTCTTGCACATAATCTTTTATTTGTAAATAAAGGTTTTCGTCATCTATTTGAATACCAGAGAACGAATCGTTAAAAACGTCTCTAATAATAGAAGATCCTCTATTTAACTCTCCTAGCACCTTGCTTGGGTGGTGCGCTCCCCGTAGCTTTTTACACATCGCTATCCAGCGATCCTTGAGATTTTGTAAATCTCTATCCAGTTCTGCTACTTTTTTACCTTTTGCTACAGTTCGTATAATTACTCCAAATCCTTTAGGTTTAATGCTCATTATCAAGCGTTTCAACCTCTCTTTTTCTGTGCGCGACTCTATTTTTTGAGAAATAGAAACACGATCAGAAAATGGAACAAGGACAATATATCGTCCGGCAATTGAAAGTTCCGAACTTATACGTGGTCCTTTAGTGGATATGGGTTCTTTCACGATTTGTACCAAAATAGATTGATTGTTTTTGAGGGCATTATTGATGCCTCCATGTTTATCAATCTCTTTTTCAAATGGGAAATTCTTTAAAGAGAAATCTCTTAATTTACCTGTGCTTACACGTTTTACGAATTTCATCAAAGAAAGTACTTTGGGGCCTAGATCATGGTAATGCAAAAATGCATCTTTCTCATATCCTACATTAACAAATGCAGCGTTGAGACCAGGAACTGTTTTCCGAATTTTGGCGATAAACACATCACCTACGGTAAACTTATTGCCTTCTTCTTCCTTGTGTAATTCGATTAGTTTTCCATCTTTTAAAAGGGCAAAATCAACTTCTTGTGAACTGGATCTGATTATTAATTCGTAGCTCACGTTTCATGATTTATATCCGCCCGAGGCGGATGGATTAAACAATATTTTTCACAGGGTTTTTTTCCGCCCTACGGCGGATAGATAAAACCTGTAGAAATCACAGTGCTACATCACACCGTAATCTCGTTGTCAAAGAACTATTTTTAAAACTTTTTAAAAGAATAAAGTAATTACAAAACTACTTCTTCTTGTGGCGGTTAGCGCGACGTCTTTTCTTGCGTTTATGCGTTGCAACCTTATGTCTTTTTCTTTTTTTACCGCTTGGCATACTTACTAACGTTTTTTAAAAAGTCCCGCTTGTTAAAGCGGGATCAGTTGTGATTACTTTACTTCAACATTTGTTTTAACGCTTTCTACAAAAACTTTCGCGGGCTTAAAGGCCGGTATGTTGTGCGCCGGTATTTTGATGGTCGTATTTTTTGAAATGTTTCTTCCGGTTTTTTCAGCTCTTTTCTTAATAATGAAGCTGCCAAAACCTCTAAGATATACATTGTCTCCACTTTCAAGTGAGATTTTTACTTCGCTCATAAAGGATTCAACGGTAGCTTGTACGTCACCTTTTTCCATTCCTAATTTTTCTGAAATTTTTGCAACAATATCTGCTTTTGTCATTTAAATGGGGGTTTTAATAATTAATAAATATGTTCAATCAAAAATAGGTTTGCTTTTTCAAGAGGGCAAATATAATGATTTTAATGTAAAAATATCATATCGTAATCCATTAAAATATAAATAGATAACGGTTACATTAGCCAAATGCCAAAAAAAACAACATTTTTTTCTAAAAATCTCATAATGTGGTATTTACAAAATGGAAGAATGTTACCTTGGCGTGAAACCAAAGATCCGTATCGTATTTGGATCTCCGAAGTTATATTACAGCAGACTCGCGTAGCACAGGGATTACCATATTATAGAAAATTTATTGAGGTGTTTCCAAATATTCGCGATCTGGCAAATGCTCCTGAGGAAAAAGTACTCAAATTGTGGCAGGGTTTGGGGTACTATTCAAGAGCGAGAAACCTTCATTTTACAGCGAAATATATTTCATCTTCACTGAAGGGGATCTTCCCCGATAATTTTGAAGAACTACTAAAGCTCAAAGGCATAGGTGATTATACGGCCAGTGCCATTGCTTCCATTTGTTTTAATGAACCAACAGCCGTTGTAGACGGCAATGTATATAGAGTACTTGCACGGGTTTTTGACATGGCAACACCTATAAATAGCACTCAGGGGATCAAGGAGTTTAAACGGTTGGCACAACTACTTATTGATCCTGCCCAACCTGGAACATTTAATCAGGCGATCATGGAATTTGGCGCACGATTTTGTGTGCCACGGAACCCTGATTGTGATAACTGTATATTCTCTTCCACTTGTCAAGCCTTGCAAAAGAAAAGGGTAACGCAACTGCCGGTAAAGCTCAATAAGACCAGGATCAAAAAGCATTACTATAATTATATAGTACCTGTTTCCACAGACAACAGAACCTATATGCTTCAACGAACCGGAAAAGGAATTTGGCAAAATTTGTATCAATTCCCCTTGGTGGAAAGTCATTCAGAAGTTGATCTGATGACCTTGGAGGCTAATTCAGAATATAAAGTGCTTTCAGAAAAACTAAAAATAAGATCCCTCGTTCCCTATAATCTAAACACAGTTGTCCACAAATTATCACATAAGCATTTATATACCCGATTTTGGATTGCGGAGGTTTCAGAATTAAAAGAAAAAGGGATTTCTTTCAGTAAAACGCAATCATTTCCCGTTCCAATTCTAATCGGAAACTTTATTTCAGAATTTTCCCTGTTCAATAATTGAAAAAATACTTATATTTAATTTACAAATCCTACCTTTGCAGGTGAGTTTAAATCAAGGAAAATTATGAGTGGTACATTGAATAAAGTGATGCTTATCGGGCACACAGGTGATGTGGTGAAAATGAATTATTTTGAAGGTGGTGGTTGCATTGGCAGATTTCCTCTGGCAACCAACGAAACCTATACCAACCGAACCACAGGCGAAAAAGTATCAAATACTGAGTGGCACAATATTGTTGTAAGAAATAAAGGGGCTGAAATTTGTGAAAAATATTTGAAGAAAGGCGATAAAGTTTATATCGAAGGACGTATCAAAACCCGAAAATGGCAAGACGATCAGGGGAATGATCGCTATAGTACAGAAATTCAGTGCACAGATTTCACTTTTTTGACACCCAAAGCTGAGAGTAATGTGTCACAAGACCAAGTGGATACAACAGAGCAAACACCTCAGCAAGAAAAACCACAGTCACAAGAACAACAGCCTGTTGTAGAAAAGGAAGACGACCTTCCATTCTAAGTTAAACCGTCCTGCGGAAGGCAGGCGAATATTAAGAATTTGGATATAGAGCCTCCCAGTTTATTGTTGATCTCTTTAATTACTGTTCCTCAAATAACAAGTATAGCAATAATACTTGTTTTGCTGTTATGTTC
>PVMS01035867.1_pt1 | contig 20463 bp, 23 predicted proteins | sample 1853461 | NCBI WGS metagenome assembly PVMS01 (sample SAMN08582032, study PRJNA380276) | Marine sediment metagenome, whole genome shotgun sequencing project. | isolation source: ocean sediment barecode stripped | collected 2017 | reverse complement strand
GGCGCGCACTGCCGGCCGTCCGCTGCCGAAAGGCGCGCTCGCACCGGGGGACGCGCTGGCTTTTGGCTCCGTGCTCGCCGTGGGGTCGGTGCTTTGTCTGTTCTCGATCTTCGCCGGCTGGTATTATTGGGCCCCGAAGATCACGGGGTACATGTACTCCGAGACGCTCGGTAAGCTTCACTTCTGGCTGATGTTCATTGGCGCCAACCTGACCTTCTTCCCGCAGCATTTCCTCGGCCTCGCCGGCATGCCTCGCCGCTATGCCGACTATCCCGATGCTTATGCCGGGTGGAACTTTGTCTCCACGATCGGCTCCTATATCGGGTTCGCGGGTCTCTTGGTCTTCCTGTTCTCGATCGCCTACATGTTTGCTCGCAAACAGAAGGCGGGGGACAACCCGTGGGGCGTTGGCGCCACGACCCTGGAATGGACGCTGCCTTCACCGCCTCCGTTCCATACCTTTGAGACGCTTCCGCGGATCAAGTGATGGTGAGCGGCGTGGGAGTTGGAATTATCGCGCCGGTTGCCCACGGCCGCATGGCGCTTGAGCGAGTAGGTTGATGTCAGACGCCACGGTCCCAGTGAGCACAGACAAGTTCGATGCCGCCGTCGGCGGTGACGTTGACGACTATGTCGCGCTGCTAAAGCCCCGGGTCATGTTCCTGGTGGTGTTTACGGCGCTGGTCGGTCTCGTCGCGGCGCCTGGCACCATGAATCCGGTATTGGCGATCGCCTCGCTGCTTTGCATTGCGGTCGGCGCCGGGGCCTCGGGTGCGCTGAACATGTGGTACGACGCCGACATTGACGCGCGCATGGCGCGCACTGCCGGCCGTCCGCTGCCGAAAGGCGCGCTCGCACCGGGGGACGCGCTGGCTTTTGGCTCCGTGCTCGCCGTGGGGTCGGTGCTTTGTCTCGGCATGATGGTGAACTGGGTGGCCGCGGGGCTGCTGGCGCTCACCATAGCCTTCTATCTGTTCGTCTACACAATGTGGCTGAAGCGGTCGACGCCGCTGAACATCGTCATTGGCGGCGCCGCGGGCGCCGCACCGCCGGTGATCGGTTGGGCCGCGGCCACGGGCTCGGTCGGCATTGAGCCCATCATCCTGTTTCTCATCATCTTCATTTGGACGCCGCCCCATTTCTGGGCGCTGGCGCTGACCAGGACGCGCGACTACGAGCGCGTTGGTGTGCCCATGCTGCCGGTGGTGCGTGGACCCGACGAGACCCGGCGGCAGATCCTGATCTACAGCCTCATCCTTGTGCCGTTCAGCATGACGCCCTCCATCATCGGCTTTGGCGGCATGCTCTACACGGTCATGGCATCGATCCTCGGCGCGTTCTTCGTGGTCTTCGCGGTCGATTGCTATCGCATCCGGAAAGGGGAGGCTGCCGACCGGGCGGCCAAGAACCTCTTCGCCTATTCGGTGCTTTATCTTTTCCTGCTCTTCACCATCCTTCTCGTCGAGCAGGGTTTCGGTATTGACGGCGGCTCTCTGTCGCTGAACTGGACGTTGTGATGGACGATGCGGGAACGGAACGCAAAAGGCGTCAACGCAAACGGTCTTTGGCTATCGCCTGGATCCTTGTGGCGCTCATTGTGCTGTTCTTCATCGTCACCATGGCCAGGCTGGGCGGCAATGTCGCTCTCCGGGGCATTTAATCGGGCACGTGTGGCATGAGCAGCGACAACACTCATAGCAAGAAGCGGGACCGCAAGGGCCTCGTCGCCCTGACGCTGGTCGGCCTCGTCGCTGGCATGGTTGGCCTGTCTTTCGCCGCCGTGCCGCTCTACCGCATATTCTGCCAGGCTACGGGCTATGGCGGGGTGCCACAGAGAGCCGACGTGGTTCCCGACACAGTGCTCGACCGAACCATCTCCATCCGCTTTGACGCCAATGTCGATCGCGGGCTGCCGTGGAAATTCGAGCCGGTTCAGCGCGTGATGGATGTCCGGATCGGGGAGAGCGCACTTGCCTTCTTCAAGGCGACCAATACTTCTGACAAGCCGGTGACGGGAACGGCCGGCTTCAACGTGGCGCCGGTCATCGCCGGACGCTACTTCACGAAGATCGAATGCTTTTGCTTCACCAAACAGACGCTCGCAGCTGGTGAGAGCATCGAAATGCCGGTGACCTTCTTCGTCGATCCAAAGATCGTCGACGATGAAAGCGCCATGAATATTTCCGAGATCACCTTGTCCTACACGTTCTATCGCAACGATGATCAGTCTGACGTCGTGGCGGCAGGGCAGGACCAGACCTCGGGATCGTAAGCCAAGCGGTGCGAAGAGGCGCCGGTGATATTGACTGGGGAGGAAGGGGAACGAAAAATGGCCCAAGCCCACGCTAAACCGCAACACGACTATCATCTCGTGAATCCGAGTCCGTGGCCCATCATAGGCGCGGTCGGGGGCATTACGCTCGCCCTTGGCTTGCTCATGTATCTGATGTCGAGGAAGGCCGGGAATCCGGAACTCTGGTATGTCCTTCCGGGTCTCGCGATCGTTGTCCTCACCATGTTCGGCTGGTGGCGCGACATCATCAAAGAGGCGCATGCGGGCGATCAGACGTCCGTCGTGCAGATTCATCTGCGCTACGGCATGATCCTGTTCATCGCCTCGGAGGTGATGTTCTTCGTGGCGTGGTTCTGGGCCTATTTCGATGTGGCCCTGTTCCCGAACGATTTGACCACCTATGCCCGCACCGAGGTGCTGGGCGGACAGTGGCCGCCAATCCCGAGCGATGAAACCGGCGTCGCTGGCCTCGGGTATTTCGGGTACACGTTCAACCCGTGGAGCCTACCCTTCGTCAACACGCTGATCTTGCTCACCTCGGGCACCACGGCGACCTGGGCGCATCATGCGATGCTGCACGACGATCGTAAGGGGCTCGTCTGGGGATTGGCCTGCACCGTCGTGCTCGGCGCGTTGTTCACCGGCCTGCAAGCCTACGAATACATGCATGCCGGCTTCGGCTTCTCTGACCACATCTACGGCTCGACCTTCTACATGGCCACCGGGTTCCACGGCTTCCATGTGATCGTCGGCACCATCTTCTTGCTGGTATGCCTGTTCAGGGCGCTTAAGGGGCACTTCCACCCGAAGCAGCATTTCGGCTTCGAGGCCGCTGCCTGGTACTGGCATTTCGTTGACGTGGTGTGGCTGTTCCTGTTCACCAGCATCTATGTGTGGGGAGCCGGCACCAATATTCCCGCGCACTAAGCACGGGAAACGCCTTATCTTCGATGGGGGCGGTCAAGCGGCCGCCCCCATTTCATTTGGGCTTGGATCTTCTTATGGACGACCAAAAGACTGAGCAGATGCCACACAGCGTGGGCTCCACGGCCTTGGCCGGAGCATTGGGGCATTGCCCCTCTTGCCATAAGGGCAAGCTGTTCGCGGGCTATCTGACGGTGGCACCGCGCTGCGACGTTTGTGGGCTCGATTACAGCGAATTCGCCGAAGCCGGCGACGGGCCCGCGGTCTTCGTCATTCTGATCACCGGGTTCCTCATCTGCGGTGCGGCGCTCTTGGTGGAAGTTTACTACATGCCGCCTTATTGGCTCCACGCTCTGCTGTGGGTGCCCGTCATCCTTGTTTTACCTCTGCTCCTGCTTCGGACCTTCAAAGGAGGGCTCATCGCGCTCCAGTTTAGACATAAGGCCGAAGAGGGTAAGCTGGCCTTGGATTAGGGGCGTTTTCGATGCAGAACCGCGGACTCATAAAGCTCACCATCGCCACGCTCGTCGGCCTGGCGGTTCTGGTCGGCCTCGGCATGTGGCAGTTCCAGCGCCTTGAGTGGAAGGAAGGGGTGATCGCCCGCATCGAGGCGCGCACATCGCGTTTGCCCATGACCCTCGAACGGGCAACGAAGATCACCCGGGAGCGCAGCAATCCGAGCTACTATCCCGTGCGCGTCACGGGCAGCTTTCACCACTCACGAGAGCGATATCTTTATACCTTCTCCCTTGACGGTGAGCCGGGGTGGCATGTCATCACCCCGCTCGAGACTGTCGATGGCAACGTGGTGCTGATCGACCGTGGCTTCGTGCCGGATAGTTTGCGCGATCCTTCCTCCCGAGCGCTCGGCCAGATCGAGGAGGTGGTGACCGTCACCGGGCTGGTGCGCACGCCCCAGACCCCCAACATCTTCGTCCCCGATAACGATCCGAAGGCCAATCAGTGGTTCAGCCGGGACCTTTCGGCCATGGCGGCGTCGATGTTCCCCGGCGGCACGATCCAGGTGTCGCCCTTCTTCCTGGAGGCCAAGGCGAGCGACGTGCCGGGAGGGTGGCCGCAAGGCGGTCAAACCCGCCTCGAACTCGTGAACAAGCACCTGGAATATGCGTTGATCTGGTTCGGCCTCGCCCTTTGCCTGGCGGTCATCTACGGGGTCTATGTTTGGGGGGCCTATCGCGGGCCGCGGTCTTAACGAGGCCGGTTTGGCTTTGTTGCGGCCGCCTCTTCCGACCGTTAGGGTCAGCCGCAAAAGCCTGGATTTTTCGGCGAGAGGCAGATCGTGAAGTTCATCTCGACGCGCGGTGAGGCGCCGGCGCTCTCCTTCGAGGGTGCGCTGATGGCTGCGCTCGCTCCAGACGGCGGGCTGTTCATGCCCGAGGCCTGGCCGCGGCTCGAGGCGAGCGAGATCGCCGCGCTCGCGGGGCTGGACTATGCCGATGCGGCCTTCCGCATCATGAGCCCATTTCTTGAGGGCGATCCCTGCCAGGGCGATCTCGAAGCCGTACTGGAAGAGGCCTATGACGGCTTCCACCATCCGGCCATTGCGCCTTTGCGCCAGCTTGGTCCGAACAGCTTTGTTCTAGAGCTGTTTCACGGGCCGACGCTCGCTTTCAAAGACCTCGCCATGCAGGTGGTGTCGCGGTTCATGAACCGGGCGCTGCACCGTAAAGGCGCCCGCGCCACGGTGGTGGGCGCCACGTCCGGCGATACCGGGGCCGCGGCCATTGAGGCCTTTCGCGGGCTCGACGCCATCGACGTGTTCATCTTGCACCCCAAGGGCCGTATCACCGACGTCCAGCGGCGACAGATGACCACGGCCACGGAGGCGAATGTCCACAACATCGCTGTGGAGGGAAACTTCGACGATTGCCAGGCGATCGTGAAGGGGATGTTCGCCGATCGGGCTTTAAGCGATCGCTTGTCGCTGACCGGCATCAACTCCATCAACTTCGCCCGCATCCTCGCTCAGATCCCCTATTACTTCACCGCGGCCGTGAGCCTCGGCGCGCCCTACCGGCCGGTGGCCTTCACCGTGCCGACTGGAAATTTTGGTGATATTTTCGCAGGTTACGCCGCCTGCGCCATGGGCCTGCCGATCTCACGCCTCGTTATCGCCACGAACCTCAACGACAGTTTGCCTCGCGCTTTCTCGTCGGGAAGCTATGAGCCGCAAGGCGTCGTCGCCACTTCAAGCCCGAGCATGGACATCCAGTTGGCGAGCAATTTCGAGCGCCTTTTGTTCGAGCTTGCCGGTCGCGATGCGGCCCGCGTCAGGGCGCTGATGGCGGAGCTTCGCACGACCGGCGCGTTCAGTTTGAGCCAGGGAGAGCTCGGTCAATTGCGGGATCTTTTTGGCGCGCACATGGTCGGTGAACATGAGACGGAGATGACCATTCGGGGGGTTTTCGAAGAGACGGGGATGCTGACCGACCCTCACACGGCCGTTGGCATCGCGGCGTCGCGCCAGGAGATGGATCTCGGCGCAACGCCGATGGTTGTGCTGTCGACCGCGCACCCCGCCAAATTTGCCGGCGTCGTCGAGCGGGCGACCGGCCGCGTGCCCGAACAGCCTGAGCGTTTACGGCTCAGGCTCGGCCAGCACGAGCGCTGTACGGTTTTGCCCAACGATCAATCCACCGTCGCCGACTTCATTGTGAGCCAGGCGCGCGCGGCGTCAGCGGGAGCAGAGGCGTGAGCGTCGAACGGTCAGAGCTTGCCAATGGTTTGACCGTCGTCAGCCACGCCATGCCCGAGGTTGAGACCGTATCGCTCGGCATCTGGATTGGGGCAGGGAGCCGCAGTGAAGGTCATGCCGAGCACGGCGTCGCCCATTTCCTCGAACACATGGCGTTCAAGGGTACCGCGCGGCGCAGCGCTCGCGACATCGCTGAGGAGATCGAGGCGGTCGGCGGCGATCTCAACGCCGCAACGTCCGTGGAATCGACAGCTTATTACGCGCGGGTGATGCGCAAGGACATGCCGCTGGCGCTCGACATTCTGAGCGACATCATTCTGTCCCCACTCTTCGACGGTGCCGAGCTGGCGCGTGAGCGCGACGTGATCCTGCAGGAGATCGCCGCCACCAAGGATTCGCCCGAAGACATCGTCTACGACCTCGTTTCCGAAGCGGCTTTTCAGGATCAACCGGTCGGCCGGCCGATCCTCGGCACCGCGCAAAGTGTGAGCGGCTTCGAACGCAGCCATCTCGGCGCCTATCTCGGTGCCCATTATCATGCTCCGAACATGGTGCTGGCCGCGGCCGGCGCCATCGATCATGCGGCCTTCGTCGCCGAGGCCGAGCACCGCCTGGCCGCCCTGCCACGCGAGGCCACACCGCAGCCGCAAGGCGCCGTCTATACCGGCGGCGTCAAGCGCTCGGACAAGGCCTTCGAGCAGACCCATCTCATTCTCGCTTTCGAGGCGCCGGCTTACCGTCATCCCGATTACTTCACGGCGCAGATCCTTGCCGGCGCGCTCGGCGGCGGCATGTCTTCGCGGCTCTTCCAAGAGGTGCGCGAGCGGCGCGGCCTTTGCTACTCGGTCTATGCGTTTTCGACGGGGCTGGCCGATAGCGGCATGTTCGCCATCCACGCCGCCGGCGCGCCGGACCGGGCGGAGAATTTGTTTTCCGTGATCCGTGACGAGCTGGAGCGCGCCGCGGAGGGGGGCTTCCAGGACGCCGAGATCGACCGGGTGAAGGCGCAGCTCAAAATGGGTCTCCTCGCTGGGCTCGAAAGCTCCGCCGCCCGCACCGAGCAGCTCGCCCGGCAGATCCTGGTTCATGACCGGGTGCTGCCGACGGCGGAGCTCATCACCGAGGTCGAGAATGTCCGGGTCGCCGATTTGCAAGCTATGGTGGAGCGACTGCTTGTCTCGCCACTCAGCCTTGCCACGGCGGGACCCATTCTTAATGTTGCAGGATTCGAATCCGTGGCCGGGAAATTCACCGTTCCGGCAAGCAAGGCTGCCTGAAGAGAGTGTTGGTCGATGGCGTTGCTGCGTACTGCCTCCCCGAGCGACTTTGGGCCGATCATCGAGTCCGAGCGCGTTCTGCTGCGGACCCCGCAGGTATCCGACTATCTGGCGTGGGCCGAGCTTAGGGCCTCAAGCCGCGAGTTCCTGATGCCGTGGGAGCCGCTTTGGGCGATGGATGAGCTGTCCCGTGCGTCCTTCCGGCGGCGCGTGCGGCACTATCAGCGCGATTTGCGCGAGGACATTGGCTATGCGCTGTTCATCTATGCCGCCGCGACTGGCGGGCTGGTTGGCGGCGTTACGCTCTGCAATATACGGCGCGGCGTGACCCAGTCCTGTACACTCGGATACTGGATTGGCGCCCAATACGCGCAGCAAGGCTACATGAGCGCGGCGGTGCGCGCCGTCGTGCCTTTCGTGTTCGATTCACTGGAGCTGCATCGCCTGGAGGCGGCGTGTTTGCCGACCAACACGGCCTCGATACGGCTCTTGGAGAAGACGGGTTTCAAGCGCGAAGGTCTGGCGCGCCGATATTTGCGGATCAATGGCGTATGGCAGGATCATCGGCTCTTCGCGCTGCTTGATTCCGATGCGCGCGGTTAAGGCGGCGGCGTTGGGAAAAGGACGGGGACGAATGGCGGAGACGAACGCCACGGCAAGGGCTGGAGCGGCGACGTCTTGGCAGAGATGCCAGGGACGGCTGCGCTCGCTTGCCTGCGCCATTTTCGCGCTCGCCATGTTGCTGCCAGGGCTCGCCCACGCCATCGAGGCGATCCTGGTGGAGCCCGATCTGGCTCGGATAGACATTACCGCCAAGGGCGAACTCTACGAGGGACGGGGCGACCGGCTTCAGATAGAAACTGCGCCGGGCGCCGATGGCTATATCGGCCGCATGTCGGTCCAGGCGTCGACTCCTGGCACCAATCCGAGCTGGCTGGTGTTTGCCCTGTCGAACCCCACGGACAAGCCCATTGTGCGTTGGCTGGTGGCGCCGCGTTACACGCTCGCCAATTCCGGCGTGTTCAGGCCCGAGCTTGACGCGCCGGGTATCGCCGGCGTCACGCCCTCGCTCGGCTTCCGTCCCGAGCCGCTGAAAAGCGACCGCGCCGACATGTTCCGGATGAACCTTGAGCCAGGGCAGACGGTCACCTTCGCGGCGGAGCTGAGTTCGTCCCGAGTGCCACAGCTCTCGTTATGGAATCCCCACTCCTACCAGGCGAAGCAACAGGATCGCATGCTGTTCAACGGCCTGCTGCTCGGGATCACCGGGCTTCTCGCCATCTTCCTGACGGCGATCTTCGCCGCCAATCATCGGGCCATCTTCCCCGCCACCGCTCTGGTCGCCTGGGCCGCGCTCGTCTATTTCTGCGTTGACTTTGGATTCTGGAACAAGCTGTTTCCCGTCGGGCCTGACCGCACCGCGCTCTATCGCGCCGCCGCCGAGGCCGGGCTGGCCGCTAGCCTCGTGCTGTTCCTCTACACCTTCCTGCGCATCGGGCTTTGGCATGGCTGGATCAAGACCCTCTTTTGGGGCTGGATCGCCGCCCAATTCGCTCTGATCGTCGTCGCCATCATCGACCCGCAGACCGCCGCGGGGCTCGCGCGTGCCTCGACGATCCTCATCGGCGGCATCGGCACTGGCCTCATCTGCTATTTCGCGCTGCGTGGCCAGGATCGCGCCATGTCGTTGATCCCGAGTTGGATGCTGCTGGTCGTCTGGCTGTTCGGCGCATCGATGATCGTGGCGGGCAAGCTCTCGGGCGAGGTCGTCGTTTCTGGGCTCGTCGCCGGGCTGGTGCTCATCATTGTGCTGCTCGGTTTCACCGTCACACAATTCGCCTTCCGCAGCGGCGGGGGCGCGGTCAGCCTCGGTCCGCCGAGTCTCGTGCAAATGAAGTCGCTCGCCGTCGATGGCTCGGGCGCCAATGTCTTCCAGTGGCATGCGGGTCGCGACCTCGTCACCGTGGGAAGCGAAGTCGAGATGGAGCTGGGGCTCGACCCAGGCAGTCTCAACCTGACGGTCGATGAGTTCCTTCAACACATGCATAACGCCGACCGCGACCGCTTCCGGCTCATGCTTTGGTCGCTGCAAGAGAAGCAGGGCGGGGAGCTTCGGATCGACTTCCGTCTCCGGCGCCATGACGGCACCTATGTTTGGTACGACCTCTGCGCCCATGCCGCGCCAAACGAGAATGTGCGGCTGCTGCGCTGCGTCGGCTTGATGCGCGACGTGACCAGCCTCAAGCGCTCCCATGAGCGGTTGATCCATGACGCGGTACACGACAGCCTGACGGGGCTGCCGAACCGCGAGCTGTTCATGGACCGCCTGCAAGGCGCCATCACCCGCGCCGCCGAAGGCCAGTCGCACCGTCCGACGATCATCTTCATCGACATCGACCGCTTCAAGAACGTCAACAAGAGCTTCGGTCTCATCATCGGCGATAGCATGTTGTTGACGCTCGGGCGCCGGCTGGGGCGTCACCTCAATCCCCAAGATACGCTGGCCCGGCTCGGCGGGGATCAGTTCGCCATTCTGCTGATTTCCGACAGCGACCCGCACCACGTTGCGACGCTGGCTGAGCGGGTGAAGCGGGCGCTCAGGACACCCATGAAGATCAACGCCAAGGAGATCATCCTCACGGCGTCCATCGGCATTGTCGTCCATGATGGAACCCAAGCGACCGCCCAGGAAATGTTGCGTGACGGTGAGATGGCCATGCTGCGGGCCAAGCGCGGCGGCGCAGACCGCATCGAGATTTTCAATCCCGCCATGCGGGGCGAGGACGAGAGCCGCTTGCCGCTGGAGAGCGAACTGCGGATGGCGCTGGAACGGCGCCAGATTACCGTGTTCTATCAGCCCATTACGCGTTTGGCGTCCAACCAGCTTGCCGGCTTCGAGGCGCTGGTGCGCTGGGACCATCCGACCCGCGGGCGCTTGTCGCCGGACGAATTCATTCCGCTCGCCGAGGAGTCCGGGCTGATCGTCGATCTCGGGACTTATGTGTTGGGTCAGGCGTTGGACGAGGCGGCGAACTGGCACAAAGTGTTGCCGCGCGAGCGCGATCCGCTGTTCGTGAGCGTCAATGTCTCTAGCCGGCAGCTCTTCCGCCAAGACATGGTTCAGGAAATCCGGTTGATGCTCGCTCGCGAGGCGGTCCCGAAAGGTACGCTGAAGCTTGAGATCACCGAGTCGCTGGTGATGGAGAACCCCGAGCGCGCCGTCGAGATCCTCACCTGGCTCAAGACGTTCGGCGCAAGCCTCGCGCTCGACGATTTCGGCACGGGCTATAGCTCGCTGAGCTATCTGCACCGTTTCCCCTTCGACACCATCAAGGTGGACCGCTCGCTGGTCCGCGACAGCAGCCTCAACGGCCAGACGCCGCTTATTCTTCGCTCGGTCGTCGCGCTCGCTCATGAGCTCGGCAAGGAGGTGGTGGCCGAGGGTGTGGAGACCGCCGCCGACGCGGCCTATCTGCGCTCCATCGGCTGCGAGTTCGGCCAGGGCTATTATTACGGGGAGCCGATGTCGGCGAAGGACGTTGCCGCCTTGCTGGCCGCTCTCGCCAGCCATCGCAAGCGCCGGCAGCGTGAGCGGGCCCACGCGCCGGCCCAGCCACAAGCGGCGACCGGTCTTGAGGTAAAAGCGCCTGGCCAGCCGGCGATACCGGCGCTGCCACGGCCTGCAACGTCAGGCGTGACCTAGGTCGTTGACGAGGCGGATAGGGTCGACGCCGAGACTGCCGAGCGCCTTGTGATATTTCTGGCTGACTTCCGGGTCGAAGATCAGCTCTGGATCGGCGGGGCAATTGAGCCAGCCATTGGACTGCATCTCGTCCTCCAACTGACCGGGCCCCCATCCCGCATAGCCAAGCGCCAGCAGCGCCTTGTCAGGGCCGCTGCCCTTGGCGATGTCTCTCAAGATGTCGATGGTCGCCGTCAGACACACGCTCTTGTCGATGGGGAGCGTGGTCTCGGCTTTGAAATAGTCGGCGCTATGGAGCACGAAGCCCCGGCCTGTCTCCACCGGGCCACCGAAATGCACGGCCATGGCGCTTAAGTTCGCGGGCAGCGAGATACGGTCTTCCGTGGGTGCGATATTGAGCTGATCGAGGAGCTCGGTGAAGCTGATATTCGGCGCCCGCTGATTGATGATGATGCCCATGGCGCCCTCGGACGAGTGGGCGCACAGATAGATGACCGAGCGGGAGAAGCGGTCATCGCCCATCGCCGGCATGGCGATCAGGAGTTGGCCATCGAGATAGCCTTCATCCGAAGGATGGGATCGGCTTGCCATGGGCCGATGTTACAGCAGTTCCGCCGTCAGGGAAAAGGCAACCACGAATTAAGGCAGTTCGTGTCAATTTCGCCGCTTGGGCTCACAAAAGAGTGACGCTTGTGGCCCCTGGTTGAGGTCGCGCCGGACGGCTAGCACGACTAGATTTGCCACCACGTGTTCAACTAATTCGGGAATTGGATGTCAGTGATCGTCACGAGTTTATTTGCGCGCCGGGCCGTGTCGTTGCCTGCCGCTTTGGTTGTTGGCGCAGTGCTGGGGATCGCCTCAGGCAGCGTCGGGTTCGCGGCGTTGGTGGGCCAGTCGTCATGGATGGACCAAACCAACTCCAAGGTGAGGCTGGTGAGCGGCACACTCACTGGGGATGACGGCGCAGGCCCTTATGCCGGCATTCAGCTTCGCATGGAGTCCGGCTGGAAGACCTATTGGCGAAATCCAGGCGACTCCGGTGTCCCGCCCACATTCGATTGGTCGGGTTCGAAGAATTTGAAAAGCGCCGAGGTGCTCTATCCGGCGCCCCATCGTTTCGCCGACGCGGGCGGCACCGCCATCGGCTACAAGAACGATGTCGTCTTTCCCGTCAAGATCACGCCGGAGCGAAGCGGCGAGCCGGTCGAGCTTGCGCTCGCTTTCGACTACGGGCTTTGCAAGGATTTGTGCATTCCGAACGCGGTGACGTTTGGCGTGGCTCTGCCGCCCCATCTCGGCAAGGGCGATGCGGTGCTTTTAAAAACCGCGCTCGCCCGCGTGCCGAGGCCTGCACAGGCGGACAAGCTGCCGCGCATTGCACGCATCACCGCAAAACTCGACGGGCCCGAACCCACACTTGAGATCGAGGCGCTGTTTCCTTCCGGCGCCACGGGGACGGACCTCTTCATCGAGAGCCCGGAAGTCATCGTGCCGGTACCAAAATCACTTGGCCCGCTCAGCGACGGCATGCAGCGCTTCACCGTTGTTTTCCTGTCGCCCTCGGAGGTCGAGGCCATCAGGGGCAAGCCACTGAATTTCACGCTCGTCTCGAACGAAGGCTCCACTGAAACCATTTGGACGGCCGAGTAACCGGCCTGCCGACGTTTTGAAGCCATCCTGGCCGGGCCTCGTCTTGGCCAGTCTTGATCGACCTCGCCTTGGCCGACCTTGGCGAAGCCGGTATGGTGCGGCGCGAGACATTTCGATCAAGGAGAGCGCCCATGACCATCGCCAAAGGAGACAGCCTGCCCGAGGCCACTTTCAGGCTCATGGGCCCCGAAGGGATCGAGACGCTGACGACCGATCAGGTGTTTAGCGGCAAGAAGGTCGTGCTGTTCGCCGTGCCGGGCGCCTTCACCCCCACCTGCCATCTGAAACATCTGCCGGGCTTCCTGGAGAATGCCGACAAGTTCAAGGCTGCGGGGGTCGACACGATCGCCTGTGTTGCCGTCAACGATCCCTTCGTGCTCAGCGCCTGGGCGCAAGTCTCCGACGCCGAGGGCAAGGTCTTGTTTCTGTCGGACGGCAATGGCGAGTTCACCAAAGAGATCGGCATGGACTTCGACGGCAGCGGCATCGGGCTTGGCACGCGCTCCAAGCGTTACGCCATGGTGGTCGAAGACGGTGTGGTGAAAGCGCTTGCCACCGAGGACTCCCCTGGCGTCGCCGAAGCCAGTACCGCCGAAGCGATCCTCAAAGCGCTGTAAGAGCCGCTAGTCCCGTTTGGCGCCGCGGCGCCCGGTGAGGAAGGGCGCCATGCCCTCGCTGGCAAGCTCGTCGGCCCGCTCGTTGTCGTCGTGGCCCACATGGCCTTTCACCCAGTGCCAACGCACTGTGTGGCGCTCTTCGGCCTGCTCCAGCCGCTGCCATAGCTCGAGGTTCTTTACCGGCTTGCGATTGGCTGTGCGCCAGCCGTTCTTCTTCCAGCCCTTGATCCAGCTTGTGATGCCGCCACGCAGATAGCTGGAGTCGGTATAGAGATCGACGTCGGACGGCCCCTTCAACGCCTCCAGCGCCTCGATGGCCGCGGTCATCTCCATGCGGTTATTGGTGGTCTCGGTCTCGCCGCCCTTGATCTCCTTGCGGTGCGAGCCTGCTTCCAGAATAGCGCCCCAGCCGCCGGGCCCCGGATTGCCGGAGCAGGCGCCGTCGGTATGGATGATCACCTTGGGGAGCTCGGCCACGCTCAGTGTTTCCCAAGCCCATAGTCCCGGTAGGACGTGACTCCCTGGTGGAATCTCAGCTTCCGCAGATATTCCCTGGGCTCTTTGGTCTTCACCAAGGCAATGGCGTCCGTATTGAGAAGGTCATAGGTGCGCGTCAGCAGGAAGCGCAGCGCCGCCCCGCGCGCGAGCAAAGGCAGGCCCGCAAGTTCGGCCTCGGTCAGCTTCCGCTCTTTCTCGTAAGCCTGAAGCATGGCCCGGGCCTTGGTGATGTTGAAGCTGCCATCGGCCTCGAAGCACCAGGCGTTGAGGCACACGGCGACATCGTAGGCGAGCATGTCGTTGCAGGCGAAGTAGAAGTCGATCAGGCCGGAAAACTTGTCGCCGAGAAAGAACACATTGTCGGGAAAGAGATCGGCATGAATCACGCCGCAAGGGAGGTCGTCCAGCCAATGCTTCTCAAGATGGGCAAGCTCCTTGGCGATCTCGTCCTTCAAGCCCGGAATGACCGTGTCGGCGGATGCGCTGACATCGTCATAGAGCGCCCGCCAGCCGGGTAGCGACAGATCGTTCTCCCGGCTCATGGGGAAGTCTTGGCCGGCGAGGTGAAACTGCGCGAGCGCTTGGCCAAGTCCGGCGCAATGTTCGATGCCGGGCCGGCGTACCGACAAGCCTTCGAGAAAGCTGATCAGTGCGGCGGGCCGTCCCGCAAGCTCCCTCAGCGCACGCCCCTCGCGGTCGCGCACGGGAAGCGGGCAGGAGATGTCGCGCGCGGCAAGATGCTCCATCAGCCCGAGGAAATAGGGCAGGTCTTCGGGGCGCGTCCGCTTCTCATAGAGAGTGAGAATGTAGGGCCGGCGATCGGTATGAACGAGATAGTTGGAATTCTCGACGCCCTCGGCGATGCCTTTGAACGAGGTCAGCGTGCCGATGTCGTAGCTGCCGATGAAGGCTTTGAGTTCTTCATCGGAGACGTCGGTATAGACAGCCATCTAGAGTGCTGGCACGTCTCTGAGCTCGCGGGGGAGCTTAAAGGCGATGCTTTCTTCCGCTGTGGTCACGCACTCGATCTGCACGTCGAAGCGCACTCCGAAGGCGTCGATGATGTTGTCCACCAGAACTTGCGGAGCCGAGGCGCCCGCGGTGAGGCCAAGCCGGCTGATGCCCTCAAAGGCCTCCCAGTCGATCTCGTCCGCGCGCTCCACCAGAACGGCATAGGGACAACCGGCGCGTTCGGCCACCTCTACGAGGCGGAGCGAATTGGAGCTATGGGGTGAGCCGACGACGATCATGCAATCGCAGTCTGGAGCGATTCGCTTGACCGCGTCTTGCCTGTTCGTCGTTGCGTAACAGATATCGTCCTTACGCGGCACGGCCATAAGGGGAAAGCGGGCCCGCAGCACGCCCATAATCTCTTTGGTATCGTCGACCGACAGCGTGGTTTGGGTGAGGACGGCGAGCCGTTCGGGGTCTTTGGGCGAGAACTGCCGGGCGTCGTCGGCCGTCTCGATCAGATGCACGGCCCCCGGCGGGAGCTGCCCCGTGGTGCCGATCACTTCCGGGTGCCCCGCATGGCCGATCAGCAGGATCTCGCGGCCGCCGTCAAAAAGCCTCTCGGCCTCGATATGGACCTTGGAGACGAGCGGGCAGGTGGCGTCGAGAACGAACATTTTCCGGTTCTGGGCGGCTTTTGGCACCGCTTTTGGCACCCCATGGGCGGAAAATATGATTGGGGCGTCGGTTTCTGGGATTTCGTCCAAGTCCTCGACGAAGACGGCGCCCTTGGCCTTCAAGCTGTCCACCACGTAGCGGTTGTGGACGATGGCGTGGCGGACATAGACCGGCGCGCCATATTTCTCGAGCGCCAGTTCGACGATCTGGATCGCCCTGTCGACGCCCGCGCAAAATCCCCGCGGGGAGGCGAGATAGATCGTAAGAGGAGGACGGTCGCGATGCCGCCCATTGGCGTTGTTCATGCCGGTCATCGGCGCTCCAGAAACCGCCATTTCAGGCCGTAAGGGGCTTAAAGTCAGGCCTTGTCGGGCTTGCCGGGTGCGGATAGTTTGGCGCCCATCGAAGGTCCGGAAGCTTGCGACGTATCAAGAATTTTTGGATCAGGTTCAAGCATATCAGGCAGGGACGCCGGGCATGTCAAGCCGGGGACGGGGTGAGTTGAAGCGGATTGATGTTCTTCCATGGCTGCGGGCCTGCGGGCTCGGTGCGTTGCTTGCGGGCGCGGCGTTCGCTGGCGGCTGCTCCACGCCCAAAATGACCAATCCCTTTGGCGGCAGCGAGAATACGACCCCCTCGGTGCTGGCTGACGACAAGCTGCCGGGCGCGACGCCGGGTGCGGCCCCGAGTGATGTGAGCGCTCCCGCCAACGGCATGAGTCTCAATTGCCCGCAAGTGGTCGCCTGGCCTAACGAGCGGCTGAAGACCATCTATCAGTCGGGTCACGACGGCGATGCGAAATTCGTCATTCATCGCGGCGAGCTCACCAAGCTCTCCCGCGAATGCAAATTCTATCCCGGCCGGGTCGTGGTCAAATATGGCTTCGCTGGCCGGATGCTGCTTGGCCCCAAGGGGAAACCCGGAAGGGTGACGATGCCGGTTAAAATCCGGGTCGCCAGCGCCGACAAGAGGACGCTCGCCACCGACAAGATGTCGATCTCGGCCACGATCCCCCCAGGCGCGACGTCCGGCTATTTCTCCATGGTGCGCGAGATTTCCTTCCCCATCCATATCGGCACGCGTCCCGAGGACTACAAAATCTTCGTCGCCATCAAGAAATAGGGGCACGGGACCGAGGTGACATTCCGGCTTCTCCTGCTTGCCCTCATCATCCTGCTGTTTGCGTCCGCTACGGCATTCGCCGAGCCCTGCCGCGATGAGTCCTATCGCGGCGCGTCTTATGTCGTGTGCAGCTTCGATCCTTCACGCGAAGACATTCGCATCGTTTGGCGGGGCGATGACGGGCGCCCATACCGCACGTTTGGGGCGCTTGCTGGGGATATCGAGGCCGAGGGCAGCTCGCTCGAGTTTGCCATGAATGGCGGCATGTATGAGCAGGATTTGAGCCCCGTGGGGCTTCATATCGAGAACGGGCGCACGCTCAGCCGCGCCAACACGAAGACCGTCACCGGTAGACCGAGCCAGATCCCGAATTTCTACAAGAAGCCGAACGGCGTATTTTATCTCGGCAACGGTGAGGCGGGCATCTTGGCGACCGAGGAATTTCTGAGCCGTAAGTTGAAAGCCAATTTCGCCACCCAGTCAGGCCCGATGCTGGTGATTGACGGGGCCATCCACCCGGCCTTCATCGTCAAATCGAGGGACCGGAAGCAGCGCAACGGGGTCGGCGTGTCGAGCCCGACCGAGGTTCACTTCGCGATCTCAAAAGGCCGGGTGAGCTTCTACGATTTCGCGCGGTTCTTCCGCGATCGCCTGCGCTCCGACAATGCGTTGTTTCTCGATGGCGGCTCGGCGCCCGGCCTCTACGCGCCAGAGCTTGGGCGCAACGATGCCCCGGGCCATGGCGGATACGGGCCCATCATCGCGGTCGTGAAGTAGCTTGAAGGCTAGTTGAGCTTGGTCTTGAGCGCGTCGACGCCCTGTTGGACCAGCTTGTCCGCCGTCTCGGCCGTGAGCTTGTCGGTGATGACAATTTGCGCGGCGGCGACAGCGGCATCGGCTGCCGCGGCGCGCACATCGCGCAAGGCATCGGCCTCGGCGCGGCCGATCTTGTCCTCGGCCAGCTTCATGCGCCGCTCGAAATGCTCCTTCATGGAGCGGGAGGTCTCGGCGGCAAGCGTCTCGGCTTCCCGTGAGGCGAGGTCGATAATGGCCTGCGCTTCCTTGGCCGCGTTGCCCTGCTTTTCGCGGTAGTCGGCGAGCACCTTCTCCGCCTCTTCGCGCAAATGCTTGGCCTCGTCGATCTCCTGGGCGATGGCCTCGGAGCGGGCGTCGAGCGCCACGGCGATCTTCTTATGCGCGCCGAAATAGAGCACGGCGCCCACGAACAGGAAGAACGAGACGGCGACCCAGAATTCCGGTGTCGACAGGATTGCCATGGTCCCTAAGCCTTCCGTGCCGCAGTCACGGCCTTGTCAATGTCGCCCTTGGCAGGCGCGGTGCCGATCAACTTAGCCACGATGTCGGAGGCGACATCGGCCGCGACCGCGTTGACCTCTTTCATGGCCGAGACCTTGGCCTTCTCGATGCGCGCTTCCGCTTCCGCGCCTCTCGCGGCGAGCTTCTCGTCAAGCTTCTTCCGCTCGGCGTCAGTCTCCGCCTTCAACTTAGCCCGGCCCTCGTCGATGATGACGTGGGCCTTCTGCTTCGCTTCGGCCAGAGCCTGCTCATAGGCGGCAATCGCCTCCTCGGTCTCCCGCCGCAACTTGTCGGCGGAAGCGAGATCAGCGGCGATATGGGCCGCGCGCGTCTCGATGACAACACCGATGCGCGGCAGCGCCACCCACACCATCAGCAGATAGAGAATGCCGAAGGTGAGGATAAGCCAGATGAGCTGAGGAGCCCAATCGAGCGGATTGAGTTGTGGCATGGTCGCGTCCTTTTCAGCAGAGCCGAATGGCTCAGACTAGAACACGAACAGAATGATCAGCGCGACCACGAGGCCGAACAGGCCGGTGGCTTCGGCGAGCGCAAAGCCCAGCAGCAGGTTGGCGAACTGCGAAGGCGCCGCGGAGGGGTTACGAAGCGCCCCTTGCAGATAGTTTCCGAAGATAGTGCCGATGCCGACACCGGCGCCGACAAGCGCGATCGAGGCAAGTCCTGCGCCGATCAATTTTGCTGCGTCTGCTTCCATCGATTTTCTCCCGTGAGAATGAAGTCCAAAATTAAAGCGTAAAGGCTAGCGCTCAATGCATGTGGAGCGCGTCGTTGAGATAGATGCAGGTCAGAATGGCGAACACATAAGCCTGAAGGAATGCCACCAGCACCTCCAGCCCGGTGAAGGCCACCATGAAGGCGAGCGCTGCCCAGCCGCCGAGAAAGCCGAGCGCCACGACGAACGAGGCGAACACTTTCAGCATGGTATGGCCTGCCATCATATTGGCGAACAACCGCACCGAGAGGCTAACGGGGCGCGTGAGGTAATAGATCACCTCGATCACCACCAGCAGCGGCAGCATGAAGACAGGCACGCCGGACGGCACGAAGAATTTCAGGAACCCGATGCCGTGCTTCCAGAACCCGATCAGCGTCACGCCGATAAAGATGAAAGCGGCGAGCGCGAAGGTGACGATGATGTGGCTCGTCACGCTGAACGAATAGGGCACCATGCCGAGCATGTTGAGCGCCAGAACGAACATGAACAGCGTGAAGATGAATGGGAAATACTTCATCCCATCGGTGCCCACGTTGTCGCGCACCATGTTGGCCACGAATTCGTAGGAGATCTCGGCCACCGACTGCCAGCGTCCGGGAACGAGCGCGCGGCGGCGCATGGCCAAGACCGTGAAAACTGTAATGAGGATGGCCGCAATCACCATGAACAGACCGGAATTGGTGAAGGAGGCGTCGACACCAAACACATCGAGATCGATGAGGCGCTTGACCTCAAACTGATGCATGGGATCGGGCAAGCTGGTGCCGCCACCGCCGTGTTGTGCTGCTTGGTCTACGCCGTGAGCGTCAGTCACTGTCATCCGCCCCTAATCATCATCGTCATCGTCGGTCGCATTGCGCAGGTGCTCCCCGGGTAACGGTTCGCCCTGCATAGAATTGGCCGTTCGTACCACGTTCATGATCCCGGCGGCCGCTCCCAACATCAGGAACACCACCATCAAGAACGGGGCTGTACCGAACAACCGGTCAAGCGCCCAACCGATGAACCCCCCAATTGCTACCCCTGCGACCAACTCGGTCGAGAGCCTCAAAGCCTGGCCCATCGCCCGGCGGTTCCCATCGGGCTTCTCGGGTGGCGGCACGTAACGGCCCTGGACCTTAACGAGCCTGCCCTCGAGAGCGTCAAGCCGCTGCCGAATAGTTCCTGTGTCGCGGCCGCCTCCGTGGCGTCCGGACTGATTGTTGGCTCCGGCCATTGGCGATGCTCAATTCCGGGAAAGCCCTAAAGAACCGGTTGGCCCTTAAGCTTGGCGCGCACTTTAGTTTGGGAATTAGGCCTGTCAAGGAAGTCACGAAGACGCAGGGGACATCCCAAATTGGCTGAAATCGGCCATTAGCTCGCGTCGCGCAGGCGTTCGGCCGTGCCCAGGTCCACCGATACGAGCTGGCTCACCCCGCGTTCCGACATGGTGACGCCAAATAGCCGGCTCATGCGCGCCATGGTGAGGGGGGTGGTGGGTGATGATTAGGAACCGCGTATCGGTCTCCTTGGACATCTCCTCCATCAAGCGGCAGAAACGGTCCACATTGGCGTCGTCGAGGGGGGCATCTACCTCATCGAGCACGCAAATGGGCGACGGGTTGGTCAGGAATACGGCGAAAATCAACGCCATGGCGGTCAAAGCCTGCTCGCCACCGGACAGCAGGCTCAGGATCGTTGTCCGCTTGCCTGGCGGGCAAGCGAGGATTTCGAGGCCTGATTCCAGCGGATCGTCCGAATCGACCAGCTTCAGCTCGGCCGAACCCCCGCTGAACAGCGTCTTGAACAGCCGTCCGAAATGCTCGTTGACCGTCTCGAAGGCAGCCAGGAGGCGTTTACGGCCCTCGCGGTTGAGATTGGAGATGCCCTGGCGCAGCCGGGCAATGGCCTCTTCCACGTCGGCCTTCTCGCGCTCCATGTTCTCAAGCTGGGAGGCCAGCTCCACCTCTTCCTCCTCGGCCCTGAGATTGACGCCACCGAG